>Ga0307294_10000103_pt1 | contig 19909 bp, 15 predicted proteins | sample ER_DNA_151_FD_194468 | JGI IMG/M metagenome (GOLD analysis project Ga0307294, IMG submission 194468) | Bulk soil microbial communities from the East River watershed near Crested Butte, Colorado, United States - ER_DNA_151 | ecosystem: Environmental > Terrestrial > Soil > Floodplain | place... | reverse complement strand
GTGAGCTCGCTGGTGGTGGCATTGTTCGTGGTGCCGTCGGCGTACCTCCATTTGGTTCCGCAGCAAGAGGGCAATGCGCCGCCGGAGCTTGAGGACGAGCAGGAACCGGTGGCAACCGGCCGGGGGGCGGTGCTGTGATGAGCACCCCCATGTGGATCCATCGAGCCCGACAAGCGCTGTTGGGTGGCGTGGTCGCCGCAGTTGTTGCGTCGTCATTGGCCGGCTGCGCCGAGATCGAGGTGCCGACAGCCGAGCCCTACGAGCCGGCGACCTTGGAGACACCAGGGCCGGGTCAGCCTGCGCGGGTCATCCTCACCGAGGAGGCCGCGCGAAGAGTCGCACTCCAGACCAGTGTGGTCCAAGCAGCTGGTAGTGACGTCAGCGTGGACTACGCCGCATTGGTCTACGACAAGGCGGGCAAGCCCTGGGTCTTCACCGTCATCGGGCCCTTTAGCTATATGCGGGCGCCAGTGATCATCAATGAGGTGACTGACAACCGGGTGACGTTGAGTTCTGGCCCGCCAGCCGGCACTGAAGTAGTGACGGTCGGTGCGATCCAGGTCTGGGGCGCCGAACTCGGCATCGCAGGCAAGCACTGAGGGGGCGCGACCGATGCGTACTATCGTCAGAGCCAGCCTCCGGTTCCGCTGGATTGTGCTCTTTCTCGCCGCCGCCACTCTGGCTCTCGGCTTCGTCCAGATCCCGGAGACGAAGGTCGATGTCTTCCCCGAATTCGCGCCGCCGCAGATTGAGATTCAAACAATCGCGCTCGGTAACTCCTCGAATGAGGTCGAGCAACTGATCACTGTTCCGATCGAGGACCAGCTTGGTGGCATCGCAGGCCTATCCGAGCTGCGCTCCAAGTCGGTGGCCCAGCTGTCGTCGATCCGGCTCATCTTCGAACGCGGCACCGATGAATTGCGAGCGCGGCAGCTGGTGCAGGAACGCCTGACCCAGATCACCCCCACGCTGCCGACCTGGGCCAGCCCGCCCTTCATGATGCCCGCCCTCTCAGCGACCAGTCGCATTATGAAGATCGGACTGACGTCGGACACTGTCAGCCCGACCGACTTGTCGACCATCGCGTACTGGAAGATCCGGTCGCGGCTGCTTCGAGTGCCCGGGGTAGCGCAGGTCGCCATTTGGGGCGAGCGTTTGCCACAACGCCACGTCCAGGTGGATCCGGCGAAGCTCGCCCAATACAACGTCTCCCTGCAAGACGTCATGGACGCCTCCTCAGACGCCGTCGAGGCAGGCCTGCTGCGCTATTCCGACGGCGCAGTCGTCGGCACCGGTGGCTTCGTCGAGACGGGCGGCCAACGGTTCAACATCCGGCACGTGCAACCAATCACCGGACCGGAACAGCTGGCCAAGGTTCCCGTTGCAGAACGCGACGGCAAAGTGCTCCGGTTGGCTGACATAGGCAACGTGCTCGTCGATCCTGGACCACTGATCGGCGATGGAGTGGTTGACGACGGGCCTGGGTTACTGCTCGTGGTGCAAAAGTTCCGTGGCGCGAACACCGTTGATGTGACCCGGGGCGTCGAAGAGGCCATGCGGCAAATGCAGCCAGGACTGCCCGGAATCACGGTCGATACCACCATCTTCCGACCCGCCACCTTCATCCAGCAGTCGATTGAGAACCTGCGCACGGCCATGCTGCTGGGCATCGCACTGGTGGTGTTGATCATCGTCGCTTTCCTCTTCGAATGGCGTACGGCGTTCATCAGCCTGATCGCGATTCCACTCTCCTTGGTCGCCGCTGTGCTCGTGTTGGATGCCGCAGGGGCCACCATCAATGTGATGGTGCTGGCTGGGCTGGTGGTCGCCATCGGGGTGGTGGTGGATGACGCCATCATCGATGTTGAGAACGTCGTGCGACGGCTTCGCGAGGCCCGGGCAACAGGCAGCGGAGCCTCTACCTTCAATATCGTGCTGAACGCCTCAGTCGAGGTCCGCTCGGCGATCACCTATGCCACCTTGATCAACGTCATAGCTGTCGTGCCGGTGCTGTTCCTGGAAGGACTGTCCGGTTCGTTCTTCCGGCCGCTCGTGCTCTCCTACGGTCTGGCGGTGCTGGTCTCGATGCTGGTGGCACTGACGGTCACCCCGGCTCTGTGTCTGCTGCTGCTCTCCCGCGGCAAGCTGGCGAGCAAGGAGTCGCCGCTGATGCGGGTCTTGAAGCGCGCCTATGTCGCTCTCCTAGCCCCGCTGATCCGCAGGCCAATGCCAGCGATCGCGATGACCGCTGTGCTCTTCCTGGCCGGGCTTGCGGCAGTGCCGACGTTGGGCAGCCAATTGCTGCCCAACTTCAAGGAGCGCGACTTCTTGATGCACTGGCTGACCCAGCCGGGCACGTCGGTCACCGAGGAGACGCGGGTCTCGGTCTTGGCGTGCAAGGATCTGCGACAGATCGAGGGCGTACGCAACTGTGGCTCACACATCGGCCAGGCCTTCCTGGCTGACGAGGTCTATGGCGTGGACTTCGGTGAGAACTGGATCAGCGTCAGCCCGGAGGTCGACTATGACAAGACCTTGGACGAGGTACACAAGGTAGTCGAGTACTACCCAGGCATGTACCGCGATGTGCAGACCTACCTCCGGGAGCGCATCAAGGAGGTGCTGACCGGTAGCAGCGAGTCCATTGTGGTGCGCATCTACGGGCCGGACCTCGCGACATTGCGCACCCAGGCCAAGGACATCGAGCAACGGATCGGCGACATTCCAGGGATCGCTGACGCCCATGCCTCCCTGCAAACCGACCTGCCGCATATCCAGGTCGAGCCCGATCTGGCCAAAGCCAGAGCGGTCGGGTTGACCCCTGGAGACATCCGGAGGCAGTCATCGACCATGATCGCCAGCGAGGAAGTGAGTGACATCTTCTTCGGCGGTCGGGCGTACGACGTGCACGTCACCGCGATCCCGTCGGCGCGCGACAGCATTACCGACGTGGAGAACCTGCAACTGGATACTCCGTCTGGCGGTCGGGTCAAGTTGTCCGACGTCGCAGCCGTCACCATGGGGCCCACGCCGAATGCCATCGAGCGGGAGAAGCAATCGCGCCGTATCGATGTCGGTGCCAACGTTGAGGGCCGCCCGCTGAACGAGGTCGTGGACGACGTCGAAAAGCGCATGGAAGGAGTCACGTTCCCGCTTGGCTATCACGCGGAGGTGATTGGCGAGTCCACTGAGCTCGACGCCGCAGAGGACACGCTGGCGATCTTTGGCATCGCGGCAGCAGTCGCAACCTTGCTGCTACTGCAGGTCGCATTCGGCAGCTTCCGGCCGGCGCTGTTGACCTTCGTGCTGTTGCCCATGGCGCTGGTTGGCGGTGCGATCGCAGTCTGGATGGGCGGGCGGGTGCTATCGCTTGGGTCGCTGGTCGGCTTCCTCGCGGTCTTCGGTATTGCGGCTCGCAATGGGATCTTGATGGTCAGCCACTTCCAGCACCTTGAGCGGGTAGAAGGTGTGCGGTTCGGGCCAGGTCTGGTGATTCAGGGCGCCAAGGAACGTCTGGCACCGATCATGATGACCGCCCTGGCCACCGGTTTGGCGCTGGTTCCGCTCGTAGTCGCAGGCAGCATTCCGGGCCACGAGATCGAGCATCCCATGGCGATAGTGATCCTCGGCGGCCTGATCACGGCGACCTTGATCAACTTGTTTGTGCTGCCGTCGCTATACCTGGCGTTCGGCAAGAGCAAGCGGGAACGTGAGGCGGAGCCTGTGGAGGCTGATGCGGCGGCTCCTGCCTGAACCTGCCGACTTGTCAGCGTCTCACGGTGCTATAGCCCTTTGAGACGCTGACAACTCGGAGTTAGCGGCGCTGTGAGCGGTAGTAGGTGATCAAGGACTGGGTCGAGGGGTCTTGCTTGGCCAGGGCGTCCTCGTCGCCGCCGACTGCGGGCGTTACCTGGAGCGCGAGCTGCTTGCCCAGCTCGACACCCCATTGGTCGAAGCTGTCGATCCCCCACACGACTCCTTCGGTGAAGGTGATGTGCTCGTAGAGCGCGATCAGCTCGCCAACGACGCGCGGACTCAGCTCGGGAGCCATGATCGAAGTGGTCGGGCGGTTTCCAGGGAAGACGCGGGCCGGCACGATCGCCTCGGAAGTCCCCTCCGCACGGACCTCGTCGGCCGTCTTGCCGAAGGCCAGTGCGGCAGTCTGGGCGAAGAAGTTGGCCAGAAACAGCTCGTGGACGTCGTTGTCGCCATCGACGAGCGGGTGCGCCGGGTTGGCAATGGCGATGAAGTCGCACGGGATCATCTGAGTTCCCTGGTGGATCAGCTGGTAGAAGGCGTGCTGGCCGTTCGTGCCGGGCTCGCCCCAGAACACCTCTCCGGTCTCAGTGGTCACAGGCGAGCCGTCATAGCGCACACTCTTGCCGTTGGACTCCATGGTGAGTTGCTGCAGGTACGCCGGGAACCGATGCAAGAGCTGGGCGTACGGGAGCACGGCGTGGCTTCCGGCCTTGAAGAAGTTCACGTACCAGACGTTCAGCAGACCCATCAGCGCTGGCACGTTGCTGGCAAGGTCCGTCTCGGCGAAGTGCCGGTCGATGGCATGGAAGCCTGCCAGGAAGTCAGCGAAGTTCGCTGGTCCGATGGCGACCGCAACCGACGTGCCAATTGCCGAATCGACTGAATATCGCCCGCCGACCCAATCCCAGAAGCCGAACGCGTTCTCGGGGTCGATGCCGAACGCAGCCACCTTGTCGAGCGCGGTGGACACCGCAACAAAGTGCTTGGCGACGGCGGCATTGGCTGCGCCCTCACCCGCCTCAATGGCGCCGGATTCGCGAAGATCGTCCAGGAGCCAGCTACGCGCCAGGCGCGCGTTGGTCAGCGTCTCCAAAGTGGTGAAGGTCTTTGAGGCAACGATGAAGAGGGTGGTCTCCGGATCAAGGTCCTTGGTCTTCTCTGCTACGTCAGTCGGGTCAATGTTGGAGATGAATCGCGCCGTGAACCCCGGCTTCACGTACGGCTGCAGGGCCCCATAGACCATCACCGGACCAAGATCAGATCCCCCGATCCCGATGTTCACCACTGTTGTGATCGGTTTGCCGGTAACGCCAACCCATTCGCCGCTGCGTACCTTGTCGGCGAAGGCGTACACCTTGGCCAGCACCTTGTGTACCTCGGGGATGACATCGGTCCCGTCGACAATCAGGCTGGATCCCTCGGGAGCCCGCAGCGCCGTGTGCAGCACCGCTCGATCCTCGGTGACGTTGATGTGCTCTCCGGCGTACATGGCATCACGACGCTCCACCAAACCGACCTGATCGGCAAGATCAGCAAGGGCGCTCAGGATGTCAGCGTTGATCAAGTTCTTGGAAAGGTCGACGTAGAGATCGCCCGCTGTGAAGGTGAACGATTTCGCCCGAGACGGATCGTCGGCGAACCAGCCGCGTAGATCGGGCTCCAAAGACTCGTAGAGGGCAGTCAGCCTTGCCCAGGCCGGGGTGGTGGTCGGATCTACAGGCTGGCTCATCAGGTTCCCCTCGTTGATCGGCTGGTACCAGGTCACACTACTGAGCCGGGCTCGCTCACCTCAATGACCTGCGCCGGCAGGAAGTGCGCGCTGGTCGGTTCGATAGCGTGCGGGACATGGATTTCCGGCTGGCCAGGTCGCATCCGGAGCCGGATCGTCGGTACCCGCCCGGCGAATCGGAGTTCCGTACTGACCTCGAGCGGATCCGGTTCGCGAGCGCCCTCTCTCGGCTGGCCGACGTCACGCAGGTGGTTACCTCGATGGCGACCAGTGGAGTAGTCCACAACCGGCTCACCCACACGATCAAGGTGACAGCAGTCGCTCGAGCGATCGCTGTGCGGCTCCTCCGCACCCAGGATCAGCAACTGCTTCATGATCTTGGAGGTCTTGATCATGTCGTGGTACAGGCGGCGGCGACCGCTCATGATCTTGGCCATCCTCCGTTCGGCCATCTGGGTGAGCGGGTTCTTGATCGATTGGCGCGAATGAGGTTCGGGCTGTCGGACGGTTTTGAGGGAAACGCACAGACCTTCCGGATCCTGACCGAGCTGGAAGTCCTCGGGCCCGGCGAACACGGGCTCAACCTCACCGCGGCGACTCGAGCTGCGGTGCTGAAGTATCCGTGGGCCTGTTTCCACTATCCCGATCCACATCCGATCGAGTGGCCCATTCCTCCACGCGGCGCCGGCCACGCTCGCGGCACCGCGGGAGCCGCGAAGTTCTCCGCCTACATCATCGACCTGCCGCAGATGCTGGATGCGCTTGCCGCATTCCCGCAGCTGCCGCCGGGGCGGCAGACCCTGGAGTGCTCGGTCATGGATCTAGCCGACGACATTGCGTACTCGCTGCACGATCTGGATGACTTTCATCGCTCGGGAGTGCTGCAGTTCTCCCCCGTGTCCGGCGAATTTCGATCATGGGAGAGCGGACGAGGCGACTTCGCTGATCTTGATGACAGCGATCTGGTACGTGCCCACCGCCAACCGGGGGCTGGCCTGGAGCGCTTGCGGCGGCGGCTGAAACGCAGAGAGGGTTGGATCTTCGACGAGGACATCTTCGCGACTGCGGTGCGGACGGTCGGCGATGAGTTCGTCGACGGTGTCCTGGCCACGCCGTACGACGGATCGATGGCCGCCGACGGAGCAATCTCCGGATTCACCTCACGGTGGATCGACCACTTGATCAGTTCCGTCAGTCCCAATCCGGATCCGGCTGTCCGCTCCGGCTATGTCTCTATGGATTCGCGGGCCTGGCATGAGGTGTCGGTGCTGAAGTTCGTCAACCAGTACTTCATCTTGGACCGGCCCGACTTGGCCATGTTCCAGCGCGGTCAAGAGCAAACGGTCGAACATCTCGTCCTTGCATTTGAGGACTGGCTCTCTGACCGGATCGACGCCGGTCGGGCGCCGCGACGGCTGCTGGATCTGGTGAACGCAGCAAGTTCGGCGTACCAGGCGGTGGCCAAGGAGCATTCGGAGTGGCTCGGCGGGAACGTCTCCGATGCCGAATTGGCGCGCATGGGCAGGGGTCGCGGGATTATCGACTTCGTCAGCAGCCTGACAGACGCTCAAACAGTCGCCTTCGGCGCGCGGGTGAGTGGGGCGAGCGGGATGCTGTGGAGCAGCAGTCTTTGAGGACCCGAGGCCCATTCGGCAAGCTCAGGTGCATTCATCGTTCATGCTTGAGGCGTGGAGCTGATTGCTGAGGTGTGGCGGCGGGCGATGGCAGTCCAGCCTCCGCCGGCACCCCTCGTTGTCGCCCTGGCAGCGGTGATTGCCGGTGCTCTTGTCTTGCCACGCGCAATCTGGCCGTACACCCGGGTGCTGGTCACCATCACGCACGAGGGCGCCCACGGCGTCGCAGCGCTCCTGACGGGCCGGCGCCTGCGGGGCATCCGACTGCACTCGGACGCGTCCGGGCTGACCGTTTCGAGCGGGCGACCGAGTGGCCCGGGCATGGTGACGATGCTGCTCGCTGGCTACCTGGGATCGGCCGTGGTCGGCTTGGGTGCGGTCGCGCTCCTGATTGCTGGCCACAGCCTTGGCTTGCTCTGGTTGTTCGTGATCTTGCTGGCGCTGCTACTGGTCCAGATCCGCAACTTCTACGGTTTTGTTCTGGTCGTTGGCTGCGCGGTCGTGCTGATCCTGGTGAGCTGGTACCTTCCTGCGACGATGCAGTCCGGCCTGGCCTATGTGCTGACGTGGACGCTGCTGCTCGCGGCGCCAAAACCGGTGCTAGAGCTCATTCGGCAGCGCCGAGGCGGACGGGCGCCGCATTCTGACGCCGATCAGCTGGCTAGGCTGACGCGTGTACCAGCCAGTCTCTGGGCGGGGGGTTTCCTCATTGTCAACTGCGCCGGCCTCGTGCTCGGAACGGTGCTCCTGCTACCGGCTCTGGCCGAGCTGGGTCAGCACATCGCCGGGCAGCTGGCGGCCGCCTAGTGTCAAGGGCTCTCATCCGAATTGGATGAGAGCCCTTGTTGGTCAAGTCTTTTAGAAGACGTTGCCACCCCGCTGAGCAACCAGAATCAGTTCGTCGCGCATGGCGGGAGTCGAGGCGTTCGCAATCGCCCGATTCAGCTGCCTGCGGGCACGAAGGATCTCACGGCGGCTGCGGATGGCCTTGGTGAGGCGTGACATAGCGACCATCCTTTCGATACTTGAGGCTTCATACTGAACATTTGACAACGCAACCCCAGCAGTGCCACAGATATTCCAGTTAGGTCATGGAACGGCTCGCGCTGCCGTAGCAAACCCGCGCGTTGTGGAGCGTTCGAGTGCCGTTTGTGGGTGGTGCCGTTTCAAGCATCTTAAGTTTGCTACGCCCGCACGGGCATCGCTCCGCTCAAAGGCTGCGAGCGACTACGACGGCGGCGGATCCCAAGCGCGATGCGCGAGCAGCTCCAAACTATCTGGCTTAGGCAGCTTGGCCGAACCGTCGGTCGCTCAAGATCAGTCCAGCGCGTTCCAACTCTGCCTCGACGCGGATCCGTTCGATGTCGCGCTCGAAACCAATGGAGTCGCCGTCCAGATCGTTTTCGACCTCCAGCATCTCGCAGACCTGCATGAGCAGCTTGTCGTACGCGAGCCGGTTGCCCATCTGATGAGCGGCGGAACGATGGGCATCGGTACCGAGAATCGCGCGCAAGCGCCGCAGGTCAGCGGCCAGCTGCTCGATCGGGACACCTTGCTGGTGACGCAGCTCCCGTACGGCGTGCCGGTGCGCGACCGCCGAGGAGCGCCGATCTCGCCACCGATGGAGGCCTTCGTCCCACCTTCCGACGAGCAGGTCGTAGATGACCACGCTCAGAATGGGGACAAGCACCATGATGGCGACGGCGATGCCACCAAGTATCACCTGGTACAAGTCCACCGCCATGAAATAACACTAAGTCGGGCTGTGAGCGTTCACAAGCCACGGTCAGACCGTGAACAAGCCGTTACCTTCGTGCACCCGGGCGTCCGCCAGACGGCCAGCCCAAGCAACTCCCTAGGCGGTGCCGCTGCTGCCGTACACCGAGACGTGCACGTGGTCCATGTGATTGGCAGTCGGTGAACCACGGTCCGACATCGAGCGCCACCCCTCAGAACTCCGCTGGACCGTCCATATCTGCTGGTGGTAGATCACCTCACTCACGCCCAACGACTTGGCATTGGCTCGGACCCACTTCGCCGCGTTCCAACCGACCGACGAGTCAGAGATCATGCAGTCAAGAGCACGGCCCGACCCGTGGTTACCACCAGAGCCCCGGCGGCCAAGGAAGCTCGTGAACTGGGGGTAGCGATGGCAGAGCGCGCGGTGGACGCGGATTGCGTCAGAGGTGAGACCGGACTCGACCGAGGATCCTCCTGAGCAGGGAGCTCCTGATATTCCACCGCTACCGCTACCTCCGTTGCTGCTGGAGGTTGTGGCCTTTGGCTTCGTGTCGGAGAGGTACTTGTTCTTCACCCAGCGACCCTTGCCGTGGTAGGACACGTACCGGAATCCGTTGGTGATGATCTTGGTGACCGCCAGCTTGGTCCCTTTATGGACCACCGCGACCACTGAGGCGCCATTGCGGGGCTCGGTCCGAACGTTCAGACCACTGGTGGCGTACTTGCGATCGGTGATCTTCAGGGACAGGATCGGTGCGATCGTCTCCGAAGCGGAACTCTTGGGCTTCGGCTCCGACGCGACCTCGATTCTCGGTCGCGCGTTGCCCCGGCTGAGCTCCTGCGCTCGTGCAGTCGTCTCGATCGGAGCCGACTCGACCGACGCCGTCGAGGCTGGAGCTGGATACGCGACCTGTGCGTTATCACCTGGCATGACTGCACCGGCGACGCCTACGCCCAACGCAGTTATCACTGCCGCTGGAACCGCGATTCGTACTACGCGCGCCGCAAGAGGCGGCCGCATGGCCCTTCGTGGGCGCGGTCTAGACAAGTGTTCTCAATCCCCCGAGCAAATGAGACCAAAGCGTTATCTCCCGGAGGAGTCTAAACAGTTCGATCACGATTGCCCAACCCTGAACCCGAGTTTGGACTGCTTTTTTTCAGTCGGAAGGCGAGATTGCGCCAGAAAGTGGCCGGAATCCAGGGCGCGCACGATTGCTGCCACGGATTGTGGTCATCATTTCGTTACATTCGCAGTGCCACTTCAAGGGTGCGGCACCACCTCTCAGCCGTCGGTCGTGGCCGCAATAGCGTTGGAGCTTGTCGATTCCCTCAAGGTTGGAGACCCGTATGGCTCACTACGACGCGATTGTCATCGGAGCGGGCCAGCCCGGTCCCGGGGTGGCCGGGGCTTTGGTGGATGACGGCAAGCGGGTGGCCCTCATTGAGATGGACCGCGCCGGCGGCACCTGCCTCAACCACGGCTGCAAGCCGACCAAAGCCCTGCGCGCCAGCGCCTCAATCGCTCATCAGGCCCGGCGCGCTGCGGCGTACGGGGTGAATACCGGCGACGTGACGGTTGACTTTGCCGTCGCCATGTCACGGGTGCGGTCGATCATCGACGGAATGCGCGACTCGCTCGACGACTGGCTGGCTGGCGTCGATGGTCTGCATCTCCTGCACGGCACGGCGACCGTTGTCACCGACCCCGCAGGCCAGCAGCATCAGGTCACCGTTGAGGACCAGCAGCTGACAGCCCAGCAGCTCTACCTCAACCTGGGCGCCCGCGCGGCAAGGCCAGCGATTCCGGGCCTGGAGACTGTCGAGGCCATGACCGAGGTCGAGCTACTGGCCCTGAATTCCCTCCCGGAGCACCTGGTGATCGTGGGCGGTGGGTACATCGGGCTGGAGTTCGGTCAGATATTTCGGCGCTTCGGGTCCCGGGTGACGATCATTACTGGCAGCCGTCTCGCCGAGCGGGAGGACGAGGACGTGTCCGCAATGCTTGCGGAGATGCTGACTGATGAGGGCGTCGATATCGTCTACGGGCGACCTGCTCGAGTCGGGCCGGGTCTGGGTGGAATCGACGTGGAGCTCGGGGACGACACGACCATCCCTGGCAGTCATCTGCTCGTGGCCACCGGTCGTCGATCGAACTCCGACCTGCTCGGCCCAGAACACGGGATCGAGACCGATGAGCGGGGATTCTTCACCATCGACGGCCGATTCAAGACCTCCGTCAAGGGCGTGTGGGCGCTGGGCGATGTGAACGGTCACGGGGCGTTCACGCACACCGCCTATCAGGACGGGCAGATCCTGCTGCATCCGCCGCGTACGGTCGACGGCCGAGTGACCATCTATGCGGTGTACACGGACCCCCCGCTAGGACGGGTGGGTATGACGGTCAGCCAGGCCCGCGCCTCCGGCCGGAACGTCCTGAAGGCGGAGGTGCCGATGAGCAGTGTCAGTCGCGCCATTCTGGAAGGCGAGACCATGGGGCTGATGCGGATCCTGGTTGACGCCGACACGGAGCAATTCCTGGGCGCGGCAATCCTCGGGCTGCATGGTGATGACCTCATTCAGGTCATCGGGACTGCGATGCAGGCTGGCGTCCGTTATCCGGCGGTTCGTGATGCGTTGCCGATTCACCCCACGATGGCCGAGTTCATCCCGTCAGCGCTCGGGTCGCTCAAGCCTCTGGACTGAATGTGCACTGGCTCCTGTTTGCGAGCGACGAAGAGTCAGATCAGACGCCCCGCCTTCAGCGTGCAATCCCACATCGCCACCTTTCCGGTCACATCAATGAAGTCCCGGCCGTCAAGGACTATGACGACAACCGATGTGAGGATGGAACTGATGGCTCAAGACGATTGGCTGGCGGACCGATTCGAGCAGCACCGCAGTCATCTGCGGGCCGTGGCCTACCGGATGCTCGGATCGGCGAGTGACGCCGACGACGCGGTCCAGGAGGCGTGGATCAGGCTCAGCCGGTCTGACAGCAGTGCCGTTGAGAACCTCGGCGGCTGGCTCACCACTGTGGTGGCTCGGGTCGCACTGGACATGTTGCGTTCGCGTACGTCGCGGCGCGAAGAACCAGTTGGCGAGGTGCCGCCACCGCCCGCTGATACCGGCACATTCGGAGCTGAGCCCGAGCGTGCCGCCGAGCTCGCTGACTCCCTAGGACCAGCCATGCTCGTGGTGCTGGAGACGTTGTCACCAGCCGAGCGGATCGCCTTTGTGCTGCATGACATGTTCGCCGTTCCGTTCGATGAGATCGCCCCGATCGTCGGGCGTTCACCAGCTGCGGCGCGACAGCTGGCGAGCCGCGCTCGCCGCCGCGTCCAGGGAGTCGCTGTCGCTCCCGACGATCGCGGCCGTGCCCGGCGAATCGTCGAGGCTTTCCTGGCCGCGTCCCGCAATGGAGATTTCGGAGCATTGCTTGCGCTGCTCGATCCGGACGTCGTGCTGTCCGCAGACGCCGATGCCGTGCGGGTGGGCGCGTCGGATCTGGTAGGCGGCGCCAAGGCCGTCGCCGAGTCGTTCTCGGGACGAGCCCGAGCTGCGCAACTGGCCTTGATCGATGGGCAACCCGGAGCTGTCTGGGCGCCTGGCGGAAAGCCTCGGGTCGTCTTCAGCTTCACAGTCCATGACGACAAGATCACCGCGATCCAGTTGCTGGCTGACGCGACTCGACTCGGTGAGCTGGACCTTGTGTTGTTGGCTGACTGACGCCTCAGTCCTGAATATGCATCGCGATTGCGCCCAAAATGGGCGAAACACCCCGAGCTCGGATCACTGGTGTTGCGAAATCAGGGTGCCCTAGTGATCATTCCACCGCTGCGCGATCGGGCTACCCGTGATCATGCGGGGCGCCGCCCGTGGGCTGCGCTTGTAATCCGACACGAAACGGCTGTCGCCGATCCAGAATCGCCAGGGCCGATCCGCCTCGACGGAAACCCCGACTCGGGGTCCGACCATGATCATCTCCGCTTCACCCGCCGGAAACTCCAGCGTCACCGGGCCGTCGCCGAGCAGGTCGCAGCCCTTGTGCTCGGGGTGCAGGCCGAGTGCCTGGGTGAGCCGGCCTGGACCGCGTGCCAGATCACGATCGCTTGCCCGCCCCCGTCGCGACCTGGCCACTTCAACGCCCTCCACCACCTCGCCGGCCCGCATCAACACACCGCAGCCGACTCCCTCCGGCCCGCAGCTGATGTTCCCAGCCCAGTGCATGCCGTAGGTGAAGTACAGGTACAGGTGGCCAGGTGGTCCGAACATCACCGCATTCCGCGGAGTACGGCCGCGATAGGCATGGGACGCAGGATCAGTGGCACCGTCGTACGCCTCGAGCTCGGTCAGCCGAACGGCCACCGGACCATGCCGTATCACGGTGCCAAGCAGCCGCGGCGCCACTTCCTCGACCGGTTGGCAGAGGTCCACTCTCATCTGAGCACCTCGACAGTTCCCGCCGTCCCGTCCACTCGTACCCGGTCGCCGGTCCGGAGTCGCATGGTGGCGTTGCCACAACCGACGACCGCGGGAATGCCGAGCTCGCGCGCGACGATCGCGGCGTGGGAGAGCGGCGCGCCGACGTCGGTGATCACCGCTGCCGCCCGCGGGAACAGCGGGGTCCAACCAACGTTGGTGATCGTCGTGACGAGCACCTCGCCGGGCTGTAGTGCAGCACCGTCAGCCGCATCCCTGAGCACCCGCACCGGGGCCTCGACGACGCCAGCCGATCCTGGGAAGCCGCGTACAGAGACCTCGGCTTCGCTCACGCTGCCCTCGATGAAGATGTCCGACCGCCGGTTCGGGTCAGCCGCCCAGGTATAGGGGTTGAAAGTGCCGCGGATCAACGCTGGATACTTCGGCAGCGCTGAATACGCCTGGTATGCCGCGCGGCGACGGTTGATCAGCGTGGTGCTGATCGTCTCGCCCTGAAGAACGCGAACGATCTCCGCCTTGTCGAGATAGAAGATGTCGTCCCCCAGCCCGGTGAGCTCACCGGCCCGCAGCGCGTACGCCCGCAGCACCCAGAAGTATCGGATCACCTCTGATCGAGCTCGCTCCCGATCTCGAGAGATCTTGGCCCACACCCGCAACTGATGGTGCAAGATCCTGGCGTGCACGGGGTGCCGCTGCTCCAGCTCGGCCCATGCCTCACTGCGCTTCTGCTCCTGGCGGCCGAGCATAGCGCGATAGTTGGTCGCCGCCGCCGCACGTGCAGCCAGCTGCATGTCGATCCAATTGGGATCCTCGCCAGGCCGCGGCAGTGAGATCTCGAACTCATGCGGCCCGCGGTGACCATAGCGTCGATTGAAGGTGTCCCGGTCGATCTCACCAGCGGCGAGCTGCTCGAGGCCGTCCAGTAGCCCGAGGCTCGCCAGCTGCCCGGCCTGGGCACCCAGCCCAGCAGTCAGGGCATTCGCAGCGGCGTCACCGACCAGGCCCTGCAGCCGCTTCCGGGTCGTAATGAACGAGGCTCCGCTGGATCGGGTTGCAGCGGACAGCATCCAGCTCACTCGATTGAACTCGGGATCGAGTACATCAGTCCAGAGGTCTGCAAGCTCCACCGGCGTGGCTACCGCTGCAATGTGAGCGCGGCGGCGATCACAGAGCGCTGGATGGTCGGCGAGGTAGGCATCCAGCACCTTGACGTCGCGGCGGGCTTCTCCGAGCACGTGTAGTCCCATCGGCAACACGGCGCGGAGGATGTTTAGCTTCCGCGCCTTCACCGGGGGGATCTCAAGATCAGCGGGAAGTCTCCCGAAGACTTCCTCGGTCAGGCTGCGATAGCGCTGCTCGCTGACCCCCACCGCGGCGGAAAGCGTCATCAACACGCTGATGTTGAGATAGATCCGCCCGCCAATCCGGCCATAGCCGACGTACGGCGGGATGGAGGCCGTCGCCATCGCATCGGTCAGGAACACCTGGACCATCGACCAAGTCGCCGGTGTCATCACGTCCGGAATGGCCTCACCCACATTGGTATTGGTCCACAGGAAATCGCCGGAGCGGCTGTCATTCCACGGATCAGGGTGGATCGCGGTCGTGATCGGCCTGGCCTGCAGCACGAAGAGTTGATCACCTCTGCGGCACCACTCGATGTCCACCGGTTCCTTGAAGTGGTCCTCGACCATGGACGCAAGATCGACCAGTCGCAGCGCTTGCGGCTCGGTCAGGGCCGGTGCGTTCTGCCGATCCCTGGGGACCGACTGCGTGGTTGTGCCCTCGTCAGCGAGCTCGGTCATGATCGTTTTCGTGTTGATCACGCTATGCATGATTCGGCCGGAAGCGTGATCAACCGTAATCGTGTCCGGAGTCACCTGGCCACCGACAACCGCCTCACCAAGACCCCAGGCAGCATTGATCTCGATCATGGTGTCGTCGCCCGTCACCGGATCGGCGGTGAACACGATCCCCGACGCCTCCGCGTCAACGAGTTCCTGCACCACGACCGCAAGGCTGATCTTTTCGGGCTCGATCTGGTGTTGCGCCCGGTAGCTGATGGCGCGGGCGGTCCACAGCGAGGCCCAGCAGCGACGCACCGCTTCCAGAAGTTGATCAATGCCCGAAACGTTGAGGAACGTCTCCTGCTGTCCAGCGAAAGAGGCTTCCGGCAGATCCTCGGCTGTCGCAGAGGAGCGCACTGCCACCGGCGGCGAACCGAGCTGCTGGTAGGCCCGTACTATGTCGGCCGCGATCACGGGCGTGATGTCCTGGCTGGTGATCAGCGCTGCGATGGCCGACGCTACCCGGTCGGTTGCGTTGCTGGCCGCATCGTCGACAGTTGCTAGCTGCTTCTGAATCGGATCCTCGAGATGGTGATCGGCGATGAAGTCGTCGTACGCAGCCGTGGTGATGTGGAATCCGTCCGGCACCGGCAATCCGGCAGACGCGAGCCGGGCAAGTGACTGACCCTTGCCACCGATCTCGGAGAGGCCGAGGCCTTCGTCGGCAAGGGAACGAATGTACGTCGCGGTCATGAGTCGCGTGCCTACCGTTTCGACACTAGCCGACGCTGACCCACTCCCCGCTCCCCGCTGACCGCAGCATCGCGTCACAGATTTCTGCAGCCCGGGCCCCGTCCGCAAAGGTAGGCAGTCCGTCGGGGACCTGCCCCATGCCGTCCTGGGCCTCCACTGCGGCATAGGAGTCGGCGACATAGTTCTCAAAGCACTGGGCGTAGCCCTGGGTATGACCCGCAGGCAGCTGGGACAGGCGTCGCTGCTCGGCCGAGCCATGATTGGGGTCGCGTACCAGCAGCCGGGCTCCCCACTCGTCACCGATCCACAGCTGCTCGGACAGTTCTTGATCGAAGGCTGCGCTCTGGTGCATGCCGTCGACCTCGATCCAGAGGCGGTTCTTGCGGCCGGCGCTCAGCTGGCTGATCACCGCAGAACCGGCGATGTCGTTCGCCGTGCGGAACATGATCAACGCGGTGTCCTCGGTTTGCACATCCACCAGCGGGGCGTCGCTCTCGACCGCACTCATGGTGGCCGCGGTCGAGAGCGGGCGCTGCTTGATCGTGATGGACGTGGTAGCGACGAGCCGGGCGATTCGATCACCGGTCACCCACTCCACAAGATCGCACCAGTGTGAACCGATGTCACCAAAGGCTCGCGATGGTCCGCCTGCCTTGGGATCGACGCGCCAGCTGGTGGCCTTGGGATTGAGCAGCCAGTCCTGCAGATAGCTGCCATGCATCAGGTTGATCGCCCCGAACTCTTCAGACTGCACTCGAGCCCGCATTTCGCGCGCCATCGGGTGGAACCGGTACGCGAATGGGATCGTATTGACCACACCTGCGTCCTCGGCAACCTTCGCCGCGTACTGGGCGTCCTCGAGGTTGATTCCCAGGGGCTTCTCGCAGAGCACATGCTTGCCGGCCTCCATCAAGGCCACCGCATACGGCACGTGGGAGGCGTTCGGCGTACAGATGTGCACGATCTCCGCGTCGCTCTCGGCGACTTCCTCGATGCCTCCGTACGCCTGCTCGACTCCCCAGGCTCGGGCGACTTCGCGGGAGCGCTCCGGGCTGGAGGCCATCACCCCAACAAGCTGGGCTCCGGCGAGCACTGCAGCCCGCCGATGCACGTCACCGATCATCCCCGCACCCAGAATCGCCACCTGCTTTGCCGCCATGCCGCACAGACTATGCGGGCAAGGCCTGTCGAAGCCCTCGGGTGCCGTTGACCAGCTCAGCACCTATGACGCAGGCGCTGCTGACTCAAATTTCCGCCCAATGCGAGGTTCTTGACGACTGGGGTGGCTGCTGGTGCTCCAATCTCCAACCATTGCGGAGTTCTTGACAGGGCGGACCAGACCACCGCCAAGCGCCCGCCCACCAGGCAGAATGACCGTGTGACCGCGGCTCGGATCCTCGTGGTGGAGGACAGCAACGCCATTCGGTTGCCTGTCGTCACGGCCTTGTCCGCCCACGGGTTCGCGCTCGCGTCGGCGGCTGACGGCGCCGATCTTGAGAGACTCCTGCCGTCCTTTGGGCCGGATCTGGTGATCTTGGATGTGATGCTGCCGGGCCGCGACGGCTTCGAGCTGCTCCAGGTGGTACGCCGGACCAGCACCGCAGCGGTGTTGATGTTGACGGCTCGGGACAGCCTTGCCGACCGGATACAAGGCCTAACCGGAGGCGCCGACGATTATTTGATCAAGCCTTTCGCCATGGCGGAGCTCGTGGCACGGATCCACGCGGTGCTGCGGCGCAGCCGGCCCGGCGGCAGCTCGATCTCCATCGGTGACCTCGTGATCAACGACGATGCAACCCTTGTGCAACGTGGGGGCGACTCACTCGGCCTGACCGATACCGAACGGCGACTGCTGGGCTACCTTGCCGAGCATCGTGACCATGTGGTGAGCAAGACGCAAATCTTGACCGCGGTCTGGGGCTACGACGGCTTCGACGAGAACGTGGTCGAGGTGCACGTCTCCTCGCTGCGTCGCAAGCTCGAGGCTGGCGGGCGCTCGCGCCTCGTCCATACGGTTCGGGGCCGCGGATACCTGCTCGGAATGACAGCGTGACTCAAACGACTCCCCCGGCAACGGCAACGAAGAACCGGCTGAACACTGTCTCGCTCAGGTTGCGTGTGACCGTCGCGGTATTGGCGGTCCTCGCGGTGATGTTGATCTTGCTCAGCATCGCGATCAATGCGATCTTCATCGCCCAGTCCAATCGGAACCTCGATGCTCTGCTGACCGGTCAGGCGCAGCTCGCGCGGCAACTGGCTCGCTCGGGCGTCGGGCCGCAACAGATCGTGAATCGAGTGCAGGCCGGCGGCGTACAGGCCCACCTGGTGCTGCGGAACGGGACTGAGTTCGGCACACCGATCACCAGCGGCACCGTCAAGACGACCGCGATCACGCTCAATGCACCCACCCGAGTGGATGGCGCGAACCTCACCCTCGCCGTTGACACCGCGCTCGTCTTCGACGCACGGCGTACGCTGCGCCGAATACTAATGATCACTGCCGTGATCGCCTTGGTCGTCAGTGCTGTGCTCGTCGCGGCGGCAGTCCGCCTCGCGTTGCGGCCGCTCGACTCAATGGCCGCACTCGCCAAGACCGTCAGTCAGGGCAACCGCGGCTATCGGCTTGCGCCGACCCGCACGGACACCGAACTGGGCCAAACGGCACAAGCGTTCGACGAAATGCTGGACGAGCTCGAGGGCGCGGAGACTCGCGCTCAACAAGCGGAAGAACGCACCCGGGCGTTTCTTGCGGATGCGGCGCATGAGCTGCGGACCCCAATCGCTGGGGTGCAGGCCGCGGCCGAGACGCTGCTCCATCACGACGAGCAGCTTGATCATGATGAACGCCAGCATCTGCAAGCGTTGCTGGTACGCGAAGCTGAACGCGCCGGCGCCCTCATCTCGGATCTGCTCACCGCAGCGCGGCTGGATGCCGGCATCGACCTTGATCTTGCTCCGGTGTCACTACGGACCCTGGCCCATAGCGAGATTGATCGGGTACGGCTGCTTCATCCCGAGACGGCCGTGACGATGAGCGGACCAGAGGTGATCGCCCGTGCCGACGCCGCCAGGGTCAGCAGCATCCTGCGCAACGTGATCGATAACGCGGTGCGTGCGGCCGGTCCCGAGGGTCAGGTGCACCTGGTGGTACGCGAGCATGATCAATTTGCGATCGCTGAGATCTGGGACTCCGGGCCCGGCGTGCCGCCGTCGCAGCGAGAACGGATCTTCGAACGACTCGTACGACTTGATCATGGTCGGGCAGGAGATGCCGGCGGCTCGGGCCTGGGGCTGGCGATCGCCCGGGGCTATGCCCGGGCACACGGCGGGGATCTCACGTGCGAGGATCCTCGCGGGAGCGGTGCGATGTTCCGGCTGGTGCTGCCGCTGGAACCGCGACAGATGGCGGTCCGCTAGCCGAGCCCCGTCAGGAACGCTCGACCTCGATGCGGATGTCGCCGAGCCCGCGTGCAACGAGCAAGGTGCCGCCGGATGGAGTGACCCAACCCGAGGCTACTTCGTCCCAGAGCCGGAAGGCGCGCGGGTCACACGTGACCCTGACCGTACGCGTCTCGCCGGGCACCACCTCATCGGCGATGGCGTAGCCCACGAGCCGCACTGGGGCGGCTCCCTCAGGCCGCCAGTAGACCTGAACGACTTCGCGCGAAGTCCGGTCGGCAGTGTTGGCGAGGACCACCGCCACCGCCACGCCGTCATCGCTGCGCACCTGCTCTGCGGAGCGATAGTCCCAGACGCCCCACCCGAGCCCGCCGCCAAACCAGAAGGCCGGCTCGACATCCGCTCCATACCACCCGCGATAGCCGACGCGCGTGCCCTCGGCATAATCCAATGCGCCGTCCTGGGGGGTGACGTTCCAGGCTGGGCCGTCGCCATCTGCTACCGGGCAGGTGGTCACCAGCCGGCCGGTCGGCTCAGCCTTGCCGAGCAACACGTCGGCGATCGCATGACCGCCTTCTTGTCCGGGCAGGCCGGCCCAGAGCACGGCGTCCACCTGATCCAGCCACGGCATCAGCACGGGAGTCGCCGAGTTGATCACCACGACCGTA
>Ga0307294_10000102_pt1 | contig 19969 bp, 22 predicted proteins | sample ER_DNA_151_FD_194468 | JGI IMG/M metagenome (GOLD analysis project Ga0307294, IMG submission 194468) | Bulk soil microbial communities from the East River watershed near Crested Butte, Colorado, United States - ER_DNA_151 | ecosystem: Environmental > Terrestrial > Soil > Floodplain | place... | reverse complement strand
TGGACCCGTGCGCACTGCTGTCGGTAACCGGGACAGTTAGATCAGCCACCACAGGGAGGTGATCATGTCTCCGATTGCCGACAACTCCGGATGGTCACTGCTCGACCGGGGTGGTCGTCTCGAGGCGCTGGACCGCGATGAGTGCCGCCGCCTCCTCGAGTCCAGCAACATCGGCCGCCTCGCGTATTGCACTGACTCCGGACCTCGCATCGTGCCGATGAACTACACGCTGGTCAGTGAACGGCTGATCTTTCGCACCGGCATGGATACCGAGGCATCGGGCTACCTGATCAATCGCCCGGTCGCATTTGAAGTTGATCAAGTCGACGAATTTCTGCAAACGGGATGGAGTGTGCTCATCGTCGGTAACGCTGGACTAATGGATGAGACGTCATTGCGTCTTCTTGATCTTCAGCAGTCGCCGCAGCCGTGGCCCGAAGGCAGAAGATCATTGGTTGTCCAGTTGCCATTGACAACAGTGACAGGCCGTCGAGTCCATCCGTCGTGAGTTCTGCTGTCCCGCTCGTCGTAGTCTGTTTTGGACATGGCGGCTAAGAATGGAGAAGGTGAGCCGCGGCCCGCGTTCCCAGCGGAGCCCGAAGGCGCTCCGCGGCTGTCTGTCGAGCTGCTGATGAGCCAACTCGTCGATCAGGCGTCAATGATCATGACAGCTCAACAGCGGCTGCGACAACTGCTGATCGCCAACCGCTCAATCGTCCAAGAGCTGTCCCTGCCGGCCGTGCTGCGCCGTATCGTCAATACCGCAAAGGATCTCTCGGGCGCTAGATATGCAGCGCTGGGAGTCATCGGCGCCGACGGTTTGCTCGAGGAATTCCTGCATGAGGGTCTGGACGAGGATGCTAGCCGGGGGATCGGTGGGTCCTTATTGGAACCTTGCCACGATCTGCCCAGAGGCCGCGGCGTGCTTGGTGCACTGATCAAAGATCCCCAGCCGATCCGGCTGACTCGAATCGCCGACGATCCGCGATCATCGGGCTTCCCGGCCGATCATCCGCAGATGACCACATTCCTGGGCGTTCCCATCCGTAGCCGCGACTCAGTCTTCGGCAATCTGTATCTCACGGACCGCGCCGATGGCGGGCCTTTCACCGCCGACGACGAGGAGCTCGTGCTTGCCCTGGCGGCGACGGCTGGAATTGCGATCGAGAACGCACGGCTCTACGAGGAGTCGCGCAGGCGCCAGGAATGGTTGAGAGCATCAGGTGAGATCAGTCGCCAATTGCTTGACCCGGAAGCCGACTATTCCGAGGTTCTGCAACACATTGCCACGAGTGTGAAGCGCCTAGCCGCAGCCGATGTAGTCACCCTCGTCAGACCGACTCAAGGTGATCCGATTCAGCTGGAAGTCGTTGTGGCGACAGGTGCCGCGGAGCGCGACCTGATCGGCCTTCGCTACGCCACCGAAAACAGCATTGCCTGGAAAGCCATGGAGGAGGGCCACGGGGTACGGGTGGACTCGGCGGATCAACAACCGGAGGTCTACATTCACCTGCGTCCTTATGTGCCGATCACCCAGGCAATGGCCCTTCCGCTGCGAGGTGAAACTGGTCCGCGTGGTGCGATCATTGCGGGCCGAATTGTTCCGCACCCGCCCTTCAGCGGAGCCGACCTTGATATGGCCGAGGCTTTTGCGGGCCAGGCGGCTATCGCCTTAGAACTCAGCGACGCCCGAGCTGATCAACAGCGGTTGGGTGTCCTCGAGGATCGCGACCGTATTGCGCGCGATCTGCATGATCATGTCATTCAACGGCTGTTTGCGGCTGGTCTTAGCCTCCAAAGCATTGCCGCGACGGTCGACGATGACGCTGTTGATCAGCGTTTGACGCGCACCGTGGCGGAGCTCGACGACACAATCGGGCAGATCCGAAGCACGATCTTCGCGCTCCAAGACGATTCTTCGCGATCGTTACGTGGCACAGTGCTGGCAGTTGTTGATCAACTAACGCCGCTCTTGCCGGCGCGTCCCGACGTACAGCTTCTGGGGCCACTGGACACGATTTCCGATGAAGCGATGATCGCCGATGCTGAGGCCGTCTTGCGGGAATCGTTGACCAATGTTTCCAAGCATGCGCAAGCTAGGCACATCCGGGTACGACTTCAGGCCGACAAGCACCGGCTGGATTTGACGGTCATCGACAACGGAATAGGTCTGGGTCGAAGCACGCGGCGTAGCGGCTTGGCAAACTTGAAGCACCGCGCCGAGCGCCACGGCGGTTATCTTGATGTCAGTGACGCACCGGAAGGAGGGCTCCGGCTGCAATGGTCGATCCCAATCCAACAGTGACCAGCGACCGGCCCATCCGAGTCTTCATTCTTGATGATCATGAGCTGGTTCGCCGTGGACTTACCGACTTGCTGACAACGACCGACGATTTGGTCATTGTGGGTGAGGCGGCCACGGCTGCCGATGCGCTGCATCGCATTCCCGCTGCGGCACCCGATGTCGCGCTGCTCGATGCCAGATTGCCCGATGGCAGTGGCATCGATGTATGCCGGGAGATCCGCTCCTCGTATGAAAACGTTCGGTGCTTGATTTTGACCTCGTACGACGACGATGAGGCGCTCTTTGCGGCGGTAATGGCCGGCGCCTCCGGATATCTGCTCAAGCAAATTGGTGGAAACAACCTGCTCGAGGGCATCCGGCAGGTTGCCGCGGGGCGATCGCTGCTCGATCCTGCAGTGACTGAAAAGCTGCTCGATCGGCTCCGCAATCCAGTTGAGCCGGACCCCATGGTTGGCAAGCTCACGGCACGCGAGCGCGAGATTCTCGACCTTATTGCCGACGGGTGCACCAACCGGCAGATCGGTGAACGGCTGTTTCTGGCAGAGAAGACGGTGAAGAACTACGTATCGGGCTTGCTCACCAAGCTGGGCATGCAGCGGCGGACACAGGCGGCGGTGTACGGGGCTACGCTGCGCCGGCGTCCTGGGCGACCGTCTTCGGGAGGCTCCTAAGTCTGCTTCAGCGGCGCCGGAGGTAGCCAATCAAGTTCGACAGCAGCAGAGCCAGCGCAGCGAAGATGAGTGCGACGGCAATGGCAAGCCTGAGGTTTGTCAGAGCAAGGTAGATACCGGCCAAGATCAAAAGGAGCACCACCAGGCTGGCCAGAAATGGAAGCAGTCGGCCACGGAACGTAGCCTCGATGCCCGCAACGGCGGCGATGATCACCAGAAGTCCCACCAGCAGGGCGGAGGTGGATTGGTAGAGGATCAACCATGCCATTGCCAACAGCAGAACTGAGACCGATATGGCCGCCCAGAGCCGCAGGGTCCAGTGTGCCGGTCTCAGAGTGTCTTGATCAGGTAGTGGTCGGTGCCGCAGGTGAGCATGGACAGGCTCGCGCGGCAACGGCGTGACAAGAGCCTTTGACACTGCTTGGCGCTCCGCCAGCAGATTCGCGATCTCATCCCGAGTGGTATCGACGGCTGACTGTGCGGTGGTGTAGGTCGCTGGAACGGGCGTACCCGCAGTCGCGAGGGAGCGCGTCCCTTCATGGAGCGACCGCAGTCGGCTTATCTCTTCAGCCAGCCGCGCCTGCGCGCTGTCAAGCTCAACTTCAATATCGCTAGCCCGTCGCTGCAGCGCGGAGGTCTCATCCATTTGGGTTGGTGGCACCTTGTCCAGCCCGGCCCATGCGACCGGTCGATCCCAGGACCGCCTAATCGAGCCGTCGCGTTCATAGCGTGGCCCCGCCGGTGCGCGTTCCCCGCCGAACGGATCTCGGGTGTCGTATCCCCACAGACCGCGATAGTCCTGCACCCAAGGCGTTTCATCGTCGATCACGACGGGCGTCCAAGATTGTTCGGTGCCGGGCCCGACAGATGGACCGTCGCCGCGCCGGTAATCAATGAACGGCAGACCAATCCCTGAGCGCTCCTGGGTTTTCCTTGAGAGCGCGATCACGCGAGCAAAGCGGCGCCACCACTGAGTGAGTCTTTCCAGCGCTGGAGGGGCCACCGTAACGATGTAGTCGCCGGGCAGGTAGGCGCCGCTGTGTGATCCGGCCCCTGCGTGAACAACCGGGTGTGTTCCGTCGACGAGCTGTAGATCGGGGTCGTCGACGCGTCGTCGCAGATCATCTCCCACCTCGTCGTGAGCAGAGAATGCGACCCAGGCGAGTTGCGGCTCGCCTTCGTCCGGCTCGGTGAGGAACAAGGTGATCTGCTCCCAGTCACCTTCATGATCATTTACTCCGGCGAATGTTGATCGCCAGTCGTTCATCGCGTAAAAGAACCAGTACTGCAAGATGAGGTAGCCAGCATCCCGGACCGCGCGTACGTAGTAGGTGGGCGCGAGTGGTCCGGCCTCTTGATAGCGGATATGGGCCGCTGCGGCAAAGCCACCGGGCACCTTGCCGCGGATGATCAATGACAGCCGCATGATCGAGTCGATGATCCGGCCGAATATGCCGACCATCGCGAAGCGACTGCCACCCTGGAATCGGGCGCGATCTGGGCGACGTCGCCAGCGACGGTATGCCGAGCGATTCAGTGGTTTGTCGACGAAGTGGAGTTCGAGATCGACACCACCGCGCTCGCTGGCGTAGCTGAGCAAGGTCGATAGATCCAGGGTCGTAGCAGGTGCCACGAGCTCGGGGACCTTCTTGCCCACCGAACGGCGAAATAGAGCAGAGGCTTCGACATAGCGTTCTACCGGCATCGGGAAGAACAGCTCGCCCCGGGTATAACGCAGCACTGGTTCGAACCGTCGGGCCAGCCTAAGAACATCGGATATGGGCGATTGCACTAGCAAACCGACGGAGTCCATGACCCACTTTCTTACAAGATCACCGTTGTCCACCAGCTTGGGTCAGGGCGAAACGGCGCCGCGGGCTGACCGGTCGCATCGGTATCGAACATGTAGACAAGGCCAGCGCCAGGGTTCGCACGTCGCTGTTCGTCGGTCCAGTTTTCGGTCGCTGTTGTGACATAGAGCCAGTGCAGCCCAGGGCCTGCAAACGCGCAGCAGGTGGTTTGCTCGGCCGGGACCAACAGTTCTTCGCGTAGCTGGCCGCTCGGAGAGTAGCGCCGGACCCTTCCACCGCCGTAGATGGCGACCCACAGGTCACCATCAGCATCCACCGTCAGCCCGTCGGGCGACCCAATCTCCTCCGGCACATCCACCAGCAGGCGGTCCCCGGAGATCGTGCCTCGATCGGGATCGAAGTCGAACGCGTGGATGACGCCTGGGCCGCTGTCGGCGAGATACATGGTGCGACTATCGGGACTCCAGCCCAATCCATTGGAGATCGTTAGCCCCTCCAATATCAGCTCGCTCTGTCCAGTGCGCTGCAGCCGATACAGCGAGCCGCCTCCGGGGTGCTGATCATCGGCAAGCGTGCCCGCCCAGAACCGGCCCTGTGGATCGCAAGCGGCATCATTCATCCGCGTCCCCTCCGATGAGACCTCGGCAATGAGGCGCAGTTCGCCGTTCGGTCGCAGATAGGTAATGGTTCTGCCCGCAGCAAGCAGCCAACCCTCGTCGTTCTCGATTGGAGCAATGGCGCCGACGGTACCCGGAACTTCATGAGTGCCGACCTGGGAAAGCGAGCCATCGTCGTTGATCTTGTCGCGGTAGATCCGCCCGGCGAGTATGTCGACGTGCAGCAGCTCGTGATACCGGTCGTCCCATCGAGTGCCCTCGCCGAGCTGGGTTTGCTCGGTGGTGCAGGCGACTGGAAGTGATCGAGTCATTGCGCTCCTCTCGCCGGTTCTACGCCGGCCTCATTGCCCAACTCGTTGCCCAACTCGTTGCCCAACCTCATTGCCCAACCTCATTGTCGCGTGGTTAGGTCCCGTCATGGCGCGCGTGATCGTGGTACCCGGGCTAGCGGTGCATGCGTACGCGGAACTGCCCGTGCGGCATCTATCCGACAACGGTCATGCCGCCACGTTGCTCGATCCGCCAGGATGGCGCGGCGTCGATCATGATCTGGAGCGCTACGGCCGCAATCTTGCAGCCGACATTGATCATGACAGCGCGCCGGTGGATGTGTTGATCGGTTTGTCGGTTGGCACCCAGGCGGCCACTATCGCTGCGTCATTGACGAGCTTGGTGAGACATCTGGTGCTTGTCAGCCCGACCATTGATCCGGCGTACCGTTCCATGATCAAACAAGCCGCGGTGTTCTTCCTACGCGGTGATCCGCACGACAAGGCTGCATTCCTAAGTCAAATACCGGACTGGTCTCGGGCGGGTATTCGCCGGATCTTCCGCGGATTTGCCTCCGCTATCGCATTACCCATTGAGGACGTCCTTCCAGGAGTGCGCGCGCAGAAAACGATCATCCACACCGAGTACGACCTGCTGACCACCCACGCGTACGCTGCCTGGCTGGCCGAAACCAATGGCGCCCGGCTTGTGCTGATGCCGGGTGTAAGCCACTCGTGGCCAAAGGCCGATTCAGCCAGATTCCTCCGGTTCATCGACGAGTTGGGGAGCTGAGTGCCGCCGTGAGCGATCTGGATCCCAAGCAGGTGGTCGCTTCCTTTGATTCGGCCAGTGTGCTGCACGCGGCCGCGGCCGCCGCCTTGGAAGGGCAGCCATTCCGAAACCTCGGGAGCTCTGCGCTTGCCGGCCTGGCCGTACGCGCAGCCGGCAGACTGCCCTGGTCAGTGCTGCGCGGTATCTATACCCGCATCGGCGCCTCGGAGGGGATCAATCCGCGGCGGCTGGGTGATGTGGATTTGGCTGGTGTTGCGGCGTCCTTCGCCGAGCGCTATCCGAAGCGGCGCTATGCGGCGATCCTGCTCGGCGCGAGCAATGGCGCGCTGATGCATCTTGGCGCGGCAATGCAGGTGCCGTGGCTGCCCGATACTGTGCTGGTGCCGGTCGCACATGGTGGCGACACCGAGCGTCCGGATGAGGCGATGGAGTTCGGTCGCTCCGTAGCCCCGGCGCTGCTCGACCGTAATCCCGATGTTGTGCTGCACCACATGCATGATCAGCTGCAGGACGTCTTGATGGCCGAGCGGATGAGCTACTTCCGTGTCAAGTGGCGCCTCCTGCCCGAGGCGTACGCAAACTTCGTGGACAACCACCTGGCTGTTGACGGGACGGTGGTGTTAGTCAATGACCGCTCCAGCTGGCCGGTAACCCGGATCGGTCCCCGCCACGTCTTTCAGGCGGGTGGTCGTGGCGGTACGCCTCCTGAGGGATATCTGGCACGACCGCACACACCGACGTCTGACGATGAGGCGGCCGAATCCGAATGGGGCCTCGATCCCGATTTCGCAGAAGAGGTGCGGGCCTGGTGCAGTCAGCGCGGCTATCGCTATGCCGAGATCAGCTACGACGGACCGCAGGCGCCGGCTGCCGCTGTGGCGACGGTAATGCGGGACTGGTATCGCGCTCGCAGTGAGCAGGCGAGCCGCCTCGTCGTACCCTGTTTCATCCTGGGCGACCCGTGGCAGACGATCTGCGCCGCAGCTGTTCCATTCTGGCTGCACTTTGCGGTGCAGCCTGCGTTGCAGGCTTTGGATGCCTATCTCGACAACACCGAGCCGTATTCCGATGTGAACGTTTTCTTGTTTGAGCACGGCACCAAATCGCCGGGGATAGCGACCCCGGAAGAAGTCGCCGAAGTCATTTCTCGCCACGGTGCACGAGCGCATTTCGATGGACTTGATCCCGAGCGCTTTCCCCACGACATCGGCACACTCGGTCGCTACGGCCGAGTATTTACTCAACTGCCACGGGCCCGAAAACCATGGAGTCCGCTAGGTATTTCGGACGTACTTCGCGGACTTGCGGATGCTGGCTTATTCATAACGACCGCTGGCTAGGGCTCAGCCGTCAAGCCACGAACCGCCAGCTCACAAATAGAGCGCACAGAATCAGTGAGACGATGATGCTCATGATCAACCATCCGGCGAAAAGCAGTTTCTTCCTGGCTAGCAGCCCAAGCACGAGGAAAATTGGGAATGCCACGAGTACGTATCGCGGAATGCCCATCAGCGGGATATCCGGTGTCCCGTACAGTGCAGGAGGCACGATGAGCAGCAAGCTATAGATGATCAGGGAGACGGGCAACTCGCGTAGCCCAGCGAGCAATACGACTATTGCGAAGATCAGAAATGCCAAGTTGTAGACGGAGTTGGCACGCTCCAGATGATCCGCCAGGCTCTGCACGTCCGGATGAGCCCAGAGCCCAGGATAGGAAAGAATATTGCTGCCTCGACGGCCGTATCCCATGCTCTAGTTGCCGTGACGAGCGGTCCGGCTGCCTCACGTTTCCAGTACTTTTGGCTGGAGTAAAAGAGCAGCGGATCACCAAACTTTATCCACAAATATCCCATATAGACAATTAGCCCCGACGGCGCGAGTGCTAGATATAGCCCGCGCCACCTCTCCCGGGGATTTTTCATTCCGCCTTGCTTTATCCATTCAAACATCACCGGCACAATGAGGAAAATCGCCACGTTTCTTGTCGCTGTCGCAAGGCCCGCCAATATACAAGCAAGTAGCAGATTTTTCTGTACTCGAATAGCCCACAATGAGCCTGCGGAGAGAGCAAGGAACAGGCTCTCCGTGTAGGTGGCGTTGAGAAAGAATGTCGTTGGGAAGAAGGCAAGTGCGAGGAGCGTTCCCTTCGCAGTTCGCTCGTCCCATCCCTCGTATGCGATCTGATAAATGAAGTAGAAGGCGAATGGAAGGAAAAGGAGCGACAGTAGAGAACCCCAGTAAGAGAAAGCTTCCTTGGAGAGAGGACCGCCAAAGACGGCTGAGAAGGACCTGAGAAGCAACGGGTACATCGGAAAGAAGGCCGGAGAGATGTACCTCGGAGCTTGGAAGTACCCGTTTAGTGCAAGCGCGACATAGCGCTCACCGTCCCAATATGACCAGATGTTGAGTGTTCCCGGGGGTACGTCCGTAGTCGTGAGCTGGTGGCTCGACCGCAAGATGGATCGCACGCCTCCGTGGGAAGACTGATCTGAGACTTGCACAACCGTCTCCACTAGCTCTCGCAACGAACCGGTGGCCGTTTCCCCGAGGGCTTGAGGCATACCAGGTGATGCGTCCGATATCTCGCATTTCCTAAGCCGCAAGGCCTCCCGCTCTTCCCACGGGATACTGAACCGTGCTGCAAGAGGAAAAGAGACCAGGCAAATCTCTGGTGTCGGTTTCGTGCTTGCTGTCTATGCCACGAGCCGCATCTTCTACTTGATCGCAGTACTTCGCGAGGTGGCTCTTCACTCGATCGACATCCGACTTCGGTATGTCGACGCCGCCGCGAGCGCCCTGCATGATGCCGCCGGCCGCCATCACCGCGCGTGGCACGGCCACCAGTTTGTCTTTGACGACATCGCAGATCAGCAGCTTGTACGCGGTGAAGTTATCTTTGTTGTCAGCGTCGTACCAGACATGGGCATCGCGATACTTCTGATTCGGCTCGTCTTCCGCGCCCGCCCACTTGCGGACTCGTTTGTCGGCCGCATCACCGTCCCACTCGCGGTCGGCATCGGCCAGATTGAAATCCTGGAAGCTCGTAACGGCCATAGCGGCCTCCTTTCGCTATACAGACTGTGCAGGCGTCGAACTACGCTCCGGCTTCTTTCAGGCGCTTAGCCAGTAACTTCTTTCCCTCCTCGGCACCCTTGCGACTCTCGTGCTGCGCCCGGCGAAAGAACTCGGCGAGTTCGTCGTCTCCGGCAAGCGCGGCGTCTTCGATGTAGGTCTCCAGCCGCAGCACATTGCTTAGGCATGATTCGGTGAACCAGATGATGTCGTAGTCCTTGTCCTTGGTCCCGGTCACATTGCCAAATTCGGGGTTGGCGGTCATAGCTGTCTCCCTATCTTTCGTTCGATTCGAGGTCTTGTCGCGTTGGACCCTGGTTTTCGATCCTAAGCAAGATCAACATCGTGTGCCTCGGCGATCCTCGCCAGACCTGCCAGCTTGAGGTAAGACCAGGACGACAACGCGATTCGTACGACCGGTTTCGGCAGCACACGCCGAGGATGCGGCGCCGTGGCGGTGAAATGCGCGACGGCGCCCTGGGCTCCCTGATCCACCGTGAGACAGCAGCCCACGTCACCGATGCCTCGCAGGTGGTGGTACCAGTGCACGGCATTGCCGCGCTCGGACTCGGCCATCCGACGCCAGTGTTGCATCGTGTCAAACGCATGGTCGTCAAGAGGCTTGTGTCGGAGGTAGGCAGTTGCCAGCACGACCGATGGCGAGCTCCGGATGAAGCGGTGCTTGGTCATGGGAACTGCATTTCGTGATGGTCGGAGGCAGGCGCGCTGCTGGTTGCGGCTTGCTGATTGTCTGACTATGGATACCCGCGGCTGCGTTCGTAAAAACGCCCACGGTGCCCGGACCCGGAGGCGCGAGGAAACTAGGTACAGCATTCGGCCGCCCGGCAAGGTTCTGCTGCCCGGCGTTATCGTCGGCCGATGGACGCATTCGCGATTGATCGCTCCGATGGCCGGGAAGATGGCGAGGACTGGACTGAGAACTATGAAGAGCTGCCGGGCAGCGCGAATATCTCGATCATCTTGGAGTCAACGACCAAGGCCGGCGTAGGGCCACGGCTGCACAAGCACCCGTACGCCGAAACGTTCATCATCCGGCGCGGTTGGGCGACCTTTACGGTGGGCTCTGAACAATTTCGAGGTCATGCCGGACAGGTTCTGGTCGTGCCTGCTGACACGCCGCATAAGTTCTCCACAGGGCCTGATGGCTATGAAGGTGTCCACATCCACGCAGGAGTCAGGTTCGTCACCGAATGGTTGGAGTAGGAACTCGGACACGTGGCTTTCACAAGCTCATGGCGCAAGTACTGCCGCCGCAATCCTCTCCACCCGTTCGGGATCCGCAATCGCGCCGATCTCGATGATCTTGCCGTTGGTGACGGTGAATCCCAAGATCGCAAAGGAGAAACGCTGTGAAGATTCTGGTTACCGGCGGCACCGGCACTCTGGGCCGACTTGTCGTTCCACGACTGCGAGACGCCGGGCATAGCGTGCGAGTGCTCAGCAGGCAGAGCCACATGGCCGCCGAAGGCATCGAGTATGCAAGTGGTGATCTGGTCACAGGTGAGGGAATCGAGTCGGCCGTCTCCGGCGCCGAGAGCATCGTGCATCTCGCGGGAACCAGGAAAGGCGATGAAGGCAAGGCTCGCCACCTGGTGGCGGCCGCATCACGGACCGGGGCGCCGCATCTGGTGTACGTCTCGGTTGTTGGGGCCGAGAGAGTTCCCGTGAGCAGCCGACTCGATCGCGCCATGTTCGGCTACTTCGAATCCAAGCTCGCCGCCGAGCGGGTTGTGGCCAATTCTGCTCTGCCCTGGACGACGCTGCGCGCCACTCAGTTCCATGAGTCGCTCTTGAAGCTTGTGCAGCAGATGGCCAAGCTTCCGGTGGTACCGGTTCCAGCTGGTTGGAGATTCCAGCCGGTCGATGCTGGAGAGGTGGCGGACCGGCTCGTCGAACTTGCCCAAGGTAGGCCGTCCGGGCTGGTTCAGGATTTCGCTGGGCCGCACATTTACGAGATGGCCGACCTAGTCCGTAGCTACCTTCGCGTCCGCGGTAAGCGCCGGCTTATCTTGCCAGTCTGGACTCCAGGCAAAGCGGCCCGCGCCGTCCGTGCCGGTGCGAATCTATCCCTGGACCGGGCTGTCGGCCGCCGGACCTGGGAGGACTTCCTCGCAGGGCAAATGATCGCGCCGAACAGCGCATCCCAAGCATGATCAGCTAGACCAATGACCGGCTGCCTCAACCGCGGAAAGCCACATTTCACGGAACGCAGCACCATCGACGTCTAGAACGATCCGAGTGGAGCGACCGTTGGGATGGGGCTGGAAGGACAACACGTCGTCCATGCGCAGGGGTCGCACTCGGATATCCTCGACCGTCGCTCCCGACCAGCCGAGAGCCACGGCGCAAGCCACGGGATCGTACTGAAAGTTCAGCAGGTCGTCGGGCAGACCAGTGTTGTCGCGCCCAAGCTTTTCCATCTGATACGTCTCTGCGTGCGCCTCGCTCTGCCGCGCAAGCAACTGTTGGGATCTGCCCGGCCGAGCGTCGTTGCAGAGACCTCCGCTCCGGCGGCCAGCGGAATGTCGTCGCGGCCAGCGAGGTGCAACAGATGCGCCACGTACGCCGCTCGGCGTCCTCCTGGGTCGGCGACGGTCGTAATACCAGTGATCTCGGCCTCGGGCCAGCCGAGCAGCATGGCCAAGGCACAGGCATCATCGGTGTCGCCGCCTAGGTCTGTGTCGAGGTGAATGCGCACCTGGCCAGGATGCGCTCTCACCCCCTCGGGACTTCACCACGGAGTATGTGTGTTACTGGTGCAGCAGGCGTATTTGGGTTAGAACCGCTGCCAGAGAGGAACTGATGATCATGACACAAGTCAGCCCGCACGGTTTACACCACGTAACCGCGATAGCCACCGACCCGCAGTCCAATGTTGATTTCTACACCAAGGCGCTCGGTCTACGCCTGGTCAAGCAGACGGTTAACTTCGACGCGCCCGACACCTATCACCTGTACTACGGCGATGAGAAGGGCAGCCCGTCAAGTCTGCTCACCTTCTTTCCCTGGCCCGGCGTGCCGCAGGGCCGTCAGGGCGCGGGAATGACGACGACTACGGCGTTCAGCGTGCCCGGCTCGGCGCTCGGATGGTGGCAGGAGCGATTCAAGAGGTTGGGCATCGATTTCGACCAACCGCGGAGCCGCGATGAAGAAGAGGTTCTGACGTTTCGTGACCCCGATGGCATGGTGATCGATCTTGTGGCGTCGGAAGGTGATCATCGCTCTGGTTGGGACGGAGTTGCTGACATTCCAGCTGATCACGCGGTGCGGGGGCTGCACGCGATCACTTTGTCGGAGCGGCAACTGGATCCGTCGGCCACGATGTTGACCGACCTGCTTGGTATGAAGCTGGCCGGTGAAGAGGGGGACCGGTCACGGTTCGGGATGGCCGGCGGCGACTCCGGTGCCCTGGTTGATGTATTTGCCGGGGTTCGGGACCGCGGCTGGCAGGCCGGCGGCACCGTGCATCACGTCGCATTCCGCGCGCCGGATCTGGCAACGCAGTCGCTGTGGCAGCAGGAGCTGAGAGCTCGTGGCGTCTCGGTGACCGACATCATCGACCGGCAATACTTCAAGTCCATCTACTTCCGCGAGCCGGGAGGGGTGTTGTTCGAGATCGCGACTGACGCGCCAGGTTTCGCTGTTGATGAACCGCTCCTTGAGCTGGGACGCAGCCTCAAACTTCCGCCATGGCTAGAGCCGAACCGCGAACAGATTGCCGCCGCGCTACCGCCGCTCAAGCTGGATGTGGATATTCCGTGAGCGCCGACTCCGGGCTCGAGCGGCCGCACGTCTTTCTGCCTGCTGAAGATTCTGCCGCGGGACCGCCACTGCTCCTGTTGCATGGCACCGGCGGCAATGAGCATGACCTGCTGCCGCTACGTGATCATCTTTCGCCGGGTGCCGCCGTGCTCTCGGTACGCGGGACCGTTCTGGAGAATGGCATGCCGCGGTTCTTCCGTCGGATACGCGAGGGAGTCTTCGATGAGGAGGACCTACGGCGCCGCGCCGATGATCTTGCCAAATTTGTGGTGACGGCCAGCGCGGCGTACGGGATCGAGGCGGGTTCGCTGGTCGCCGTCGGATTCTCCAATGGCGCCAATATCGCCTCGGCAATGCTCCTGGGGCGGCCCGATCTGTTGGTCGGCGCGGTGTTGCTGGCCGCAATGGTTCCCTACGCCGAACCGCCGTCCGCTGATCTTCATGGGACCTTAGTGATCATCTCCAATGGTGATCGAGACCCCTTGATTCCAGTCGGAGTGACCCAACAGCTGGCTGGCCAGTTGCGGGAGCGTGGTGCTGAAGTGGTAGAACTGCCGCATCCGGGTGGTCATCAGATCTACCCTGCTGTCCTTCCGGAGATCCGCCGGATTATCGCCGACCAGACCGTGCCCACCAGAAGGAGTGCTGAATGAAGCTTGCTCATCTACCGCTGCGCGTTGCCACCGGCGCATACATCTTGAACTCCGGCCTGTCTAAGACGAATCTCGAGGGCGAAGCCGCCGAGGGCGTACATGCCATGGCATCCAACGCGATTCCTGCCCTGAAGCAGATCCCGCCGGAGCAGTTCGCAAAGATCTTGTCGACTGGTGAGATTGCACTTGGTGCGGCGCTGTTGATCCCGTTCGTGCCCTCGGCTTTGGTCGGAGCAGCCCTGGTCGGCTTCGGTGCTGGGCTGGTTCAGCTGTACCTGAAGACGCCAGGCATGCGGCAAGAGGGCAGCATCAGGCCCTCACAAGAGGGCATCGGCCTAGCGAAGGATGTCTGGCTGCTCGGTGCCGGAATGACGCTGGTCCTGGATGGCTGGCCGAAACGGGCTCGCCTACAGTCACCCGACACCTGACCTAAGGCGGCGACGCCGCGGGGCATCATCCAACGTGAACGTGCGGGCGGCGCTCCCGGTCAGGTTCGGCTCGGCGGATGATCTCCCTGGTAACCGGCGCGACCTCTCCGGCACCGAAGAACAGGAAGCGAACGAGGTTCGCCGCAGGATTGCCTTCAGACCATTCGAAGTAGATGTGCGGCAGGCGGTCAGTTTGATCTCGCACCGCGAGCAGTAAGGCGGCCAGCGCATTTGGAACCGTCGAGCTGCTAAAGGTGAGAACTCGGTAGCGGCTGTGTTGGACTTCACCACGGACGTCGAGCCGGCTGGCGAACTCCGATGGATCTGTAAGCGTCACCTCCACGAAGATCACGTCGTTCGGATCGGTCAGGTCGTTGTCGTGGCTGACCTGCCGCAGCTTGTCGCTGTACTCGGCTCGGTCGCGACTGTCCGGCTCATTCGCAACGAGTTGGATCGACCGCCGGGCCACGTCCCGGAGGAAGAGTTGCGCGGTCTTGTCGAAAGTGACCTCGGTTACCCGCAACTCGAAGGAGCGCGCGAACCGCGACGCTAAAGACACCAGGAGGATGGCAGCGATGAATACGCTGGCGATCTTGACGCCCTCGGGGCGTTCCACGATGTTGTCGATCGTGGTGTAGATGAAGATCACAGCGATCAGACCGAACGCGATCATGAGGCCGCGTTGTCGAGCGTGCCGGGCTGCCAGCGTGACCGCAACGGCTGCTGAGGTGATCAAGACCAGGACCCCGGTGGCGTACGCGCCGCCCTGGGCATCGACGCTGGCGCGAAAGATGATCGTGATAGTGAATGCCCCGGCGGTGAGGATCAGCACCAAAGGACGTACGGCTCGGGCCCACTGCGGCGCCATGCCGTAACGAGGCAGGTAGCGCGGGATCAGGTTCAGCAGTCCCGCCATAGCTGACGCCCCGGCAAACCACAAGATCGCAATGGTCGAAGCGTCATAGATGCTGCCGAACGTACTTCCCAGATATTCATGTGCCAGGTAGGCAAGTGCGCGCCCGTTGGCCGATCCGCCGGGTTGAAATTCGGCGGGCGGAATAAGCAATGTGGTGACCATGCTGCTGGTGATCAAGAAGATGCTCATGATCACCGCGGCCGTGGTGAGCAATCGCTTCGCTCCGCGGATGCGGCCTACAGGATGCGCCGGCGTGTCGTTCGGGCCGCTGTGGATGTGCGGCATTACCGCCACACCCGTCTCGAAGCCAGAGAGGCCCAGAGCCAGCTTTGGGAAAACCAGCAGCGCGATGCCGACAACGACAAGGGGATTGCCGTGCTGTTGGGTCAAGGCCACGCGCCAGTCAGTCCAGAGGACTGGCTGTGCTAACACCTGTGCGATTCCGTCGGCAATGACGACGACGTTCAGGCCGAGGTACAGCGCCACTAAGGCCACCGCAACACCGATGGCTTCTGTGAACCCGCGCAGGAACACCCCACTCAGCAGGGCCAACAGCACTAGCGTGATCACCACCTCATGCCCGGCGAGGAACGGCTCGAGGCGAGGGTTCTCCACCAGGTGAGCAGTGGCGTCGGCGGCCGACAAAGTCATGGTGATAATGAAGTCGGTGGCGGCAAAGCCCAGCAGCACCAAGACGAAGATCTTGCCTTTCCAGAACGACATGAGCCGCTCCAACATCGCGATTGAACCTTCGCCATTAGGGCTTTCGGACGCAACGCGCCGATAAACCGGCAGAGCGCCGAGGAGCGTCAGGGCGACAAGGACCACGGTTGCGATGGGGGAGATCAAGCCGGCGGCAAGGGCCGCAATGCCCGGTTGGTATCCCAGAGTGGAGAAGTAGTCGACACCGGTAAGGCACATGACCTGCCACCAGCGGTGGGTCTTTTCCGTTTGCTGCGGGCTGGGGTGGGGGCCGAGGTAGTTCCGGTCTTCGGGAACGCCTTTCATCAACCAGGAGCGCAAGGCGAGTGGCGCGGTCCCCGCTTCGTCAGTCCTAGTCACCCCTGCTCCTGTGATCCGTCCAGCGTTCATGTGGGGTCACGGCGAGGCGAACAAATTGTGCCCTCCATCAGTCAACCGTCAGGCAGCCAGCAAGCACCGCTCGTTGACGAGATTTTGACGCCGACGCCCGTCGGAGACCCCACACCCTGATTCGAATTTCCGACCAATGCGGACTCTTCGACAGTCGGATCGCGGATATGAGGTCTAGGACTCCGCAATGGTCGGAAATTTGGTGGAGTGTGCAGCAGCTGGAGGTTCGGCGTGCGCGTAGAACCTTCGTAAAGGAACCTGTTGCTAGGCACCTGCCAGACTCAGACTTGAGCTGTGATCTTGATCATCTTTGGCACTGGCAAGGGTGTCGGACATGGCGTTCTCTGACTGGTTGGGCCGGCACCGCGCGGTTGTCTGGATTGCCGCCGTACTACTAGGACCAGTGGTCGCCGCCTTGCTGACTCTGGCCCGTCCGCAGCTGCATGAGAATCATGTGACGTTGATCCTCGTCTTGGCCGTCGCGGCAGTTTCTGCCGCTGGGCTGCGTCCGGCTGGCTTGGTTGCCGCAGTGACGACCGCCATTGCCTACGACTATTTCTGGACCGAGCCGTACTACAGCCTCAGGATCTTCGACACCCAAGACATCCTGACCGTCCTGCTGCTGGTCCTGGTAGGCGGCGCAATCGAGCAGCTCAGCTGGTGGGCTGGCCGTCAGCGCGCCGTGGCTACTCGCCGACTCGACTACCTGACGGCGCTGCGGCACGCCGCAGAGCCACTGGCGCCGGAGACGCACGCGGCAACACTCGACGCTATCTCGGACACAGTAAGCAAGGTGCTCGATGCAGACAGCTCGCGCCTGGTGCTCAACGAACCCTTGCCCGCCACGGTGCTGCATAGCGACGGCACCGTTACTCGGGCCGGCAAGAGAATGGACCCCGACCGAGACGGCCTGCCCACCGATGACGTGATCGCGATCCCAGTGCCTCGCCCCGGTTCCCGCCCGGCCTACATTGCCGTTACCGCGGCTTCACATGTTGCGCGTCCACGGGCAGAACAGCGACAGGTCGCTGCGCTCCTCGCTCACCTTGCAGCCAACTCCCTGGCGCTTGAGGCCGGCGCCTCGAGGGCTGCGCGTTAGGGCTGGAACCGATAACCCATTCCAGGTTCGGTGATGAGATGGCGGGGTCGACTGGGATCATCTTCAAGCTTGTGCCTGAGTGCCTTGACGTACTGACGTAGATAGTGGGTCTGGTCCAGGTACGTCGGTCCCCAGACTTCTTGAAGCAGTTGCCGTTGGCTCACCAGCCGCCCAGGATGCCTGACAAGTGCCTTGAGGAGCTGCCATTCGGTCGGTGTGAGGTGCACTTGAGACGCGGACCGGGAGTCGTTGCCGCCGGTACCTGCTGGAGGCGTCTCGTGGATTACATGATCGCTGAGGTCAACCGTCCACCGCCCAACCTGAATGGGTTCCACCACCTCTGGCTCGGTCGTGCGTCGAGTGACAGCTCGAATTCGTGCCAGCAGCTCCGCTACGCTGAACGGCTTCGTGACATAGTCATCTGCGCCGGCATCGAGGGCGTCCACCTTGGCGGCGCTGTTCATCCGCCCGGAGAGAATGACGATCGGCACCTGCGTCCACTTGCGAAGCGAGCGGATGACGTCCACGCCGTCCATATCTGGCAGGCCAAGATCGAGAATGACCAGGTCCGGGTGGGCATCGGTTGCTGCGTGGAGCGCTCCTTGACCAGTGCCAGCCGTGACTACGTCGTACTGCCGCGCGTGAAGGTTGATCCGCAGCGCTCGAAGAATCTGCGGCTCGTCATCGACCACCAGCACCCGAGTCATGATCGCTCAGTCGCGGGATGCGCCGGCTCACCGCTCAGCCTGGCTGTTATCGATGGGGTTCCCACTGCTTCCGCATCCCCACTGGGCAGAGCTGCGGCAGGCAGCGAGATGATCATGGTCAAGCCGCCGCCAGGTGTCCCTTCCGGCCTCAGAGTTCCCGACATCGCCTCGACGAGGCCGCGAGACAAAGCGAGACCAAGTCCGACACCGCTGCTGTTGTCCCGATCCCCGAGCCGCTGGAACGGCAGAAAGATCTGATCCCAGTCGGTCTCGGGTACGCCGGGACCACAGTCGATCACGCGGATTTCGACAGTCTCGCCGTAAGCGCTCGCCGTAATCTGCGGAGGAGCTCCAGATGGGCTGTGCCGTACGGCGTTCTGCACCAGATTGGCGATTGCGCGTTCCAGAAGTGCTGGGTCAGCCTGCACGTCAGGCGTGTCTTCCGGAACCCGGATGATCACCTGGGACGCAGCTGGTCCCAGGCTCGTCATGGCGGCGGAGACGGCATCGGCGATGTCGATCGGCTGAATGGCAAGCGCTAGAGCACCGGCTTGGAGCCGGCTCATGTCGAGGAGATTCTCGACCAGCCCGCTAAGCCGATCTAACGACTCCTCAGTTGTGGCGAGCAGCTCGGCCTGATCCTCCTCGCTTAGGGGCAGATCCGACATGCGAAGCGTTCCGACCGCCGCCTTGGCTGAGGCCAATGGGGTGCGAAGATCATGGCTCACCGCGTTGAGGAGCGCAGTCCTTACGCGGTCCACTTCGGCCAGCGAGCCTGCGGTGGCGGCTGCCTCCTCAAGGCGCTCCTGCCGCAGCGCGATGGTCGCCTGGGCTGCGAATGCCTCCAAGATCCGGCGGTCCTGCGCAGCGAGCGGGTGACCCGACAGCACCAGTGTGTATGACTCATCGACATGCACCTCGGCGTCGCCCTCGCCTGGGGTAAGGCAGATTGGGCTGCCAACGCATGCGACGACCGTCCACGCTTCATTCGTGTGCTCTAGATCTGGCCCTCCCAAGGCTTCTGGTCGGCGCTCGAGAAGAGTCACAGCGTCCAGGGCGAAGGTCTCGCGTACCTGTTCCAGGAGTGCTGGCAAGGGCCGAGAGCCCCGAAGCACACTGCCCGCCAGAGTGAACAGGGTGGCCGCCTCGGCTCGGGCCTGCGACGCTTCCCGGGTTCGACGCGCAGCGACATCGACGACGGTACTGAGTGACACCGCCACCACGAGGAATGCGAAGAGAGCGAGGAGATTCTCCCGCTCAGCAACGCTGAACATCCGCAGTGGCGGGGTGAAAAAGTAGTTCAGCAGTAGAAAGCCACCAAAGGCCGTAAGCACGGCTGGAAGCAGTCCGCCCACCAGCGCTACCGCCACCACCAACAGCAGAAACGCCAAGATGTCGGTGGACAAGGAGACATCGGCATCGACCGCCAGCAGCAAGGCGGTGAGCGCTGGCAGGGCGGCGAGAGTCAGGATGAATCCGGCTGCCCGACGGCCAAGGCTCAGTCCACCCGGACGACCCCGCCACGGCCCTTCCCGTCCTCTCCCGATCCGCCAGCGGCGCGCTGTCGCCTCATGCGTGACGAGATGTACGTCGATGGATCCCGATTCGACGGTGGTCGTGACTCCTACGCCCGGCGACAACATTTGGGCCCAGCGTCCGCGCCGACTAGCTCCCAGCACGAGTTGAGTGGCGTTGACGCCGCGCGCAAAAGCCAAGAGCGCTGCCGGGATGTCGGTGCCGACGACCTGGTGGT
>Ga0307294_10000100_pt1 | contig 20245 bp, 20 predicted proteins | sample ER_DNA_151_FD_194468 | JGI IMG/M metagenome (GOLD analysis project Ga0307294, IMG submission 194468) | Bulk soil microbial communities from the East River watershed near Crested Butte, Colorado, United States - ER_DNA_151 | ecosystem: Environmental > Terrestrial > Soil > Floodplain | place... | reverse complement strand
GACCGGCAGCGATGCCTGAGCGGTGAAGCTGACACGGCGCAGCCAAATGTTCCTGCAGTCCACCCGAGAACTCTCTGGGAACGGCCTCGGGAACTTCCGCCGCAGCGGTGGCAACAAGGATCTCGACTATACCTTGACCGGTCTACTTCACTGAGGCGTCGGAACCGCACGCCCATGGTCGGCCTCGTGCGTCAACGACCGATGCCGGCAACTGGTTGGTCTCACGATGACCCGTCAGTCGAATAGTCATGAACATCACGGCTGCTTATGGCTTCAACCGTTTGCCATTAGGTAAGTCGTGGTGTCCCATACCGATCACGAGCATGATGCTTCGCCGCGGTTTACCGACAGCCAACCCCGATCGTAGAGTCGAGTCGTGCCGATTGCACAAAAGACGCGGATCGCTGGGCTGAAGATTCGTGTGGACCGGGTGATCTACACGACGATCACCCTGATGTCTGTGCTGATCATTTACGACGGCTGGGAGCAGTTGCGGTTCTGGAACGTCGTGACCGTCATCGTGGGACCGATTCTGGCCATCTTTTTGAGCCACGTCTTTGGTGCGGCGCTGGGATCGCGCGTCGCTCTGGGTCGCCCGCTGACCCGCCATGAGCACCGCACAGTCTTCGTCGAGGAGTGCCGATTTCTGCTTATCGCCGTCCCGCCGATCGTCATCTTGGTGATACTCGCCGTCGCCGGTGTCTCGTTCACGCGGATCATTCAGGTGATCGTCCTGACAGGTATGCTCTCGCTCGGCGTGTGGGGCGGTGTAGCAGGACGGCGAGCGGGGCTGACCGGTTGGCCACTGCTGGTCCCAATCACCTACGGCTTATTCGTCGGAGCCATCATCTTGATCCTTCAGGCTTTACTCCAGCCCGGCCACAACCCCTTCCCTCCATAGCGCTGTCGGGTTCGATGCAGCGTGACTCGGCAGGTGGGACTTTCCTAGCTTTAACCGCGGAAGTTCTCGGCTTCATTCGGGGCGTTCGAGCTCGTTGAGCTTCCAGGTCTTGTCGTACCACGGCCGCAGCGTGGCGGATCTGGCCCCGGACAGCGAGCCCGCGCTGCGGTGACGGACTTTGTAAACAAGGGTCTGCATTCGGTTCATGGCCAAATCGAACAATGACTTGTCCCGTGCCCAATTCATGCCCGCGTCCAGCGCCGTAATGATCCCGCCAGGCTGAGTGCTGCCAAGGCCGACCGCCAACCCAGGCGTGACGTACGACTGTGGAGCCTGTACCTGACCTCCCGGTCCCTGGACCCGAGCGGGACGGCCGGGGCACGATGGGTGACACGGTGGAACCGGCTGTGACCGCGTTCGCGATCACACCTTCGAAGGCCGCGTCCCGACCGATGAACACAACCCGACCAGACCAGATCAACCGTCTTCCAATAGACCCGCTAGCCCGGTCTTTCATGAGGGCTCCGACTCTCGATGGTTGTTGATCTTGGCGCCAAGGCCAAGGAGGCTGAGTGCAATGAGTGCCACGAACAAGGACCTGACGCGGGCCCAGCGTCAGCGGGGGATCACCCTCGGGCTGCTGCGCGCATTGGGGGCCAGTGCAGTCCTGATCGCCCTGTACTATCTCGCACCTCTGGATCAGCGGACGGGAATATCGCTGTTGCTGTCCTTGATCACTGGGCTGGTCGTTTTGGCTGCCATGACCGCCTACCACGTGCGGGCGATCCTGCGTGCCGCCCACCCCGGGGTCCGTGCGGTCGAGGCTCTCGCCACGACCGTCCTGCTCTTCCTCCTGCTGTTCGCGGCCACCTATTTCTTGCTGTCGCACACCAGCAGCAGCAACTTCAACGTGCACGCATTGACCCGGACCGACTCGATCTACTTCACCGTGACTGTCTTCTCCACGGTCGGCTTCGGGGATATTTCCCCGGCCAGCCAAGTGGCTCGCCTGGTCGTCACGGCCCAGATGATCTTCAACCTAATCGTCCTCGGTCTGGGCGTTCGTCTTATTGTCGGCGCGGTCCAGCAGGCACGCCAAGACAACCCGGACGGCGGAAACCGGAAATTAGCTCCTGACCGCGCATCCGCGTGATGCGGTGCGTCCGGCGGGACGAGCAGGAACCGGCCCGCCCTCGCCGCGATCCGGGGCGGCAGGCCGAAATCGACGATCAACTGCCACCATCTGTCGTCGAACATTCCGAGCGCCGGCGGAGGCGTCTCGACGACCATCCGCCCCGGTCTCAGATCGACATGCTGAGGAAATAGACGTCTTAAAAAGCTAAACGACACCGGCGGGAGATGCTGATCGGGTTAGCCCACCGCTAGTCATGATGTTCCATCCTCGTCACGCTCGTTGTCCGCCGTGTGATGTTCCGTCGTGCTCATAGCGCCCGCCCGGCATCGGAAGGTCCGAGACGTTCATCGCCCACTTAGCCCCGTACGCCGCGAAGCCGGAGATCATCGGCGGCGGGAACGTCGGGTCGGCGAACGTGCCGACTGCGACCCCGAGCATGTCCGGTGCGATGGCCATCTCCCAGTAGACGGTCGAACCGCACATTGGGCAGAAGTGAAACGTGGCTCCCCCGCTGTCGCAGGAGCGGAACTCGGACGGCTTCCCGCTGTCGTTGGGAAACGTCCGCTTCGTCGATTGGCCTTCGATCGTCACGTTCTCGATCGGAAGTCGTGTTTGCCAGCTGAACGCACTGCCCGTCCGCCTCTGGCACTCGTAGCACTGGCAAAGGGAGGTGCGCTCTGGGTCGGGCCCGTCGTACGTAACGCTGAGCTGTCCGCAATTGCACGAAGCCTTACGCGTGGCCATTACTCCTCCTATTTGTTGGGATCTCGATCATGGGTTTGTCTTCACGGCTTCGATCTCGCTCGGCTGCCAGATCTTGTCGAAGAACGGGGCGAGCGGGCTGTAGGTCGCACGGGTGATCAAGGCTTGACCGGTGGTGGGTTGGTCACCGGGCCCAGGGTTATTCGTCGCCGCTGGCGCGATCCTCGTCCCGGCGGGGCTGGATGTCCTGCCTCTCTCTCGCTGACCAACCAGACGGTCCTCATCGGCACGTTGTCGATGAGCCTCACATCTGCTCGACATCCGGCAGTGCCCACGTGCCGTCGAAGAACGGCTCAGTGGGGCTATAGAGGCGGAACATCAGGTAGAAGCCCCTGCCGGGAACCGTCTCGACCCAGTTGCTCTCCTGGCCTGACGGCGCTGTAGGTCCGAAGTACATGTCGAACGAGCCATCCGCGTTCGTCCTGAGCTCGTCGTAGGACGCATGGGCCGCGTCGTTCGTCGGGTTCTGCACCATGGAGCGCGTTGCGCTGTCGTACGCGGTCAAGGACCAGAAGGCCGCCGCCGGCGGGTTCGCGGGCACGTGCAGGCAATAGGACTTGCCGCCGTCGAAGTGGTTGCCGTCCTTGTCCCTGAACGCCTGGATATAGTTCCCCCCGGGACCGGCTTTCATCACTCCGAGGGCGGGCGACAGATAGATCGCGCCGTAGGTGTATTGCAGCCGCTCGTCGAGCTGGCTGTAGAACTCGGTTTCCTGGCGTGGCTTCACGTAGAACACCCAGTCCCATTGCGTGCCCGGAAACGCGGTGACGCCGGTTTCGCGCTGGGAGCCCTCGTACATCACATTGCGTGCCATCGCGTCGCCGAGCAGTGCGGCGTCCTCGAGGATGGCCTGCTGCCGGGCGTCGGGCTTGAACGGCCGGCCTTTTTCGATGCCCAGCGGCTTCAGCATGGCCATGAAGAAGCGGTCGTGCTCTTGCACGGGATTGTTGTCGATGACCGTGGCCAGTCGCGCCCAGTACTCCATGCCGCCCGGGGGGGTCGTGTCGATCAGCTGGCCCGAGATCGAGATGAACTTGTTCGGCTTCGGATCTTCGCGCTCGCTCCACGGGTAGACCCTGACGTCCCGGATGCGCGCTACGGCGTCGGGCACGTCGTTGTCGACGATGATGCCGCGCACCAACAGGTTGTGGCTGTGCATCGTTGCCCGAACTTCGTAGTAGCCGGACGGAACCTCGCCGTCGAAACCGGGTGGCAGCATGAGGAACTTTCCGCCGTTGCCTGCGTCGGGGCCCGGCAGGCCGACGTCGACCAGCGAACGCTGCCAAAAGTCGTCCAAGAGGCCGACGATGGCTCCGGGTGGGATGTCGATCACGACCGGACCCTGGGCGACATCGATGTTGACGAAGGCGTAGATCGTCGTGTCGTTGGCCGTGAGCCAGACAGACTCGGGGTGGACGAAGCTGTCGGCGATGCCCATGTCGTAGAAGTCGATGCCCAAGTCCTGCTTGGCTGTGAGCCGGATGGACTCGAACGACACGGCGGGATAGCCCCACAAATAGGCCTGCACCGCGCGCTGGAAGTCCATCTCGTCGAAGAGCCTCCGCGAGGTCTCGGGCGTCGGGAAACCCAACTCGTACCGCAGCGCGCCGACACGCGGCACCTCCACGCTGTCCGGGATCGTGGAGTCTGGGTGTTGTGCAACGGTCATGACAATGTCACCTCTCTGGACAACGACCTCCGGCGCCTCGTCGGCGGCCGGAGCAACTCGATCGGCGGATACGCGTCTCCATTCTTTGCGTCAGAGCTTGGTCTTGAACCGTGTCACCCGTCGTGATCAACGCCGACACGCCCTCCCAAACGGTCATCGCGCGACCTCCGGTTCGCACGGTCCCCCAGAGGGTCCGCTGCTTGCCACTCTCGCCCGTGAGGGGTGAGCGCGCATCACACACAAAGAGTGAACCGGGCCGCCCAATCGGCTCCCCGAGCCCTGGACGATGCCGCCACCGCCTTCGACCAAATCACCCGCTTCAGGTGATGCCGGATCCTAGGAGGTCGGCCAGACTACTGGGAACGCCAGTCAGCCGAGACATGCACACGAGGACGGTGTCAGCCATGTCCGAGACCCCGAGCCTCTCCGCCGACGAGCGTGCCGAGTTGGAGCGGCTGCGAAGCGAGGTCGCGACCCTGCCCACTATCTGGCCGGGTTGGCCCTTCGGCGGCCGCGTGGAATCGGCCAACGGCACCGTCCGCTCACCGACTGCGGGATAGAAGACCTCGCATGACCGACGACGCGAAGATCACCAGGCGGTCAGGCATCACTGAGATGCGCAAACGCATCGCCGCACTGCGGACTCGGTTGGAACGGCTGCTCCTTTGGCGCGTGTGGGAACGCATGCTCGAGATCGAGTTCGTTGATCGCAGCATCGCGCTCGCGGGCAAGGCGTTCGTCTCGTTCTTCCCGCTCGTGATCGTCGTCGCCGCCTTCGTGCCCGAACGCATCCGTTCGTCGATCCTCACCAGCGTCACGGCCCGACTCGGCCTTAGGGGAGACGCGCTCGTGCTTGCCAGGGAAGCCTTCGCGTCGTCGGATGACATTCGAAAAGCGACCGGCCTGCTCGGTCTGGTACTCACGATCTTCTTCGCGACCTCGTTCACGACTGCGCTACAGCGTGTGTACGTCCACGCGTGGCGGCGACCGCCCCGCGCCGCCGGAGTCAGCGCGTACTGGCGTGGGGCGGTCTGGCTGCTGGTGGTACTGGTTGGAATGGCGCTACTGGGCGGTCTGCGCGGCGCCCTTGGCGGTGGGCTCGGATTCGGCCTCTTCGCCATCGTGTCACTGGCGGTGGCGTCAGGGCTGTGGTGGTTCACCGCGTGGTTCCTCCTGCTGGGTGAGGTGCGCGCGCGGGTGCTCGTGCCTACTGGGGTGATCACCAGCATCATGACGACCGGGTACGCGGCATCCGCCACGGTCTGGATGCCCGGGGTGGTGACGGGCAATGAGGCCCAGTTCGGCTTTTTTGGGGTCGCCCTCGCGTTAGTGACCTGGTTCTCCGGCGCCGCGATCTGCGTCTTGATCGGTGCGTGCGCCGGACCGGTCTTGGCAGAGGACACCGGGCGAGTCGGCAGGCTCATCCGCGGCGGCAAGTCTGGGACGCTGACCGCCGGTGCGCGCCCGCCACTCCCACCACCCGCACGCGAACTCGGCCTTGGCGATGCGTTCCGCAGCACCGAAGGCTTGTGACGGGCAGAGCTCAGGAGTATCCGGTGAACTCCTGGCCAGGCTTGATGTTGGCGTAGCGGGCCGCGCTTCATCAGCGCGCCGAGGCGACCGAGCACCCAGGCGCAGCTCAGTGGCGCAGGTCCAGAGCAATTCGACCATGCGGTTGCCCTCACCCACATCACTCAGCGCCGATGAACGGGCGGAGGTGGCGGGCCTGCTTGGGCAAGCTGCAGGTTCACAGTTGTGACCGAATCTCACGCGCACTCAACGGAGTAGGCCCTGACATGAGCAGCCAGAACAGGCCTTGCCGATACCCGCCGGACGGGTGTGCTGCGATTCGTAATCGGAAGGGTCGTCGGTTCGAATCCGAGCTCCGCCTCTACCACCGATGATTGACCCTCACCGGCTGCGCTGGTGCAACCGGTGCTTCATGCCAGCGGGCGACGTAGGGACGCCCCGGCCGCTGTTATCGATAAACGTCAAGCGGGAACGGAGAAGAAGCGCGTGGCTGGCGATGATCGGTGGCCTGGTCACTGTCAGCGCAACATTCATACATTACGTGTGAGGTGTCCACGCCCCCATCCTGGCTACGCTCACAACGATCGCGGGTCGTAGAGGCGATCGGAAGACAGATCCACCTCACATAAGTAGCCAGAACGGGGCGTATGGCACTGGCGCGCTGGCGGCGGGTGTCAGGATCTGGGCGAGTCAGCCTACTAGTGGGCATGGCGAAGGGGATCTGATGGGTGGCCTCACCGTTCTCGCGGTTGTCGTGGTGGCCTACACACTTGTGGCGTCAAAGCTCGACCGGTGGTGGGTCACCGGCCCGATGGTGTTCGCCGCCGCGGGCGCGGTCCTTGGTCCCGGCGGGCTGGATGTCCTTCCCCTCTCGCTGACCAGCGAGGCGGTCCTCACCATCACCGAGCTGACCCTTGCCCTGCTGCTGTTCTCGGATGCGTCGACGGTCCGGCTGCGGGACGTCGAGGGCGATGCAGGTCTGCCCCGCCGGCTGCTGTTCATTGGGCTGCCGCTCACAGTGATTGCGGGCGCGCTCCTGGCCCACCTCATCTTTCCCGAGGTCGGGTGGGCGGCGGCAGCCTTGATCGCCACCACCCTGGCGCCCACCGACGCGGCGCTCGGCCTGGCGGTCGTCACCAACAAGGCCGTTCCGGTGCGGATTCGACGAGCGCTCAACGTCGAGAGCGGTCTCAACGATGGGATTGCGACGCCGCTCGTCACTCTCTTCATCGCCATCGTCGCAGCCGACGAAGGTCTCGCCGACACGGCATGGGGGCTCGAAGCGTTAAAGCAAATCGGGCTGGCGATCGTCGCTGCGGTCGTGGTCGGATACATCGGCGGCAAGGTGTTAGCCTTCGCCAACGAACGCGGATGGACCTCCGAGGTATCCGAGCAGATCGCCATCCTCGCCCTCGCGTTGCTCGCCTACCAGGGAGCCGTCACGATCGGCGGGAACGGATTCATCGCAGCGTTCGCCGGTGGCATCTTGTTCGGCGCCGCCACCAGACGCCGCCTGGCAGAACCCGTCCAGTTCACCGAGACGCTCGGATTGTCGGGCTCATTCCTGGTGTGGTCGATCTTCGGTGCTCTCTTCGTAGGAGCGCTGCTCACCCACGACCTCTCAGCTCGACCCATCCTCTACGCAATACTCAGCCTCACGGTAATCAGGATGGTGCCGGTAGCGATCGCGCTCATCGGAACGCATCTGCGTCCGACCACACTGGCATTCATGGGCTGGTTCGGCCCGCGCGGGCTCGCCTCGGTCGTCTTCACACTCCTTGCCCTGGAGGAGATCGACCCTAGCGGCGGCGGTGGGATGCTCCTACAGACCGTTACATGGACAATCCTGCTCTCAGTGGTGCTGCACGGCATCTCGGCGTCGCCGCTAGCTGCCCGGTACGGGGCTTCGATTACGAAGGCAGGCGACATCCCTGAGAAGGCGCCCGCGGGTGAACCTCAGATCCGGCTTCGCGACCTTGCGGGACGCCACCGCCTTGAGGAGCAGCAGGCACGAGTAACCTCCTGAACTGCCATGGTGAATTGGCCGCAGATCTGCCGCGGCTTGAGCAGAGCCAGCTATATCGGCTAGTCCGTCGCTCACGTCCAGGTGGTCAAGCCATCCGGCTAGCAAGCCGGCGTCAGCTTTGGATGCTTGGGGTTCTCAAGGCAATGGCCTCGGTCAACTGATCAGACTGGGCACTGCTGCGGGAGGCGCGCCGGACGCCGCTCTCTGTTCCCCCTCGCGGCCTTTGTCCTGCCACGCTTAGATTCGCGTGGCTCCGCCCGCCGTGCTCGCGTGATTGCCACATCGGCAAACCGGAGTGATGTTTCAACTTCCTCTGCATTTCGTATTCGTCGGGGTTCCACGTTCGAATGCCATACGTGGAACACGTTCGCATGTGGTATTACCCGGCACTACCAATTCGTCTAGGCAATTCGACCATTCACTCAGAGCGCAAACGGCTAAGCAGTACGGTCAGGTTTGCTCGCGGATCTTCTTAATAGTTCCTTCGCTGGCAACGTCAGCTGGTGGTCGAGGAGAACCACGACGGGTCGACCGACATCTACGTCGGACCCAACGCTCCCGAGTGAGTGACTTCCTCGCATATCACGAATAGATCCTCGCCGCAGCCCCGGCCAGCATAGCTTCACTGCCCCGCCCGGTAGGTTCGCCCCGCAGGGTCCGCCATCCAACCGAAGGAGCCCCATGCCCGCGCCCGTGCCCAACGAATCCCCCGCCCTGCCCAACGAGGATCTCACCGATCTCCTGAGCGAAATCCGCCTGTTGGTGCCCGGCACCCTGATACTAGTGGCCTTTCTGATAGCCCTGCCGTTCAATTCGGGCTATACCACGATCAGTCGGCTAGACAACGCAGTATATGTAGCGTTGTTCATTTGCGCGATGATCAGCCTGCTGGTGTTCATCGCCCCGGCGGCCCAGCACCGGCTCATGAGCCCCCTGACCGACCGGGCGGCCTTCAAGCGCTCAGTCAACCGCCAGGTCATCATTGGGCTGATGCCGCTCTCGGCCGCCATTACCCTAGCCACGTACTTCGTGATCTCCGACGTGGTAAGCGACCTGGCCGCCGTGATTGTGGCCGGCATCGTCGGGCTGGCCATTGCCGTCTTGTGGTGGATCATCCCACTGAGCAAACGCCGGCGCTGAACTCCCTATGACAACGACGAGGGATACCGCTGCTTCGATTTCAGGCGACCGTCGTGCGGGTCCACTTCGGCGCGGTCCGCGATGGCACTCGACGTTAAGGCTGGAGTTGCTGCCGCGGTTACTTCCTGCGGAGTCGAAATACACCTTGTAGATGTAGACAGTGGTGGGTTGGGGCGCGGTGCATGGCAGCTTCGGCTACGGATATTCGTTTGCCGTCGATCCTGGCAAAGGGGCTATTCGCATTTGACCGTGGGCCCTGCCTGGTCAATGGGTTCACGCCGCGTGTTGGGCGGCGCTGGTGAGCAGGATACGGGCTTGGTAATGGGCAGGATTTCGGTATCCGCGGCCGGTGCGTTTGATGTGTTTGATGCCAGTGTTCGCGGCCTCGGTACGGGCATTGGTGACGTGGTAGGTGATCAGCACCTCGATCGCTGACCACCAGGCCTCTATGGTGTGCCACAGCCGCCAGGTTTCCTCCATGTCCGCGGCCAGCACATAGCAGCCCAAGATCATCTTCTCGGTGCGGGCCGTCTCCATGTGGGCGCTGGCGAGGAGGCGACGGAGCTGTTCCTTAACACCCCAGGCCGCGGACAGCTCATCGCTGGGATCGTCGGTGGCGAACACCCATGCCAGCCGATCCCGCCCTTTCTTGGACAAGGTGTTGTAGCCGCGGAGCAGCAACCTCCGGTGCGCCCAGGCCGGGTCGATCTTCCGGCCGCGGCGCTGCTCGCGTTCCCGGACCAGCCGCTGCCGTACCCGGGTCACCATCAGGTTCGCCAGCTGCACCAGGTGGAACGGATCGACGCTGATCTGGGCGTTGGGCAGCTGCTCGGTGATTGCCCTCTTGAATGCCGCCGACGGGTCGATCGCCACCACCCGGATCCGGTTCCGCCAGACTTGGCTGCGCTCACTTAGCCAGCCGCCGACGGCTGCGGAGTCACGGCCGTCCACGATCCCGAGGACCCGGCCGCAGTCGGCGTTGACAATGGTCGACATCCACGGCTCCACCCGCCGCCAGCCAGCACCATCTGGGTCGCGGAACCAGCGGACCCGACGGTAGCGGTGCTCATCGATCCCAAGCCGACGCACGTGCAGCTCATCGACATTCGGCAGCAGCATCGCCGCCGCGTTGACCGTCGCCTGCACCGTCCACCACGCCACCCCATGCTCCGCGGCCACCTCCGCCACCGCCCGACCGGAATCGATCACCGCGGACAGCAGCGCCGTCCGCAGCCGGGTGGTGCAGCGGGCCCGGACCGGGAACTGCTCGGTCGCTGCAGTGAACGTGCCTCGCGGACACTCCGGCTCGGCGCACACCAGCCGCGGCTTGCGCACCACAACCTCTAGCTGGCCGGCGTGCGGGATGTCGCGGACTCGCTGCACGATCCAGGCGTGCACTCGCGCCGAGATCACCCCACAGCACGGGCAGCCGTCAGCAAGATCAACAGGCTGAATCCTCACCCGGCGCCCGCCCAATGGAAGATCGACGGCATCGACCACCCGATAGCCGGGCAGGTTGAAGATCACGCTCGCAGCATCACGCCGCGAGCCCGTAGGCTCGAACAAGCTCGTGGTCCTTCCTCGATGGATGCATAGACACACCCATCTCAGCGCAGGGCCACGAGCCCTTGCATCAACGACTCACCACGGCAAAGTGCGAAGTGCCGGCAAAGGCGAGGACGGTGACGGCTTCCGCCTTTTTGGGCCGATCAGCTCTTTAGTCGCGGTCGCTGTTAAGCGCTGAGACTGCTACGCGGGTTCTTTCCGTTTGCGTGTCGGGTTCATTCGGTCCACCGCGACTTCGTTCGCATGCTAATCAATTCTGTGAGAGCCATTCTGAGCGAAGCACCCGCTTCGAGGTGAACCTGAGTACCCCGTAGATATCCCTACTTACTTGCCTTACTACCAGAATTAGCCATTTAGCTTGACAAGTTCTTTGACTTTATTAATAAGATAAATGGGCGGCTGGGAGGGAATAGATAAAGTGTAAGTCGCCTATGTACTCGAAGTACTCGAAGTCCCTTATGTACTCGAAGTACTCTATGTCTCTTGACAAGGGGAAACAGCTCAGCGGCGCTTCCCATGGCACTCGAAGTACTCGAAGTCCCTTATGTACCCGAAGTACTCGAAGTCCCTTATGTACCCGAAGTACTCGAAGTAACCAGGCTCTGCCGGCGTAGCAGAGACATCACCCGGTCCCACATAACCTGACCACGAGGATCGGAGTACCGGTTTGGGTACTTCACGATCGAGACATCAGTGTCGATCCAGACATCCGGCCCTAGCACCGCAGCAGCAGCCTCAACCATCACACCGCGCGTGGAGGCGACCGCGTCGTCGATCAGGTCAATCGGTGCCTCTATCAGCAGGGCATCATGCACGGGGGCGCACACCGATATGCCACGCTCAGTCGCCAGACAACAAGCAATGCGCAGCATCTCCGCGCCATGACTCTGCATCGGAAAGTTGCGGAGCGCGGTCGGTCGAGTGTTGTTGGTGACGTTGAGCCTCCAGCCGTACGCAGTGGTCATGTGACCACGCAATAGCGCTACGTCGACGGACTTGTCCTGCCAGGCAGTGAACAGGGGATAGGTCCGCGCCAGCATCCGCAGCAGCGCTTCGGCCTCGATCACTGATGTGCCGGTACGGAACGCCAGAGTCTTCGCACCCATCCCGTAGTTCGTGCCGAGCACACACGCCTTGCAAACATCGCGGACAGGCCCATGGCTGGCTTTGGTCGCACCCTCCGGCGCGAGGCCGGCGCGTACGGCAAACGACAGGTAGGGATCGCCGGACGCAACAGAGTCCATCAGGAATGGGTCACCGCTTAAGGCCGCGGCAATCGCCACCTCTTGGCTACTCCAGTCGATGTAGGCAATTGCCATTCCGGGGCCGGGCTTGATCAACCCTCGCAGCCAGACAGAAGGCCCGAAGATGAACTTGTTAGCGGATGGAGTGTTACGCCCCGACGAGGCACCGAAGGGGCTGAGCATCGTACGGTTCCGTCCATCGGAACTGGTTGCCAGCTTTTCTAACCGGAGCTCGCTCAATGAGTGGCGTAGCTCGCGTAGTGGAGCCAGCTCGGGGTGGATCTTCGCCATGTCCCGGAACGTGTCCTGATCCAGCTTCAAGTTGCCAGTTTCGGTTTTTGGCCACGCGATGCCGCGGTCGACGAGGTACTTAGCAAACAGCCCGGACTTAAAGGTGCCGTTCTCGAACACGCCGTAATTGGCGTCCACCTCTTCAATCAGATCGGACTTGATCGGCTCCCAGCCGTCACGAATAGCTGTCAGCGTCTCGAGGTCGATCGGCACGCCGGTCCGCTCCATGTGGGCCACGGCGGCCATGTAGCGGCCTCTGAGCAACGCTTGGCCCAACGCCTGCGACGTCGGTGCAATCTGCGGCAGCATGGCTTCCAGCAGCGCCGGCAAGCAGATGACGTCGGTCTCGCAATAGTCCAAGACGTCGCGACGCTCCGAGTCAGACCACGGTCCGCCGCGCATGACAAGGTCTCGCCCGGACTTCTTCTCCTCCGAGGTGATCCGCGTGATGTGGTGCCTCGATAGCGCGGAGAGCAAGCCGCGCCCATCAGCGACCGCCAGCGCATTGGTTTCGCGTCGGAACTCCGCATACAGGTCGATGACCATGGTCGGCACGGGCCATCCGAGCGACAGAAAGCAACCGATCTCGGCCGGCGCATAGTAGGCGACGATCAGGGTGTCGTCATCGATCTTGAACGGCGGTTCAGGGCCTAGCTGATCTTGCCAAAGTCGAACCAGCCGGCCCGTCCCGACCTCTTTGGCGACGAGACAGACCGGCTGCGGGATCTCACCCTCCGGAGCGAGGAACTCAAAGTCGATGCACCAGATCGCCCGGAACGGTAGACCGAGCGGCATCAGATTTCCCCGTTGATCTCCCTGACGACTGCGTGCTCCAGTGTGTCGATCACCTTGTCGTGGAACGCCAGCTCGATGAATTCCTTGAAGGTATGGTCCGGCCACTGCGGATCACCAAGATCACCCCGGGCAACCACAATGTCGTATGCACCAAGAGACTTGTTGCCGATGATCTTGACCCAGACTTTCTTTGCCTCTTCAGCAGCGCGGAGCCCTGATAGATACCATGAGCGGGCCGCCGCGCTGCCATCCACGGTCGGCAGCTTGGCCGGCCACAGGAAAACATTCGATCTTTTATCGATGCAGGTGAACAGCCGAACTTTGCGGAGATGCTCTGCCAGGGCGGCGCGCACTTCAGGCGCTACCCAGAACATCGTTCGGTCCATCTCGGACTCGTGCTCTAGCACGTACCCGTCGACCACAAAATCGTCATCGTCACGAACCCGGAAGAATTCATTCTTCCCAGGCCGCCGGACCGGAACGGTAGTCAGGATCTTTTCAACGTCGAAGGCATCCAAGTCAGGCGCTGTCCGCAGCGCGTCCAGGTCAAACGGGTTAGGCCGCAGTGCGGAATCGCCACCTGCTTGGTCGTCCAGTAGGCTCGACATTGGATTCAGTAACTCCATTCGTTGTGATCGGGGACCGCCGGAGGACGCCGGCGGTTTTCGTTTTGTCGCGCGGTTGATCTTCGAAGTAGTCGGCAGGGTCATAGCCCACCGCGCCGGGGATTTGCCTGTATGGCTTTCGCTGCGACCAGGCTCTTGTGATCATGACGCCAAAGGCTCTTTGGTGTGGACAGTGAGCCACTCGTCAACCGCCGTACGCGAGTAGCGGACGTGCTTGCCGATCTTGGTGAAGGCTGGTCCTTTCCTCTTGCTGTTCCACACGTAGATGGTTTTCGGTGGCACGTTCAGCTCTTCAGCCAGCTCTTCTAGCGTCAGCCATTGCTCAGGCACAGGCGTTACCTCCAGGTCAGGTGTTCGGCGTTACCGAACTATTACCGACAGAAATATATCAAGAACTGCGAACGATTGGGAAGCAGGAAGAATAGTTGACAGAGAACCTTTACTGATGACAGTCTGTCTCCGTGGAACCAACAGGAAGCAATGAAAAAGACCAGACGGTCCGCGGGCGCCCTCGCATCGGACGCGTCGGTCGCCATGTCGCCACAGCTGTCCACATAGTTCCTGGGGTGCAGGGTCCTAGGGAGGTCGAGTTTGATTGGATACCGGACGACTGGATACCGGGCGACGCGGTTGCCATCTCGCTGAAGCTGAAGTATTACGAAGCGCTAGCCCGCTACGTGTGCACCGAGTTTCGGGCATACCGATCCCCAGATGCACCAGAGGGCAAGGCGTACGTCACCTCGGAAACGCTCCGCGAAACCACGTTGGCCACCTGGATCGCAACCGCGTTGAACTCAGGCGAGCCAGTGATCTGGGCAATCCCCAACACGGACGACGTCGAGCCATGGGGCTTGACACCGCCCAAGAACCTGCGTCAGGAAGGGCCTACCGACCGCGCATTGCGATGGACAGCCCACCTGTACCGCTGCGCCATGGCGGTCTGGCTGAACCCGGCTGTGCAGATCGAGAAGCAGCTCAAGCTGTCTCATTCGACAGCGGCCCGCTGGATACGGCTAGCACGCCAGAAGGGCTATCTGGGTCCGTCCGAGGGGCCAGGCAGGGCCGCAGCCTGATGGGCCACATCCAAAAGCGCGCTGACCGTCGCTACCGGGCACGCTGGCTCGATCCTGACGGCAAGGAACGGTCAAAGACCTTCACGAAGAGATCCGACGCCGAGCGACACTTGGCGACGGTCGAAGGTGCCAAGCTGACCGGCAACTACGTCGACCAAACCTCCAAGGTCACCGTCGCCGAGTACGCCAGGCAGTGGGCGGCGACCAGGCCGCACCGGCAGAGCACCGCTGATCGTATTGCCTCCCTGATCGGCAAGCACATCGAAGGCACCTCACTGGGCACCAGGAGGCTGTCAGCGGTCCGGCCGAGCGAAGTACAGGCCTGGGTGAGTGATCGCGCCAAGGTCTTAGCGCCGAGCACCGTACGGCTGCTGGTGACGGTAGTGCGCTCGATCTTCTCCGCCGCCGTGCAGGATCGGCTCATTGCGTCCAGCCCGGCAACGCGGCTCAGCCTGCCACGATCGGAGCACAACCGCATCGTGCCGTTGACTGTCGAACAGGTGCGGAATCTCATCGACGCGATGCCTGCCCATTGCCGGGCAATGGTGATCACCCAAGCCGGGCTTGGCCTGCGGATCGGTGAGCTGATGGCGCTGCGCACCGAAGACGTCGACTTCCTGCGGCGTACCGCCCGGATCGAATTCCAAACCACTACCGACGGCAAGCGCAGGGTGCCACCCAAGACGCCGCGATCACGGCGTACGGTGCCTCTGCCGAGCGTGGTCGCCGAGGCCCTGGCCGCTCACATCGCCCATCTCCCACCGGCAGCAGACGGAACGATCTTCACCACTAAGAACGGCCTGCCGTGGCGTCACGAGTACTACAGCACTCGGGTCTTCGCCCCGGCCATCAAGCGCGCCTGCCTGCCTGCGGGCACCACGAGCCACGACCTACGCCACCATTTCGCCTCGGTGTTGCTCGCCGCCGGCGAGTCGGTGGTTGCGGTTGCGGAGCGCCTCGGCCACGAGAACGCCATCCTGGTGCTGAGCACCTACGGGCATCTGATGCCCGACTCCGAGGACCGCACTCGGCGCGCCATCGATGCGGCCTGGACAACGACTGACGGCCTGGAGACGGCCTCGGCGTTGTCTCGGGCGCCATAGCTCCTGGTCAGGAGCTGTTCTCGGGCTTTAGGCGCAGAAATGCCCATACCGTAGTGCCCGCAGGGGGTGCCGGGAGGCCTCAAGACCATTCGCATTCTGTGTTTGCTTGCCGCGCTCGCTCGGCGCGGATCGCGCCAGGTAGCCACCTACGTCGTCCTCGCTCGGGTACGAGTGGCATGTCCCCTCCCTCCTCCTCCGAACGGCGTCGCGGGATCCGTGTTCCCTGTCAGCGCGGGCACATACGATGTGCTCCGTGACTGACCGTCTCGTCGTTCGGGGTGCGCGCGAGCACAACCTGCGAAACATCTCGCTCGATCTGCCGCGAGATGCTCTCATCGTCTTCACCGGACTGTCGGGATCGGGAAAGTCGAGTCTCGCCTTCGACACCATCTTCGCGGAGGGTCAGCGCCGTTACGTCGAGTCGCTTTCCGCGTACGCGAGGCAGTTCCTTGGTCAGATGGACAAGCCGGATGTCGATTTCATCGAGGGTCTGTCGCCCGCGGTTTCCATCGACCAGAAGTCCACGAGCCGTAACCCACGGTCGACAGTCGGCACCATCACCGAGGTGTATGACTACCTCCGTCTGCTTTACGCCCGCGCTGGGCGCCCTCACTGCCCGATCTGCGGTGAGCCGATCAGCCGCCAGTCGCCGCAGCAGATCGTCGACCGGTTGATGGCGATGGCGGAGGGCACCCGGTTCCAGGTGCTGGCACCCGTGGTCCGCGCCCGCAAGGGGGAGTACGTGGAGGTTTTCCGCGAGCTCGCCTCAGAGGGCTTCAGTCGAGCCCGGGTGGACGGCCAGGTCGTGCAACTCACCGACCCGCCGGTCCTCGACAAGAAGTACAAGCACTCCATCGACGTCATCGTCGACCGGCTGGCGGTGAAACCGAATGTCAAGCTCCGGTTGACCGACTCGGTGGAAACCGCGCTGAGGTTGGCGCAGGGTGTCGTATCGATCGATTTCGTGGACCTCGACCCGAAGGATCCACAACGGGAGCGGAACTACTCCGAGAAGATGGCGTGCCCGAACAACCATGACATCGGTATCGATGAGCTCGAGCCGCGGCAGTTCTCTTTCAACGGTCCGTGGGGTGCCTGCCCCGCTTGTTCCGGCCTGGGCACCCGCATGGAGGTCGACCCGGAGCTCGTCATACCCGATGACGAGAAGAGCCTGTCCGAAGGGGCGATAGCCCCGTGGTCCTCGCAGCACGTCGCGGATTACTTCAGCCGGCTCATTGATTCGCTCGCCGAGAGCGCTGGCTTCTCGACGACGACCCCGTGGCACCGGCTGCCGGCTGCGGCCCAGAAGATGCTGCTCGATGGTGTGCCCGGTGTGGTCCATGTGCGTTACAGGAACCGGTACGGCCGGGAGCGCAGCTACAACGCGAAGTACGAAGGTGTCATCCCGTATATCGAGCGGCGCCATGCCGAAGCGGAGAGTGACACTTCGCGGGAACGATTCGCGGGATATATGCGCGAGGTGCCATGTCGAGCGTGTAAGGGCGCTCGGCTGAAGCCGACCTCGCTCGCGGTGACCATCGGCGGCAAGAACATCTCAGAAGTGTCGTCGTTGTCGATTGATGGCACGGCTTCCTTCCTGGGCCAGCTGGAGCTCAACGAGCGGGAGCGGCAGATCGCGGAGCGGGTGCTCAAGGAGATCAACGAGCGGCTGAGATTCCTGCTCGACGTTGGTTTGGACTATTTATCGCTCAGCCGTCCCACCGGGAGCCTTTCCGGTGGCGAGGCGCAACGAATTCGGCTCGCGACTCAGATCGGGTCGGGACTGGTCGGCGTCCTCTACGTGCTCGACGAGCCCAGCATCGGGCTGCATCAGCGTGACAACCGACGGCTGATCGAGACCCTGCTCCGGCTCCGGGATCTGGGCAATACCTTGATCGTCGTCGAGCACGACGAGGAAACGATCAAGGCAGCGGACTGGGCCGTCGACATCGGTCCGGGTGCTGGTGAGTACGGCGGCCGGGTGGTGCATTCGGGCCCTGTTGACGAGCTACTGAGCAACCGCGACTCGCTCACCGGCGCCTATCTGTCGCGACGCCGTTCGATCCCGCTGCCGGCCTCCCGCCGTCCGCGTTCCGCTGGTCGAGAAATCACCGTGCACAAGGCAACCGAGCACAACCTGCGCAACATCACGGTGTCATTTCCTCTCGGCCAGCTCATCGCCGTGACCGGAGTTTCAGGGTCTGGCAAGTCCACCCTGGTCAACCACATCTTGTACACCGCCCTTGCGAAACGGATCTACAACGCGCGCGAGGTGCCTGGTCGGCACCGGTCGATCACTGGAGCCGATGAGATCGACAAGGTCATTCACGTCGATCAATCGCCCATTGGTCGTACGCCGCGGTCCAATCCGGCCACCTACACCGGAGTGTTCGACCACATCCGCAGGCTCTTCGCCGAGACTCCGGAGGCCAAGGTACGCGGCTATCTGCCGGGGCGGTTCTCGTTCAACGTCAAAGGTGGTCGCTGTGAGAACTGTACCGGCGACGGCACGATCAAGATCGAAATGAACTTCTTGCCGGACGTCTATGTGCCGTGCGAGGTCTGCCACGGCGCCCGATACAACCGCGAGACTCTCGAGGTCCATTACAAGGGAAGGTCGATCGCCGAGGTCTTGGACTCCTCGATCGAGGAAGCGCTGGAGCTGTTTGCACCGCTGCCCGGGATTGCGCGGCATCTCAGCACGCTGGTTGACGTGGGACTTGGTTATGTACGCCTCGGGCAGCCGGCGCCGACCCTCTCCGGCGGCGAAGCCCAGCGCGTCAAACTGGCCAGTGAGCTGCAGAAGCGGGCGACGGGCCGCACGCTCTACGTGCTGGATGAGCCAACCACGGGTCTGCACTTCGAGGACATTCGCAAGCTGTTGGGTGTCTTGGGCCGGCTTGTCGACGCGGGCAACACTGTCGTCGTGATCGAGCACAACCTCGACGTGATCAAGACCGCCGACTGGCTGATCGACATGGGTCCGGAGGGTGGCTCGCGCGGCGGCTTGGTGATTGCGCAGGGCACCCCTGAGCAGATCGCGGCCAGTTCCAAGTCCTACACCGGGGCCTACCTCAAGCCACTGCTCGACGGGCAGTCCATCCCCATCAGGGCGACCCAACCAGCGCTCGTCGCCAGCTGATCGAACCAAATCGATGCCTATCTCGTCTGGGCTCGAAAGGCATCTTCACGGTTGGAGGCATCTGTGTCCGAGCTCGGCGACCGCCAGCCGCACCAGGAATGCTCCGCCACCACGCGTCGTACCGTGCTTCGAACCGCAGGACTGCTCGCCCTCGCCGGCGGTGGCGCCGCCGCGCTAGCTAGTTGCTCCGCTGACGCTCAAAGCGGCTCGCCCTCCACCGCGCCAGCCGCGGAAACGACCTCTCCACCAGCGTCGCCGTCGCCGACCGTCGACTCGACCTCCACTAAGCCGTCCGCCTCGAAGGCAAAGGCGCCCGACGGTCCAAGCGTCGCAACCTCAAAGGTGCCGGTCGGCGGTGGAGTGATCTTGGAAGACGCCGACTATGTCGTCACTCAGCCGAGCAAGGGAAAGTACAAGGCGTTCAGCAAGATCTGCACGCATCAGGGATGCCCGGTGGCCGCCGTCAGGAACGGAGTCATTCACTGCGACTGTCACGGCAGCGAATACTCGATCAAGGACGGCTCGGTGACGAATCCCCCCGCTCCGAAACCTCTTGCCGAGGCGAAGGCCGCTGTCTTCGAAGGCAAGGTCTACGTCACTGGTTGACCCGTCGGCAGGGTTCGTCCAGACCATGTCAACCAGCCTCACTTGTCGTATCCGAGTTGCTCCTTGCTAGACGACCACCGACCGGCCGGAGATCCTCGTGGGGCGGAGTGGCCAGGTGATCGCGCGGTTCGATCACCGGACGCAGGACTCCGGCAACATCTCGTGGTTGGTCGAGACGCGCAGTGGCGCATTCTTCGTCAAGACAGCTGGAGTTCCCGATGCTCCGCCTCCTGGCGCGTACGCCCATGACCGAGACGCGCGGCAGGAGATCGTTTCAGCGTTCGCCGAGGCTTGGGCATCGGCCAGCAGTGTCTGATCGACTCGACACGGGGTGACTCTGGAGTGCCGATTTGACCGTCGGCGCTCGCGCCTAGTCTGGGGCGCGTGGTACCTCCAGTCGCGCCTCGCCCAGCGCCGGCGTACCGGCCCGCGCCGGGTTCCATTCCGGACCAGCCTGGGGTCTATCGCTTCTCCGATGCCGACGGCCGAGTCATCTATGTGGGCAAGGCGAAGAGCCTGCGATCCCGGCTGAATTCCTACTTTGCTGATCCGGCGTCGCTGCTGAGCCGCACCCGATCCATGGTCAGCACAGCCACCAAGGTGGATTGGACCGTGGTGCAGAACGAAGTCGAGGCG
>Ga0307294_10000094_pt1 | contig 20685 bp, 19 predicted proteins | sample ER_DNA_151_FD_194468 | JGI IMG/M metagenome (GOLD analysis project Ga0307294, IMG submission 194468) | Bulk soil microbial communities from the East River watershed near Crested Butte, Colorado, United States - ER_DNA_151 | ecosystem: Environmental > Terrestrial > Soil > Floodplain | place... | reverse complement strand
CGGTCCGTGGACGGTGCCCGGCCGATCAGGACCGGTCGGTCGAGCTGGGCGCTGCTGCCGTCCGAGGCGCGCAGCACAGCAAGGACGGGGTACGCCACAAACTGCGGCCCTTGGGTGCCCACAGGCCCTCCACAGACCCGGCAACTGGTTGCGCTTGGTGGGCTAACGTGCCCGTTTGCACAGAACACCGCCAAGATCGCGGAGTCCTGAGGATCAATATCTGCTGGCGAGTCTTCGGAGTTCGGCTCCAGGGCGCGGGCCATTAATGCGTCAGGCCTCCCCAGCTGAGGAACGACCGCAGCCTCAAGTTGTTGAGGTGCACCGGCCTGCGGATCAGCGCCTGACTCAACCGGGAACGGCGGGGCCATGAGCTCTGTCTCGGCGTTCGCGAGAGCGGCGATTTCTGATGCCGACAACTCAGCGGTCCGCTCCGCCGGCGTTGCTGCCTCCAGCTCGGGCTCAGCCTGCGGAGAGCTGACCTGCGCCAGCTCCGAAGCGTCAAGGGTCACCGACGAGGCGCGTACGGCTCCCACGACAAGCGGAAGCTCGAGCAGGGTGGCGTCTCCCTCATATGGCAGGTCGACTCGTATGTGATCCACACCGGCAAGACCAACCTCGCTCCAGGTCTGGATGTCCTCCCCGTCGGCCACCACCTTGCCAGTCGCTAGATCGATAACCGAGATGTCCCCGCGGATCAAAGAACGCATGCCGTCATCGGTCCAGAAGAAGGCCGCGAGGCTGGGCAGGTCGTCAATCTTGAACTGTGCCAGCCGGCCCGCGAGATCGGTAATCGAGCTGGACGCGACAACCTCCTCCCACAGGGTGTTGATCAAGGAGGCCCATTCGTGGGTAGGTGGCTCAAGCACGACCAATGAGGTCGGCCCGGACAGCACTACCCAGTCCCCTGGCGTGTATGTGGCACGCCAATGTCCCAGCGCCGCAGTCATCGGTCCTCCCCAGGCCTTGCAACTCAGACTTCCGCGACATTGTCTCTTGGCCGGGCGCTCTAGGGAAAGTCAGGGACCCTTAACTGCACTATGACGGGCAGCCGCTTCGCCGACTGCAGGAGCTCGCGGGGCGGCTGCGGGCATGTGGAGCGCTTGTACGCGAACGACGAAGGAGGCGAACCTGGCGCGCTGCCGGTCAGAGTGCAATGAAGCCACCGGGTAACGATTCCCCTGGTCAGAGCCAAGAGAAGGGGCTGCTTGAAGCGCGTGCCCGCCGTATAGTTTGATTCGTGCTCGCCGAAACCCATACCTGGGTAATTGCGACGAGGTCGCAATCCACCGCTCGTCGTACGACGATCGCTGATGTCGCGCGGGAGGCGGGCGTCAACAAGGGAACCGTCTCGCGGGCGTTGCGCGGCATCCCCGGCGTCGGCGCATCGACCAGAGAGCGGATCATCGAGACGGCCGACCGGCTCGACTTCTCGGCTTCGCATCTGGCTACCGCACTTGCCAGTGGGCAGTCCAGGACAGTTGGCATCGTTCTTCCTACGTTGCGCTCCTGGTACTTCAGCGAGTTCGCGTCGGGAGCCAGCGAAGTCCTCAGCCCCGACGGTTTTCGGGTGGAGCTGATCAATCTGGATGTCGACTCCGATTTCTTGGAGGTCGATTCGCCGCAGTTCCGCAAGTTGTTCCGAGAGCTGGGCGCAGGCCGGGGCCGGGATGCGCTCCTGTTTGCCGGCACCATCTCGACGGAGCGGGATGAGCAGAATCCCGACTCCGCCCGGGTACCGATCCTCGCATCGGGCTCGCCGCTGACCAGCGTGCCAGGGATCTTCGTAGACAACCGAATGGGCGGGCGGCTGATCGCTGAGCATCTGCTCGCGCGAGGTCACCGCGACATCGGTATCTTCGACGGACGCATGGCGGGCAAGCACGACTACCACGTCTGGGATCAGCGGACCGACGGGTTGCGCGACACCATACGAGAAGCCGGGTTTGACATCGACAGCCGCAACGTCGTACGGCCGGGCGACTGCCATGCCGCTGATGGTGAGCGTGCGATGAATGAACTGCTCGACAGCGGCCGGAAGCTTCCGACTGCGATCTTCTGCCATACCGATGAAATGGCGTTCGGGGCTATGGCGGTACTGCGCGCAGCCGGACTCCGTTGCCCGGACGATCTTTCCATCGCAGCCTTCGATGATCATCCGATGTCACGCTGGTGGGGCCTGACGACTGTGAGTCAGCATGCTCACGAGCAAGGCGTACGAGCCGCCCATGCCATGATCAAGGCGGTGTCGGGAGACGGCAACGGGTCAGAAAAGGAGCCACCTAAGGAGATGCAGGTTGAGCTGGTCGTGCGTGGCACTACCGGCCCGGTTCCCAAGGACGCCACCTGAGACCTCTCCCGGCGAGGTCCGTACCGGGTGACCCATCCGGTCGCTAATGCATCCGCAGCCAGACGGTGGTATCGCTGGGCAACTGCCCTTGATCAAGATGGGCGCTGCTCAGCAGCACCTCGCCGGGTGGCAGGGGAACTGGCTCATTGCCGAAATTGGTCATGCAGCGTACGCCGCCGGCCCGAGCAAAATGCAGTACCGACAGCTGTGACTCGATCCAGCTGAAATCGCTGTTAGTGAACAAGTGGCCGCGGAGTGCGAGCGCCCGACGATAGAGATTAAGCGTGGAGCCGGGATTCGCCTCTTGCACGCTCACTGCGTAGTCAAGAAACCAGTTGGGCTGGGGCAGGTGCGCAGCCTGCGGACCGAAACCGTATGACGGTCCCTCTGCGGTCCAGGGCAACGGGACTCGGCACCCGTCACGACCCTTTTCCGTCGTCGAGCGGCTTGCCATGGGGTCTTCCAAGGACGCCCGCGGCAGGTCAGCCACCTCATGGAGTCCCAGCTCGTCGCCCTGATAGACATAGACCGATCCCGGCAATGCCAGCAAGATCATGATCGCCGCCCGCGCGCGCCGCTCACCCAAGGCTCGGTCCAGACGAGGCGTCATGCCGTCGGCCAAGAGCCACGCTCTAGCGACCTGCTGCGCCAGACGCTTGTCCTCTAGCGGCAGCCCGTACCGCGTCGCCACTCGTGGCGTGTCGTGGCAACCCAGCAGCCAGCTGGTTGTGGAGCCGAAATTGATCATGTCGGCGAGGCCCGTGTTGATCACCTGGAGATAGTGCTCAGGCCGCCAGTCCGCATCCTGCATCGCGAAATTGAACGCCTGCCCGAGGCTGTCGGCTGATGCGTAGCGCGCTCGACGCGTCGGGTGCACGATGGCCTCAGCTACGGCTAATCGGGGTGGATCGTAGGAGTTGAGAATGCGTCGCCAATCCGCGTAGATCTCTTGTACGTCATCGCGATCCCAGAGTGGATGCGAGCCGTCCGGTCGCATGATGTCAGCGATTTCGACCCAGGACGGATACGGCTCCGACATGTCCTTGCGCAATCCGTGAGCAACATCGATCCGGAAGCCATCGACACCACGGTCGGCCCAGAAACGTACGGTCCGCCGGAAGTCCTGACGAACCTCCTCGTTCTCCCAGTTGAGATCCGGCTGTTCGGCTGCGAAACAGTGCAGGTACCACTGGCCGTCGCCGGCTGGCGCCCAGGCCGGGCCGCCGAAAAGCGATTCCCAGTCATTGGGCGGTTCCTCACAGTTCGGGCCGCGGCCGTCGCGGAAGAGATAACGATCACGCTCGGGAGCACCGCGCCCGGCGGCGAGGGCTTGGACAAACCAGGGGTGTCGATTGGATGTGTGATTGGGCACGATATCGACGATCACCTTGATGTCGGCGGCGTGCAGCGCGGTGACCATCGCGTCGAAGTCGTCCAACGTGCCGAGCCGGGGATCCACGTCGCGATGATCATCGACGTCGTAGCCGCCGTCGGCGAGTGCTGAGGGATAGAACGGGCTCAGCCATACGGCGTCCACGCCAAGGGATCGCAAGTACGGGACCCGCGACGTAATGCCAGCCAGATCCCCGAGGCCATCACCGTTGCTGTCGGCAAAGCTGCGTGGGTAGATCTGGTAGACCACGGCCGTGCGCCAGAAGTCGGTAATGTCCTCGGGGCGCGCTGGATGATCTTGGCTAACCGTGCTCATCACCTGACGAGTGTGCCCTATTCAATGTCGGATTTCGTGTGTTTCTCCGCACATCCCCTGATGAGTGTGTGCTGATTCCACCTCCCGTTCGACGGCTATAGCGAGCATGTCTACAAGCTCATCGGCTAGCCCGGTGGCCGCACTTTGACGTTCGTCATAGTGAGGGTGGTTGTGCCTCAATCAGGCATGCGCGAGGATCATAAGCAAACCGCCAATCACACCTTTGTGCGCCACGCGAGGAGGCACCCATGAGCGAATCCGCCACCGTCAACGTTGCCGAGGAGCCGGCCGGCCTGGCGAAGGGATCGAAGCTGATCGGTCGGGTGGCGCTGGTCACCGGGGGTACCCGGGGGATCGGCGCCGCCATATCGGAAGAGCTTGCATCGCGAGGTGCCACGGTTGCGGCCGGCTTCAGCGGAAACGTGGAGCGCGCCAAACAGTTCGCTCAGGACTTTGAGGCCCGATTCTCGGCACCGGTCAGCACCCATCGCGGCAACGTGGCGAATCCGGATGACTGCCGCCGGGTGGTCAACGAAGTTCTCGAGCAACATGGGCGGCTCGACATCTTGGTCAACAATGCCGGGATCACCATTGACAAGACGATCCTCAAGCTCACCGACGATGACTGGCGCAAGGTCTTGGACGTCAACCTTTCCGGCGCCTTCTTCCTGTCACAAGCCGTACTGGGACACATGGTCGAGCGCGGCAGCGGCCGGATTATCAATGTCAGCTCGATCATTGGCGAGATCGGCAATATCGGCCAGGCCAACTACGCCGCCTCCAAGTCTGGTCTCTTCGGGCTTACCAAGACCTTCGCCCGCGAGGCCGCCTTCCTGCTGGAACGCGCGGGCAAGCTCGACGAGGACAGCATCGGGCTCACCGTCAACACCGTCACCCCGGGCTATACCTACACCGAGATGGTCGCCGCCGTGCCGGAGAAGATACTCGACAAGCTCAAGGGACAGATTCCGCTGCGCCGCTTCGGCCGGCCTGAGGAGGTCGCGCGGATCGTCCGATTCCTCGCCGCCGATGAGTCCTCCTACATCACCGGTCAGATTTGGGGTGTCAACGGCGGCATGGATATGTAGCACTCCAAGCCGCCTGATCACCCAAGGCGCCGGAAACTTCACTCCAGATGCAGGCTCCTCATGTGGTTTACGCCTGAGTTAAAGATCCCAAGCTCATCTGGAGTGAGGTTTCCAGCGCGTTTGCGCCGACACCTTCGTTACGGCGCAGAATTGAGACGACCGAATTAATCGCACCCGTGTTCTAATAGGTATATGAGGTTCGAGGCGCGACACATCGGCAGCGGGCGGTGGGGCGTCTACGACGGGGGCGTGATGGGCTGGCGCGCTGTCGATCTTGGTGAGGATGAAGCTCGCCAGATGGCAATCGATATGGACGTTGTTTACAACCAGTATGGGCAACGAACCGCGGAGGAGCGACGCGAAGTACGCCCACCAGTCGAGGTCGAGACGGCAACATGGGCCACAGCTGGCACCCTCGACTATTGGGTACGCGAGCGCGGGGAATGGTGGGGGCGAGTACGCGGGCCGGATGGGCGCCAGGCGTGGGTCAAAGCAAGAGATCTCAAGCGTACGGATGGCGGCTGAGCCCTCTCGAAGTCCGCGTAAGACGGATTCAGAGCATCGGCGGTTGATCGCGCCGGGTGGTAGTGGTGGTGGCCAGCAGTCGGCGGGCTCGCCGTCCAAGATCATTAAGATCGACCCGGCCAGCCTCCGCCGCAGCAGCGAGCCGTGATGCCAGGTCCAGCGCCTCGTCGATGAAGGGCGCCTCTATCGCAACCGCCTCCTGGCCCATGTCGCGCAATATTGTCACCTCGGTACGCGCGGCGATGATCGGATCTTTGACGCCTTCGACCCAGACCCTGGTTCGGTGGCCATCTCCTCGATCGTCCCCAAGCAGGGGCTCCAAGGCATAAATCCGGTCTGAACGCGCGAACTTGCCAAAGCCGAGCGAGACCATGCGCGGTTCCGACGCCACAGTCTGATCATGTCAGCCTGCGACACGCCATGTCACTCGCGACTCGAACCTCGCGCGCTGCCGAATTATTCCGAAGTCGCCACGAACGACACTCGAATCAGTTAATGTGATCGCGTTTCTGAGCATTGCAATCCGCGTTCGTCCAGCGCGACACGCCGATTTTTCGGGGGACTCTCAGTCGTCTCCAGGCACCTTATGATCAAATCTGATCACATCTGTCACAATCTTCACTTCATCAACGGCCAGCAGGAGTCGACATGACATTCGCCGCGCAGCCCGCGACAGACAAGCCAAAGCAACTTTGGACCAAGGTCACCGCATTCGGTGTCGAATATCAGAGGCTGCCACTGCATACCCGGTGGCTTGATGAGACCGACGATCTGGCGCTCGCCCTTAAGGAACATCTGCGGCTCGCCCAGCCAGGTGACACGGTCGCCGTGAGTGAGAAGGTAGCCATCCTGTTGACCGGCCAGACAGTCGATATCAAGACCGTGCAGCCGGGTCGACTTGCTCGCTTTCTAGCCGCCCATGTCCATCCGCGTACCGATTCCAAAGGGCTAGCTGTGGCCGAGAAGATGGAGTACGTAGTCCGCACTGTGGGCTACCCGCGGATCCTCGCCGCGGCTGTCAGCACCGCGGTGACTCGACCGTTCGGCATGCACGGGACGTTCTATCGCATGGCAGGTTCTGTCGCCCGCGACGTTGACGGCGGGCGGCCGCCATACGAGCACGTGCTCTTCCCGCCCTTGAACACTAAGGTCGCAGAGCGCATGTGCGCCGACCTCGAGCGGGCGCTCGACATTGGTGTCAGCATTGTCGACCTCAATGACTACGGCGGCTCGATCCGTGCAGTCTCTCCGCGGTCGCTGTCGGCGAAGACGTTGGAAGCGGTGCTGGGTGACAACCCGCTGGGTCAGCGGCTTACCAGCACACCATTCGTCCTGGTCCGTCCTGCCTGACGTCTAGAGCTTGATCAAAGCCGGCACCTATCGCCGGCGCCGCGCGACTACGACGTCGATCGCCTCGCCCAGGAGGCGCCGCTCGGGCGCGCGCAGTGCGTACAAGACCCCAATGAAAACTGCTACGAGGGTGAGTCCGACCGGCACCAACAACAAGATCTCGTTGACTAATCCAGTCCCCAGATGCGGATCGAGCAGCCAGTAGACCCCAGCGCCGGCCGCGGTCCCAACTGCAGCAGCGGCGCCCGTACGCCCGACCATCGACGGCAATGACCTGAGATCGACGGCGTCATGGCGACGGCCTAGTAGCACGGTATTTGCCACCGCCGCGAAGAGCACCGAGAGCGAGGTGGAGGCGGCGATCCCGGCGATGCCGAAGGTCAACCCTAGCGTGAAATCGCCGACCACATTGATGGTCATGGCCATGATGAACACCGTCACAGGTCGACGCGAGTCGCCCAGTGCGTACGAGGCACGCACCACCATCTCGCGCCACCCAAGAGCCAAAAGAGCTGGCGCGTACCACAAGATGGCGGTCGCCGTGTGCTGGGTATCGCTCGGCGTAAAGCTGCCGTGTTCGAAGACCAGTGCCACCAATGGGACCGAACAGACCATCAGGAAACCCCAGACGGGCATCAGCACAGTGGCCACCGTTGACAGGCCCCGCCCTACCAGCCGCCGCATCTCCTGAAGGTCGCGGCTGCCGGCAGCAGCGCCGAACGCGGGATACAGCGCGGTCAGCAAGGACGCGACGAGCAAGGTCTGGCCGAGCGAGATGATCCGCCACGCATAACTCAGTGCCGAAATGGTTCCCTCGCCCACCATCGAGCCCACGGCTCGATCGACCATCGTGTTGGCGTTGCCGAGAGCGCTGCCAACCAGCAGCGGCGGAATCAATTTGGCAATCGAACGGAAGCCTGGATCCTTGAGGTCCCAGGATGCCCGCAGCCGCAGCCGCAGGGCATGAATTGGCACCAGCTGGCACAGCAACCGGGCTCCCGAACCAACAACAAACCCGACAGCGAGCGCATACACGCCGTATCGGGGGCCGAACACGACCGCAGCCACGATCATGATCAGGTTGAACGGCACGCCTTGCATGGCAGACCAGAAGAACCGGCGATGTGCCTCCGCCGCTGCAGCCAGCAGGTTAGTACCCGATATCAGCACAGTGGCAATCAGCACAATCCGAGTCAGTGAGGCGGCCAGCTCAGCCTGTGCCCCCTTGAAGCCCGGCGCCAGCACGGTGACAACCGAACTCGCGACTAATGCCATGATCAGTGAACCGAGGCCGAGGACGAGCAGCGTTACCGTCAAGACGACAGATAGCGTGTGAGCCGCCTTGTTTGAATCGCCCTCTGTACTGTTCTGGGCTGCACTGTTTTGGGCGGCGAGCACCGGCACAGTAGCCTTCGCCATGGCGCCGGCGATCATGGCTAGAACGAGATTCATGAGGCCCTGGGCCACCAAGAAGGCGTCGAGCTGTGCGCCGGCCCCGAAGACCCCGGCAATAACGACGTCGCGGAGGAAGCCTAAAACCGCTGACAGCGCGGTCAATCCGGTCACGAGCGCTGCCGCTTGGGCAATCCCCGAGCGTGCCTTCACGTTTAGCAACTTAATGCAGCTCCGGCGGCCGCACCTCCAGTGCCCACGGAGACCCTGTTGAGAAAGTGGTCAGAGGCGACACAGAAATCGGCGAATCCGTTGCTCTTTATGACCACTTGCCCCGGGTGGGCTACGTAAAACCCGCCAGACCGGATCAGCGAATGTCGTCGTCCTCGACGAACACCACAGTCTCCTGCTCGGCCAAGTCGGCGTCATCGGCCTCGCGGAGGACGCCGGCAATGTTGGCAGGCCGTGGACCCACTTCCCGCTCAGCCTCGGCCTCGGCTAGCGGGTCGGCCTCGAGTGCCTGTTCGGCCCAGTCGGCCTCAGGTACTTCTGTGGGCGGGGTGTCAGGGCTTGAGAGGGCCATGGGAGCTCCTTGACGGTCACATCGGTGATCAAGGTCTGGTCCACCTTATGCCTTTGCCGAATAATCCAATTGCGCGGCCCAGGGATCGCTGCTTACGGTGATCAAGGAATATGTCGCGAGCCGATTTGTTTACGCGGAAAGAGAGGAGGTGCTCGCCTTGTACTTGATCATGATGACTCCGAACGCGCGGCCTAGTTGTGCTGACGCCGGCTGGGTGAGCGTCGTCCTCAATCCGGCTGCGTAGCCCGACCCTGCCACTTCAGAGCATCCACTCAGGCGCTTAGCGCCATTTGTGGCGACCCGCGGCGGTCGCCGGGTCAACTATGCCCACATCACTTATAGCTAAGGAAAACTGCCATGTTTGAACAGGAACACCGCCCGCAGCAACAGATCAGCCGGGAGGCTGCGGAGCGCTACGCGATCACGGTCGCGGTTACGGCGCGCAGGGCCGAGGCCAAGCGCGTACGCCGGCAGCGGCGAGCGGTTCGCCAGACTCGCTCATCTGCTGCCGAAGCGGCGTGATCGGCACCGGAACGTGCGCTGAGCCTGTCCAGTCGTTCGACAGGCTCAGCGCGCAATGGCTGTTGCGGCTTAGGTCGCATTCAGCGGCGGCGGCGCGCCGTGCCAAAGATGCTCCGAACGATCTCCGTCCCGGCCGTTCGCGCGAACTGCTTGAACGCACTCGAGCCCGTGATCTGCTCCACCATGGACTTCTCGCGGCGTTGCGGCGTACCCGAACGCGTCCGCGCGGCCGCCCGTGCCTCGCGCTCAGCTTGAGCCTGAGCTCGCTCCCGCTCCTTGGCTTCAGCAGCCGCCCGAGCCGCGGCCTCCTTTTCCAGGCGCTCGCGCTCTGCCTCCTCAGCTCCAGCCTGCAACTTCCGCGCGAGGATCTCGTGGGCTGAGTCGCGATCAAGCGATTGGCCGTATTTGGCCATGAGTGCCGAGGCCGCGATCCCCGGCCGTAGTACCTCATCCGGCGTCGGCGCCATCAGCGACTCAGGCGCCCGCATCCGGGTCCACGCCACAGGCGTCGGCGCTCCGTCGGGATCCATCACCGTCACGATCGCTTCGCCAATGCCGAGCTGCTGCAGTGCTTCCGACAGGTCGTAGTGCGACTTCGGAAAAGTAGCGACCGTTTGCTTGAGAGCCTTAGCTTCGTTCGGCGTATGGGCGCGGAGCTGATGCTGCACGCGCGATCCCAGCTGGGCCAGTACGTCGTCGGGCACATCCTTCGGCGTCTGAGTGACGAAGAAGATTCCGACACCCTTGGAGCGGATCAGCCGCACGGTTTGCGCAATGGCGTCCAGAAACGCCTTGGAAGCGTCGTCGAAGAGCAGGTGCGCCTCGTCAAAGAAAAAGACCAACTTCGGCTTGTCGATGTCGCCGACCTCAGGCAGCTCATGGAACAGGTCGGCAAGCAGCCACATCAAAAAGGTGGAGAAGACCGCTGGCCGGTCCACCAGATTGGGTAGCTCCAGCAGCGAGATCACACCGCGTCCATCGCGCGTGACCCGCAGTAGGTCGGCGGTGTCAAACTCGGGCTCCCCGAAGAAGGCCTCGGCACCTTGGTCGGCAAAGTTGATCAAGGTCCGGAGGATTACGCCGATCGTCGAGGCGCTCAAACCGCCGATGTTCTTTAGCTCCGCCTTGCCCTCGTCGCTGGTCAGATGCATCAGCACTGCCCGCAGGTCGTTCAGGTCCAGCAGGGGCAGCCCGGCCTGGTCGGCGTAATGGAACACCAAGCCCAGCGAGGACTCCTGTACGTCGTTAAGGCCGAGCACCTTTGACAACAACACCGGTCCAAACGAGCTCATAGTCGCCCGCAGCGGGACGCCATTTCCTTGTCCGCCGAGCGCAAAGAATTCGGTCGGGCAGGCTTTCGGCTGCCAGTTCTGGCCGATCTTCTGGGTACGCGCCAGCAGCTTGTCGTTCGGCTGTCCCGGCGAGGCAATCCCTGAGAGGTCACCCTTGATATCGGCGGCAAAGACCGGCACGCCGGCTGCAGAGATCTGCTCGGCCATCAATTGCAGCGTCTTGGTCTTGCCCGTACCGGTGGCGCCGGCCACCAGCCCGTGCCGATTCAGCATGCTCAACGGGATACGGACCACAGCGGATGGAACCGGCGCGTCGTTCTCCATCAAGACACCAAGCTCGATGGCCGGCTCGTCGAAGGTGTAACCCTGAACGATTTGTTGTACGTCCTCAGAGAGTTCTTCGGCGACCGGCTCACTCATGTGCCAAATCGTAACGACGGACCGTGGAGTTGCCCTCCCCAACTTGATTAGAGTGTCACAGTGATTTTCAAGCGCGTCGGGGACGTACGCCCGTACCCAGATCATGGTTACGTCCAGAAGCAGTGGGCGGCGATCGCCCCGCACCAGGTGCGCTTGGACCAGCTCGTCACCACAAAGCGGACGCTGGATCTGGAAGCACTGCTGGAAGAAGATTCAACGTTCTATGGCGACCTGTTTGCCCACGTCGTGCAGTGGCGCGGAGAGCTCTATCTCGAGGACGGGCTGCACCGCGCGCTGCGCGCGGCGCTCCAGCAGCGACAGACCATGCATGCCCGAGTGCTTGACCTGAAGTAACGCCGAACTCCAGGTAGGCTCACCCGCACGGGGGGTAGTCGGGCACGGGAGGAGCTCGGGACTCACGCATCGGGGCCGCTGCGGAGGTAAAGGAGTTCGACGTTGATCGGTCGGATTTTCCGCGTGGCGCGAACCCCGGTCACCCTCCTGATCTTGTTCGGAGTTCTGCTATACGGCGCCTATTGGGGCTACAACAACATCATCAAGCCCGTCCCGGCGCTGCCTCCCGAACCGTGCGTCGTCCAGAACCTCCCTAACGGTCAGCTGAAGACCAGCCAGGTCGTGGTCAGGGTGTACAACGGCGGCGATCGCAAGGGTCTGGCAGCCGACGTCGGGCGGTCGTTACGAGGCAAAGGTTTCCGCGTCACACTGACCACCAACACCGTCGAGAAGATCCAGAAGACCGTAATCGTCGGCGCTGACGTGAACAATCCCGAGGTGAAGTTCGTCAAGACCTTCTTCAAGGAGTCGGTCGTACGCGCCGACCAACGGGTAGATCGTACGGTCGACGTACTCGTGGGCAATAAGTACGGAGGCTTCGACAAAAAGGCCAAGACCACCTATCAGGTGGAGGCCGACACGGTATGTCTCCCCTCACAGACTCCGAGCGCCACCCCCGCCCTCGGCGGCTGATTCGAGGCTGGTGGACTATTCCGACGATGCTGGAGCGGCTGCGGAATGTGCAGAACGCCCATGACGCCGAGGGCATGGCAGCGCTGTTCGCCGAGGACTACGCCAGCTCTCAGCCGTTGCACGCCGGCCGCGCGTTCGTTGGCCGTGCGCAGGTCTTAGAGAACTGGACAGCGGTTTTCGAGGGCGTGCCGGACTTTGTTTCGGAGCTGGTGTCCTACTCCATCGACGGCAAGACCGAATGGGGCGAGTGGTATTGGCATGGGCGGCACCTGGATGGCTCAGCGTTTGCCATGCGTGGCGTCACAATCTTTGTCGTACGCAGCGATCTGATCGCTGAGGCGCGCTTGTTTATGGAGCCCGTCGATACGGCCAACGAGGACATCGAGGCGGCTGTACAGGAGCTCTACAAGCCCCCGCCTGCCGAGACGCCCTGAGCCCCGTACGGGTCGATCGATCTCTCACTCTGCAGCGCTCGAGCGCCAGCGGGCGAGTCGACCGCGCTGCCCCACGGCCCGCAGGCGTTCCTCGGTGTTGGCTCGTTGATCCTCAGGCGTCACGATGAGCAACTCGTCGCCCGCCTGGATCCGTTCTCGGCCGCCTGGATAGAAGGGTCGATCATCTCGGATGATCAAGGACACGACGGTGTCTTTGGGAAGCCGAAGCTCGGCCACTTCAACACCGATGAGCCGCGACTTGGCCGGGATGCGTACCTGCAACAGATCGGCCGAGATCTTGTCTAGAGGTGCCAGCTCGACTTCAACGTCTTGTGCTGTTTCATCGTCAACCAGCCCGAGCAGCCGGGCCACGAAGGGCAGCGTCGGACCTTGCAGGCAGGTAAAGACAATGACAAAAACCAGCACCACGTCGAAAAGGAATTCCGCGCCTGCGACCTCCTGCGCCAGCGGAATAGTGGCCAGGACGATGGGAACGGCCCCGCGCAACCCGGCCCAGGACAAAAACACCTGATGCCGCACTGGAACCTTGAACCAGATAGCGGACGCCACAACCGAAGCGGGCCGAGCAACGAGTGTGAGGAAGAGCCCCGCCGTAATCGCGATGAGCGCGGCCTGAAGAGTGACGCGATCGGGGAAAGCAAGCAGGCCGAGCATGACGAAGAGGCCGATCTGGGCGATCCAGCCAATGCCTTCCACAAAAGAGCGGGTTGCGGCGCGGTGCGGCAGTTGGAGATTGCCAAGAATGAGCGCGCAAACATAGACAGCCGCGAATCCGCTGGCGTGGATGAGCGCGGTGATTCCGTACGCGAACACGGTCCAGACCAAGATCGCGAGTGGATAGAGCCCCGAAGAGGGCAGTGCAACGCGGCGCAAAATCTGCGCCCCAAGCCACCCAAGACCACCACCAATGACAACGCCTCCCAGCAGCTCGAGCACGATCAAGCCGAAGAGCCCGAGTACGCCGACCTCGGCAGGCTGGCCTACCGCAAGTGAGCTGGCGACCATCACCAGCAGCACGGTTGGTGCATCGTTGAGACCAGACTCGGCTTCCAGCGCGCCTCGCAGTGCATGCGGAATCGGAACATTACGGAGCACGGAGAAGACCGCTGCGGCATCGGTTGGGGACGTGACCGCGCCCAGCAGCATCGCAATCCAGATGGGCAATCCCAGGACATAGTGCCCGAAAAGAGTCATCAGGCCGACGCTGATTCCCACCCCGACAGTGGCGAGCAATGCAGCCAAGATGGCGGAGGACCTGATGTCGCTCCACCTTGTGGTGAGTCCGCCCTCAGCAAGAATCACCACCAGGGCGGCGAACCCCAACGCCTGCGCAAGATGGACATTGTCGAAGGGGATCCCGATGACGGATTCGCCCATCACCAGACCGAGTCCGAGGAACAGCAGCAGGGACGGTAAGCCGATCCGGGCGCCGATTCGAGCGGCGATGATCGCGACGATCAAGACGACAGCACCCACTAGCAGGATGACGTCGATCTCAATCATGCGCACATCTTTCCGGAAAGTTAGAGCGCATGATGCGGGCGCATCAAAGCGGGCTTAGGGCGCAGAATCGCGACGCATCCGGGCCCGCCGTTTGCCCTCATGCATCGCCTGGACACGGGCAACAGGAATGGTGTGGCCCTCGGCCAATAAATCCGCATTGAGTTGCTGAGGTTTGGGCATGTGGTCGGCCCACGGATCGGTCCCATCCAGGAGCCCCGCCGCATTGTGGATAGTGAAGTCAGCAGGCACCACTCGGTCAAGGTCATCCCAGGACACCGGAAACGAGACGGATACGCCGGGCCGGATCCGTGGACTGTACGCGGCCACGACGGTGGCGCCGCCGGCACGTGTCGAGTCGAGGAAGACCTTGCCCTCCCGCTCTTCCTTGACAAAGGCAGTTGTTGCTAAGTCTGGATCGATCCGCTCGGCGCGTACGGCCACAGCCCTAGTTGCCGCAGCCGCATCCTCCGGTGAGGTCTCGGGCGCTAGCGGCACGAATATATGCACGCCCTTCGCGCCGCTCGTTTTGACAGCACCAGCCATGCCCGCTTCGTCTAGCGCTTGTCGGACCAGTTGGGCAGCCTGCACGACCACATCGAACGTCGCTCCCTCCGGAGGATCCAGATCAAGTACTAGATAGTCGGGGTACATCGGATGGCTGACGCCGAAGAGCGTGACGTGGTATTCCACGGCACGCTGGTTGGCGAACCACAGCAGTGTCCGACGGTCATTGCACAGGGCGTACGAGACTTCCCGCCGAGAGGCATCGGCCCAGATCTGCGTTCTGGCGACCCACTCCGGCGTGTACTTGGGAAGGTTCTTCTGCATGAATGGCGGCTGACCGGGTCGGATGCGGATGACAGACAGCGGCCGGTCGCGTAAGCAGGGAAGGATGCGAGCGTCAACCGCACCGAAGTAGTCGACGAGGTCCCGCTTTGTCGCACCGGCACCATCGAAGAGTTCTTGATCTAGGTGGGTGAATGAGACGCCGTCGCGCTCTTCGTCTCCGGCGTTCATGAATTGATCATCACCGGAGGCTAGCTTCAGGACTGGTCGCGTTTACCGCCTGATCTGGATAGTTCTCGGGGAAGTGGCAGGCCACGTGGTGTCGGGGCAGCAGCTCGACCAGCGGCGGCTCCTCAGTCCGGCAGATCTCCTGCGCCTTCCAGCATCGGGTGTGGAACCGGCATGCCGGCGGGGGTGAGATCGGACTCGGCACGTCACCGCTTAGCAGGATCCGTTCCCGCTCCTGACGGCGTCGAGTGTCGGGGACGGGCACGGCTGACATCAGCGCGACCGTGTACGGATGCATCGGCGCCCCGTACAACGCCTCGGCATCGGTAAGTTCGACGATCTTGCCGAGATACATCACGGCGACCCGATCCGAGACATAGCGCACTACCGACAAGTCGTGGGCGATGATCACGTATGTCAGATCGAACTCGGATTGCAGGTCCTCCAGCAGGTTGATGATCTGTGCCTGAATTGAGACGTCCAGGGCAGACACCGGCTCGTCGGCAACGATCAGCCGAGGGCGCAGTGCGAGGGTCCGGGCGATTCCAATGCGTTGTCGCTGGCCACCGGAGAATTCGTGCGGATAGCGGTTGTAGTGCTCGGGATTGAGACCAACCGCAGCCAGCAGGTCCTGAACGGCCTTCTTAACTCCCCCCGGCGGATTTACGCCCTGAATGCGGAATGGCGCGCCTACGATCTTGCCCACCGTGTGCCGCGGATTAAGCGACGAGTACGGGTCTTGGAAGATCATTTGCAGGTCGCGCCGCAACGGCCGCATCGCCGCATCTTTGAGGTGGCTGATGTCGCGCCCCTCGAACGTGATCTTTCCGGCAGTTGGCTCGAGGAGCCGAGTCAACAGCCGCGCCGTCGTCGATTTGCCGCACCCTGACTCGCCGACAATTGAGAACGTTTCGCCTCGCTTGACGGAGAAATTCACTCCGTCTACCGCCTGCACCGCCGCCACTTGGCGGCGCAGGATCCCAGCGCGGATCGGAAAGTGCTTGATCAACCCTTCGACAATGATCAGGTCCGAGTCCTGCTCGGCACCCGCTTCCGCAGGCTTCTGAGTGGACGCGGTCATAGCTTCGGCGCAATCTCGTGTTCCCAGATCTGCTCGCGGTCGGTCTGGGACAGATGGCAGGCCACGGTGTGACCGGGTTCGACGGCAACCAGTTCGGGGCGGATGTCCTCGCTCAGACCGCCGTTTCGTGCGGCGTACTCGCAACGAGGGTGGAACGGGCAGCCCGGAGGCACGTTGATCAGGCTCGGTGGTGAGCCCTTGATCGCGAGTAGCCGCTCGCTCCTGGTCCGGTCAAAACGCGGCATCGACCCAAGTAATCCCCAGGTATAGGGATGGGCGGGCCGGTTGAAGAGCTGTTCGGCGCTGCCGTATTCCATCGCCCGACCGGCATACATCACCAGTACGTCATCTGCCAGCTCGGCAACAACGCCCAGGTCGTGGGTGATCAACACGACGGAGGAGTTGAATTCGCTCTGCAGGTCGCGGATCAGGTCCAAGATCTGCGCCTGGACAGTGACGTCAAGCGCTGTGGTCGGCTCGTCGGCCATGAGCAGGTCCGGATCGCAGGACAGCGCCATAGCGATCATGGCCCGCTGCCGCATTCCGCCTGAAAACTGATGCGGGTACGCGTCGACACGCCGGCTCGGCTCTGGGATGCCCACCCGGCCGAGCATGTCGATGGCGTGTTTGCGCGCCACCTTCTTGTTTACCGGATTGTGGATGCGGTAAGCCTCAATGATTTGCTGGCCGACCGTGTAGTAAGGATTCATGGCCGAGAGCGGATCCTGGAAGATCATGGCCATCCGCTTGCCGCGCAAGCTCCGGACATATTCCGGAGTTTTGCCCAACAACTCGTCCCCGTCGAGATAGATCTCGCCGCTCAGCTGCGCGCCGGGGCGAGTCTGCTCCGAAGCCGGCCGGGTATGCAAACCCATGATCGCCAGGCTGGTCACGCTCTTGCCCGAACCTGACTCCCCGACAATGCCAAGGGTTCGGCCGCGGTCAAGGGCAAAGCTCAGCCCATCGACCGACTTCACCAACCCGTCGTCGGTTGGGAAGTGCACATGAAGATCAACTACCTCCAGGAACGGCTGTTCGTCCGCCCGTCCGGGATGACGGGTGACAAGATCGCGCAGCGCAGACGTCGTCATGACAGCCGTACCCGAGGATCGATGACGCCGTACAGAAGATCAACGAATAGGTTTGCCATGATCACAAAGAAGCCCGCGACAAGGGTGACGCCGAGGATCTTCGGCAAGTCGCCATTGACGATGCCGTCATAGGCGTACTTGCCGAGACCGTTGAGGGAGAACGTCTTCTCGGTGAGCACTGCCCCGCCGAGAAGCAGGCCAACGTCCAGGCCGAAGATGGTGAGCACGGGAGTGAGGGCTCCCCGCAGAGCGTGCTTGAGGATCACTTTCCGCTCCGAGAGCCCTTTGGCGCGTGCGGTGCGGATGTAGTCCTCGGTCATGGTCTCCAGCATCCCCGCCCTGGTGAGCCGTGCGTACTGGGCGGAGAACAAGAAGGCAAGGGTGATCCAGGGCAGCAGCAGCGAATACGCCCACTGCGCCGGATTGTCAGTGAACGGTACGAAGCTGCCGCCGGGCGCGGTGAGGCCAAGCTTGTAGCTGAAAAATGCTAGCGAAATGAGCCCGGTGAAGAAGATTGGCAGGGATACACCGGCGAGCGCGACGCCCATAGCGCCGCGGTCGAATATCGTGCCACGCCGTAGTGCCGAAATTACGCCGATGCTGACGCCTGCGACCAGCCAAATAATCGCCGCACCAACGGTGAGCGAAATAGTGACTGGGGCACGATCGAGCAGTTCAGGCCACACTGGCTGCTTCGTGATGAAGGAGTAGCCAAGACAAGGTGCCGGGCAATGCTCCACCCCGGCGCCGTAGTCGTATTCGGCGCCGACTAAGACACCCTTGAGCCAGTGCCAGTACTGCACGGGTACCGGGTCGAAAAAGCCCAGCCGTTCTGCAGTCAGGTGGACCGTCTCCGCGGTCGCAGCCCGCCCTACGTAACGTGTCGCGAGCGTTTCAGGGGTCGCCCCGCCCAGTCGCGGTATCAGATAAAAGATGGAGAAGGTGACCATGCTGAGCACAATCAGGAGCAGCACTGCCCAGAGCAGGCGCCGCACGATATAGGCAAACACACGTCACCTCCCTAGATGATCATGTGCGCTGAGCCTGTCATAGCGCCATTCGACAGGCTCAGGCGCAGATATCATGTGCTACTTCTGAGCACCCATCCCTGGGTAGTCGTATCCGCCCCATGCGTCGCTGACGAAGATGTTGGAGGCATTCTTCGATCGCACCAGCAGAAGCTTGGCGTAAACGCCGGGGTAGATGACGGCCTCCTGCATGACCCGCTTGTCGATCTCGCCCCACATTTGGTTGCGCTTGTCGGTGTTGAGCTCGGTCAAGGCCTGGTCCAACATCTTGTCGACCTCGGGAATGCGGACGCTGAAGTTGGAGGAACCACCGGTCTCGCGGATGACCCGTGAGTCGGTGATCTGGGACAAGAAGCCGAAGCCGTCGGGCCAGTCGCTCTGCCAGCTGTTCAGGCAGAGACCCAGCTTGTTCTTCACCACGAACGGCGGGAGGCCGCAGTATTGGGCGAAGTAGTCGCCCTGCGGGTACGGCTTCAGCGTGAGCTTGATGCCAATTCGACCCAGCGCCTGCTGGAACGCCTCGGCGGTGGCCTTCTCCTTGGGCCGCTCGGACCGGTAGGCGATGTTGGTCTCGAAGCCGTTTGGCTGTCCGCAGGCTTCCAGTGACTTCTTGGCCGCATCAAGGTCGCCCTTGTGATCGGGACCGTTCGGGTACAAATCGAAATCCGTATGGCCCGGGATGATGGGCGGCAGAAGCGTGGTTGCCAGATCTCCACCGGCAAACTGGCCACCGTAGGCGGTCTGGTAAGCAGTGCGGTCCATGCCATATTGGATCGCCTTGCGGCACTCGATGTTGTCCAGGGGAGCCACTGTCGGGTTGATCGAGGTGTACTGGAGCCGGGTAGTGACCGGGTTGTCCGCGTTCGCCTTGAGGTTCGGATCCTGCAGGACACGGCTCTGTGCCGCCGGTTGAACTCCTTGAGTTGCGACGTCGACGTCGAGGTCGCCGCTGAGCAGCCGGTTGTCGAGGTCATCGGCGTTCACATTGAGGGTGACCTCAATGCGATCAGGGCGCGCCGTGCGATTCGGGTCGGTCGCCGGATCCCACTGATCGTTGCGAACCAGGTTGAAGCTCTTGCCGGGCTGCAGGTCGGCAAACTTGTACGGACCACTGGAGACAACCGAGTTCCGGTACTTGGCGCCGGTGTCCTTCGCCTTAGGGACCGGCATCGTGTCAGGTTGTTGAGCGAGGAAGTCAAAGGATGCAAACGGCTTCTTGGTGTGGAATACGATCGTGTACTCATCGGGTGTCTCAATGGCCGAGTCGGTGTTCATATTCGGCGTCTTGTAGGGACCCTTGTAACCGCTCGGCAGGTTGAGGATGGCCTCCCAGTACGCCGGACCGTTGGGAAACGTTTGCTTGTCGGTAGAACGCAGTATCGCGTACTTCACATCGGCGGAACTGACCTCACTACCGTCGTCGAACTTCACGCCTTTACGCAACTTGTAGGTCCATGTCTTGCCGCCATCGGACGCCTGACCGGGGGCTTCAGCGAGATCCGGGACAAGCTGGTTGCCCTCCTTGCCAGGTGCGGACTTGAACATCATGAGCGAGCGACCGTACATCCGTGCGAAATCCCACGCCCAGCCGTAGTACGTCTCGCCGGGGTCAAGAGTGTCCCAGTCCCCACCGTTCGCGAACTTCAGGGTGCCACCCTTCTTGTCGGAGGGATTGACAACGCCGGTGAGCGCGGCGTTGAAAGCCGCCTGACTGCTCTGATTGCTGGAGCCCTGCTGGTTGCTGGCCCCGCCGCCACCACCGCAGGCGGCAAGCACGAGTGCAGCTGAGACACCCACGGCTGCCAGGCCCCTGGCTCGCCAGGATCTCGAATGGTTCATTCCTGAATCCCTTCTTGGTTGTCGGGGGGTCACCCCGATGGTCATTCCTATCGATTGGCTCGTGGATCAAGGGCGTCACGCAGCCCATCGCCGAACAGGTTGAAGGCCAAGACGGTGACGAAGATCGCCATGCCGGGCCAGAACATGAAGTGCGGCTGCGTGTAGAAGACGACGGCGTCGGACAGCATCCCGCCCCAGCTCGGAGTCGGCGGCCGGATACCAACACCGAGGAAGGACAAGGCCGCCTCGAACAAGATGTTGGTGGGGATCAACAGCGTCGAATAGACCAGAATCGGTGCAATCAGGTTGGGCAGCAGCTCGGTACGCAGGATGTAGCCGCGACGGGCTCCAATGCTCTTGGCCGACTCGACGAACTCCCGCTCCCGGAGTGAGAGCGTCTGCCCGCGGATGATCCGCCCGATGTAAGGCCAGTTGAAGAACCCAATGATGAAGATCAGCA
>Ga0307294_10000091_pt1 | contig 20903 bp, 20 predicted proteins | sample ER_DNA_151_FD_194468 | JGI IMG/M metagenome (GOLD analysis project Ga0307294, IMG submission 194468) | Bulk soil microbial communities from the East River watershed near Crested Butte, Colorado, United States - ER_DNA_151 | ecosystem: Environmental > Terrestrial > Soil > Floodplain | place... | reverse complement strand
TTTCACTAGCCAGAGCCCGCGTGAGATCTGCGGATCCAACTCGCCGGTCAAGCGTACCGGCGATGTGTCTTGCAATGTTATCGATGTCATCGGTCTGTTCCTTTCAGTGGAGACCCAATGGGTGGTGACGGTGTACCTGACGCGTCTTCCGACTACGTCGACAATCACGAACTAGTGCTGCCAACGAGGGGTGGCGTGGCGGCGGATGTTGTTGTTGAGATGGTCGGCTCGGATGGGAGCTGAGATGAGGTGCTGAACCCCTTGGCGATCAACCACACTCCGATGAACAGCTCCCACAGGCCGCCGGGGATGGCATGGATCGAATTCAGATTCAGACCGAGGACTTGCAATACAGACCCCAACAGCAGGATTGCGTATCCGATGAGGCCCCAGATTGCCAGGAACCGCGGAACCAACTGTGTCCGGTAGAACATGAAGGAGAGGATCAAGCCGGCCACCCCGACGGTGATCATGGCGAATTCGTAGGCATAGAGATTCGCCTGTGTGAGGACTGCGCTGAGGGCTTGGAGGTACGACGTGTCAGAGGATCCAGCGTTCAGGTATTCGATACCGATCGGTATTTGAATAAGTATCAACAGAGCCATGACGGCAATGAAGGTGGCGTCGATAATCCTCGTACCGAGATACCCCACTGCGGCCCGCTCACTGTGTGGCCTGAGGACCGGAAACATCAAGATCCCGTGAGCAGCGTCACCGGCAACGGTGAATAGCCAAAGTACAGCGCCGAGGGCCAGCAGCATGCCACTCGCGGCAATAGTCGAAAGGTGATCCGGCGCCCCAAGAATGGATTGAATAAATAGGTTTCCCGCAATACCGACAACCATTCCCGCTAGGTACAGCACCCCGACGATTCGTGCGGTCGTCCGGAAGTTATTGCGGCTGAGTCGATTTGGCGTCGTTACTTGCGGCTGCGTATACATGGTCTGTCTCCTGGTTGAGTCCGCTTAGACGGTGATGACGACCTTTCCGCGAGCATTTCCTTCGTGCAGATAGCGGATCGCGTCAGGAACTTCGCTCAGCGGCAACGTCTTGTCGATGACCGGCGTGATCTTGCCGGCTTCAATGAGTTCGGCCAGGAATTGCAGATCTGCTTGGTTCGGCTCCGATGCCAGCGGTCGCAGGTGGCGTACCAGCCGTGACAGCAGCATGGCTTGAATCCAAGCCTTGCCTCCGACCCAGCGATTGCCTTCTTCAGTGCCGACCGGTACGAGCGTTCCGCCGGGGCGAAGCGCTCTCTTGAGCTGTGATAGTGAACGGTTCCCGCCCATGACCAGAATCAGGTCATACTGCCCGCTTTGGGCGAAGTCCTCTTGGGCGTAGTCGATGACATGGTCAGCGCCGACGGAGCGGACCAGATCCAACTTCGCCGTGCTGCATACGCCGGTCACTTCAGCGCCGAAGGATTTCGCGATCTGCACCGCGAACAGCCCTACGCCTCCAGACGCTCCGATGATCAAGACCTTGTCGCTTGGCTTGATGCCACCCGCATTGCGAAGAGCCTGCAGAGCGGCGACGCCAGAAGTGGGTACGGCTGCCGCCTGCTCGAAGGTGAGATTCGCCGGCTTGCGGGCAAGCGTGTCGACGCGGGCGGCGGCTTGCTCAGCAAATGAGCCGGCGCAGGTGCCGAACACTTCGTCGCCAATGTGGAACTGCGTCACGTTCTGTCCGACGGCTTCGACAGTGCCCGCGACATCCATACCGCGAACGCGGGCCTTTGGCGCACGGAAGCCGAAGCCCACGACACGCAGCAGGTACGGCAGGCCCGTCATAGCGTGCCAGTCGCCGATATGGGCGCTTGCTGCGTGTACGCGTACTAGCACCTCGCCGTCGCCGATCTCCGGTCTTGCGATAGGTGCTAGGCGCAACACGTCGGCGGAGCCGTACGTGTCCTGCAGGATTGCCTGCATCGTGCCTGCCGGCGTAGCGGTGATATTCCTGTCGCTGCCAATCGTTGGGAGTTTGGTGTCAGATCCCATTGCGTGCTTCCTTTCAATGCCGATGGCCGCGATCGGGCTACCGTACTAAGTACAACAGACTATCGTACAATGTACGAAGGTGCTAACGTCAGAGGACAGAGATGCTTAAACCAGGCAAGGACAGTCCTCAGAAACGCGTTCCGCTCAGCCGAGAACGGGTGCTGCAAAGCGCGGTCGGCATCGCTGACACTGCCGGAATCGGATCGCTCACAATTCGCTCGTTAGCTCAACGCCTCGGCGTCAAGCCCATGTCGATCTACTACTACCTTCCCAACAAGAGCGCGATCCTCGACGGCATCGTCGACCTGGTCTTTAGCGAGATCGAACTACCGGCAATAGGTGGTGACTGGCGCTCAGAGCTGGTACGGCGAGCGAACTCAGCCCGCCAGGTGCTGAGCCGCCATCACTGGGCGATCGGATTGATGGAATCACGAAAGTCTCCCGGTCCGGCGACCCTGCGACACCACGATGCGGTCCTGGGCACCTTGCGGGCTGCTGGCTTCACGGTAGAGATGACCGCCCACGCGTATGCGCTGCTCGACAGCTACGTGTACGGCTTCGCCCTACAGGAGGCCGCCCTGCCCTTCCAGGGCACTAGTACCGCCGCCGACGGGACCGAGCCGATCATGGAGCGGTTCAACACCGATCAGTACCCTCACCTCGTCGAGATGGCGACCGAGTACATCCTGCAACCCGGTTATGACTTCGGCGACGAGTTCGAGGTTGGACTCGGCGTGATCCTCGACGCCCTCAGCAGATGGCTACCCGAAAACACTCCAAACATCCAACCAATTCATCCAGGAGCCGACGGTAAGGCGGCGTCCTGATAGGCGGGCCGGGTGCTTGAAGCGGTCATGCCGGCTGTGATCGGCGAGGGCTTGAAGCCTTTGACGACCAGATAGACGCCAGTGAGAGCTCCCACAAGGCCACCGGGAGAGTCGCGATTCCCGCCGGCAGGGAGAACTGCGCTCACAAGCCGAACATGATGGCGATATCGGAAGCGAGGAGCAGAGGCGCGCCGATCAGCCCCACCAGCGGAATGATCCGTGGCACCAGACCGGAGCGGTACATAAGCGAACCGAGCAGCGGGGCATTAACCGCAACCATGAAACCCGGTCCAAACAGAAACGTCCACTCATAGCTGGCCACCAGCGCCTGACTGGTGGCAGTGCATCTGCCCCTGCTCCGGCCTGCCGCAAGCTCACTACTGACAGGAGGCTCACCACGCCCGCAACGATGATGGAGGCTTCCAGAGTCCGCGCGCCGACGAAGCCCAAGGCTTGCGAATTGGTAAGCACCTATCGAGGTGCGACGGTCGGTACGTCGGGCTGATTGGATTCGACTTGAGTGACCGCAACCAGCGGCGGGCCTGGGTTAGAGGGCGCGGCGTTGAGCGACGAGGGGACAGAGGAACGGGTCCTTGCCGCGTAGTCCGACGGTGTTGAGGTAGCCGATGACGATGCGGTAGGACTGCCAGAGCGTGGTGCGGGTGTAGGGGACACCTTGGGCGGCGCAGTATGCGGAAACGAGCGGCTGGGCTTTACGTAGATAGGGTCGCGCCATGGAGGGGAACAGGTGGTGCTCGATCTGGTAGTTCAGCCCACCCATGAAGACCGAGATCAGCGATCCGCCGCTGATGTTGCGGCTCATCAGGACCTGGCGGCGCAGGAAGTCCAGCTTCAGCTTGGGCGAGACCAGCGGCATGCCGATGTGGTTGGGCGCGAATGAGGAGCCCATGTACAAGCCGAATACGGCCAGCTGCACACCGAGGAACGCGAATGCCTTCTCCGGGGGAAGCACGAGGAAGATCAGAGCAGCGAATCCTGCGAGTCGGAGGGTGATGAAGCTGATCTCGACCCAGCGACGCTGAATCTTGTCCCGGCTGATGATGCGGCTGATCCCGTCCTTGTGCAACGAGAGGCCCTCGAGCAGCAGAATCGGAAAGAAGTACCAGCCTTGATGCGCAACCAACCACCTAATCAGCCGGCTACGGTGCCTGGTCGCTCGTTCCGGTGTGAAGGCGATCGCGGCCAATGCGATGTCGGGGTCGGCTCCCACCTTGTTCGGGTTCGCATGGTGGCGGTTGTGCTTGCTTTGCCACCAGCCGTAGCTCATGCCGACCAGCAGGTTCGCGATAATTAGGCTGACCCAGTCGTTCCACCGGCCAGATTTGAAGATCTGACGGTGCGCGGCGTCATGGCCCAAGAATGAGATCTGGGTCATCAAAACTGCGAGGACCCCGGCGTTGGCAAGCTGCCACCAGCTGTCGCCGATCCAGATGAAACCTACGACCCAGGCGACCAGGATAAGAACCGCACCGATCAGCTTGGCCCAGTAGTAGCCGTAGCGGCGGCGCATAAGTCCCATCTCGTGGATGCTGCGGGTTAGCGCGGTAAAGGAACTGCCTGCCCTGTCACGGATCGGTGACGCTGGCGCGCTGGATTGCGAGCGCCCCTCAGCTGAACGCAGGGTCGCTGATGCGCCAGGAGCCGGCTGGTCCCCGGTGGTGGAGGGGAGAAGAGTCGTCATTTTTTGGGGACACATTCAATCGAAAGTCCCGGTGGCTGCCTGGGCGGAAGCGTCATGCTCGTGAAGTCGCGGCGTGTGCGTCAACTGCGGCTCCGGCCCCAGGCCGGCTGTCAGATACAGCGCTCTTATCCTACCCCCGCTGAATGCCGCCGCGACGATTCGGCTGCACTGCAGATGCGGCCCCGCATGCGTGTACGTCTATGTCCGGAGATGGCGAATTCTTGTGTGGTGGCGGGCCGGCCAGGTTGCACGTCGCCGGGTTCGTGCGCACCCTGATCGAGACGGAATGGCGGGTACTCGTCGCGCATTAAGGCGACGTAGCTGAGGACGCGGTACAGCCAGCGGTTAATGCCCAGCAGCAGGTCGAAGAGGGAACGCGGGTACTGCCGGGTGATCAACAGGAGGAAGCCGGCGATGACGACGAGCAGGTTGAGGACCGAGTAGCTTAGCCACCGATGGGCTGGAAGCCCGGAGCTCCAGTCGTTGCTGGTCCACGGGTACGGGAGAAGATCCGCGACGATGAGGCCGACGATGAGCAGATGCGGGATGGCCAGCAGCCACTTAACCAAGACCAAGCCGCGGGAGAGGCGTTCGGGATAGGCGACATCAAAGTCGGCTGGGTAGTCGGTCCGGACCAAGGTGAACGGTGGGTAGCGGTCGGTGCCCAGGGCGGCGTACACGTAGAACCCGACCCGCCAGTTCCAGCGCAGTACGCCGACGTTGAAGTCGAACAATGAGCGCGGATAGCGGCCGGTGAACAAGATCGCGAAGCCGGCGATCACGGAGGTGATCAGGAACCCGACCCATAGGAACGCCAGGACGAGGTAGTGCGGAATAGCGAGGAACATCTTCACCAGCCACAGCCAGCGGGAGAGGTTCGGGTCCAGCTCGCCGGTCAGCTGGATCGGATAGCTGGCTTGCGATGTTGTCCATGTCATTTCATGGATCCTTCTCAGTGGGAGCCGGGTGGCATGTGATGGCCAGGAAGCAGTTTGCGCACTGAGCTTGTCGAAGGGCGTTCGACAAGCTCAGGTCGCATCACTGGTTAGGCGGACCGGGTGCTTGAAGCGGTCATGCGCGCGGTGATTGGGGAGGGCTTGAAACCCTTCACGATCAGGTAGACGCCCAGCGAGAACTCCCAGAGCGCGATCGGGATGGCAAGGAGTCCTGACGGAGCAGATATCCGGTCCCACAGGCCGAACAACACCGCGATGTCGGAGGCGAGCAGCAGGGCCGCTCCGATGAATCCCACCACCGGAAGAATTCGGGGTACCAGGCGGGACCGATAAAGCAACGAGCCCAGCAGCAAGGCGTTCACAACAGGCATCAGGCTTTGTCCGAGGAGGAAGAACCAGTTATAGGAAGCGGCCAGCGCCTGGCCGGTGGGCAGTGCACCCGCTCCGGCTCCGGACTGGCGCAGAGTCACCAGCGAGAGCAGGCTGACGACGCCAGCAACGATGGCGGCGGCCTCCAGGGTGCGGGAGCCGACGAAGCCCAGCGTGGCCGCCTCGTTCTGCCGCTTGACCACCGGGTACAGCACGACGGCGGTGCCGACGCCGGCGAGGGCCACGATTACCTCCAAGATGCCGCCGATGATCACGGGCGTGTCTGGGCCGGGGCCAACGATGTAGTTCGGATCGCTCAGCACCGGCCCGTAGAGGACGAGGGTCGGGATCGAGACGAAGGTGATTACGTAGAGCAGGCCCGCGACCAGCGCGGTCTTCCTCAATGAGTCCATCGGGACTCCTTTCGTTGCTGTGGTTTTCGCTCGTGTGGGTTGAGTGGTGGTGGTCATGGTCGTTCTCCTTTTGTGGATTGTTCAGCACTTATCGGAGGTGCGATGGGTATATCGGGCTGGTCGGGTTCGATTCGAGTGACCGAAATCAGGGGCAGGCCGATGTCACGCACTCTCTGGAGCAGGCCATGGAGTGCTGCCTGGTCGGCGACAAGGCCAGAGATGATGGTGGTGCCGCCGCTCTCATGGGTCAGACCAAGTCCGTCAAACCAGGCGGCCCATCGAGGATCGAGGCGTCCCTTGAGGCGGATTTCGTACCGTCCGGCCTCGCGATGATCGCCGGTCGTTGTCTCGCTCATGATTGAAAACGTAGGAGGAGATGTGGTGAGCAGGCATCACCACATGTGGTGATTAATGTGGTGATTAAGTGATTGCAACTTCGGAGGCTCTTGGCGCATGCACTTCGCGAACAGCGTGACCATTCGGCGGCCGGCAAGCGAGGTCTTCGCCTTCCTCGTTGACCCGGCCAATATCCCGAAGTGGAACTACGCCATCGATTCGGCCCGCCAGGTCAGCCCAGGGCCGGTAGGCGTTGGAACACGAATCCAACAGACGCGGTCAGTTCCGCGGCCGGCCACCGAGGAGCTCCTGATCACCGAGTTAGTGCTGGGGCGCCGCATGGTCCTTGAGGGCGACATCGGTCCCCTCTCCGGAACACTCGACTATCAGGTCGAAGAGGTGCCGGAAGGAACCAAGCTGACCAATACCGCCGATCTGTCCGGTCGCGGGCCGTTGCGGCTGCTCGCTCCATTGGCCGCCAGTCGGGTACGCGATGCGGTGGCTACCAACCTCGACAAGCTCCGCAACCTCCTCGAGTCATCGGCGTAGGAACGCTGGGCGTCGGGAACGACGACGGGTCCGGTTGGCGGTCGCGTTTTTCGCGACAGCAGATCGAGTTCTTGCGTCCGGCGTACCGCCGCCCGACGATTGTTTACGCCGAGCTTGGCATAGATGTTCTTGGTGTGAGTCCGCACGGTGTTCAGGGACACAACGAGCTCGCGAGCGATGTCCGGACCGTCCAGGTCGCTTCCGAGCAGCCGAAGCACGTCCAGCTCGCGTTCACTCAGGCGCTCGATCATGGCCCGTTGGATGGGCGCCGTTTCCTGGATCTGGTCAACGGCCGGCAGCAGCCGACGGACGTAGCTCGGCGCGATCCCATGTTTCGCGACCGCTCGGAGCAACGAGGCCATTGGTCGGCCCTCGTCCACGAAGATCCGGATGTAGCCCTCGGGTTCGGACAGCGTCAGCGCGCGTTGCAGCGATGTGACCGCAGCTGGGCTGTCACCTCGCGCCTGTGAGGCAAGCGACTGCAGCACGAGGATTTCGATGACGCTTCCCGTTCGTCCACCCTCTTCCGCCGCCTCCAGGAGGCGTTCCAGGAGTCCGGTCGCCTCGTCGGCGAAACGCTCCTCATGCTCTGCCGCGTACTGGGCCAGGAGCAGTCTGGAGAGGGTGATGTGTTCGAACTCGCGCAGGTAGCTGAGGTCGTCATCAACGGACAGACTTCGCTCGCGGACCCAGCCGAGCGCTTCACCCAAGCTGCCCTGCCTGACCCATACGCGCGTCCTCATCGCTGAGATGGGTCGGACGTTTGGGAAGAAGTCACTGACGTATCGACGCTCGGCTTCATGGAGCAGGTCGAGCGCACCGTCCAGATCTCCTTCTGCCTCCCGAACCCGCGCCATGGCGACCCGTCAGCGATACGGGTTCTGCGGCAGGGCCATGTGCTCGCCCAACTCCTGGCTCTGCCGCAAACACCGGGTGGCGGCGGGCAAGTCGTCGCGCTCGCGGTGGAGCTCGCTCATCCCGACGTACATGTCTGCGGTCCCGCGCAGTACCGGCCCACCGTGCTCAGCCGCCCGCTGTAATGCCTGTTCGTACGTGTGCAGAGCGTCGCGGAGACGACCTTGCGCTATCCGGATATCCGCTAAAGCGATCGCACAGCCGAACGTGTCGGCGATGTGACCGGCCCGCCACAGTCCCGCCATGCATTCCGCGTATGCCCGGTGCCCGGTCTCCAGGTCACCGCTGCCCCAGCACGCGAGCCCAATGAGGCCGGCTGCACCGGCGCGGGGAAGCTGGTCCTCCTCGGGCGACAGATCGATCGCTCGCTTGGCGTGCATCACCGTGCCTGGCCTATCACCCGATACCAGAGCCAGTGCGGCGCGATACATCTCGATGGTGCCCTGAAGGCGCGGCAGTTCCTCTAGGTCGCGCACGACCATCTCGCCGGAGGCGGCCTCCGATCCCGTACCGCTACCTCCGCCTCTGTCCAGCCACCGCTCGGCGTCCTGCAGACGGTCCTCAATGCCCGTCAACTCACCGCCAGCCACCAGGGCCCCCACAAATCCGATGTTGAGCACGGGTCTTACACGGACCAACTCGTCAGGAATCACCTTGAGCCAGCTACGCAACGTGGCTTCCCGCCGATCCCGCCGCAGCGCTGGCATCGCAAGTTCGATCAGGTCTGCCGCCCGCTCGACATCCTTCGCTGCCAGCGCATGGTCGATCGCCTCGGATCGCTCGCCATTCTGCTCGTACCAGATGCTCGCGCGCCGGTGCAGCTCAGCAACGTCGTCGGGCTGCTCGTCCAGCAAGTGCGCTTGCAGCACGTCCGCGAACAGCTGGTGGTAGCGATACCACTGACGGCGATCATCCAGCGGGACCAGGAACAGGTTCCCCTGCTCCAGTGCAGCCAGCTTGGCCTTGCCGCCGTTCTGGCCGGTGACGGCATCGCACAGCGGGCCGCTCAGCCGGTCCAAGATTGAGGTTTGCAGCAGGAAGTACCGAACATCCTCGGGCTGAAGCTGCAAGACCTCCTCGGCCAAGTAGTCGACGATGTACCGGTCATCACCGGCGAAGCCTGCGATAAATCCGGCGACGTCCTCTCGTCCCCGCATTGAGAGCGCCGCCAGCTGGAGCGCAGCGATCCACCCTTCGGTGCGCCCCTCCAGCGTCGCGACGTCCTGTGCCGTCAGCGCCAATCCCATTGCCCCGTTGAGATACGCCGCAGCCTCGTCGGCAGTGAAGCGCAAGTCGGCGGCGCGAATCTCAACGAGCTCACCACGCCCTCGCAATCTCGCGAGCGGCAGCGGCGGGTCGGCGCGACTGGCGATCACGACGTGTACGTGTTGGGGAAGGTGCTCCAGGAGAAAGGCCATTCCATTCTGAATGCCGCGCGCGTCGATGACGTGGTAGTCGTCGAGCACCAGCACGACATTGTTGGAGACGCCCTGGAGATCGTTGAGGAGACTGGCAATGACCGCTTCGATCGATTGCTGCGGCGACTGCAGGAGCGTGATTGCATCTGCGCCAACCCGTACGCCGTGTTGAGCGCGGTGACAACGTATATCCAGAACAACGCCGGATCGTTGTCTCGCTGGTCGAGCGAAACCCACGCCGCGGCCCGGCCACTGGATGCGCGGCCTGCCAGCCAGTCCGCCAGCAGTGTCGTTTTACCGAACCCGGCCGGAGCCGATACCAGCATCAGCTCCGACTCCGCCCCACGGCTAAGACGCTCGCTCAGCCTTGCACGCGCTACCAGATCGCGTCGCCGCCTAGGGACTCGCAGCTTGGTCTCGAGCAGTGGGCCCGCCATGACCACCTCCCCTCAGGGTCCAGCCTCGCGGCCGCTCGAGACGATCCGGTCACGCCTGATTCCACCGTACGGCGCAAGGTTAGAGAACGGCGTGGTCAGGGCTGCTCGTGGTCGGCGGCCTGGCCTAATGTTGCGCCGTGGCGAACGAGGATGTGGTGGAGTGGCTCCTTGACTCTGACCCCGCGCTGCGGTGGCAGGTGGAGCGGGACCTCGCCCACGCGCCCGAAGACGTTTGGCGGGCGACGCGCGCCCGCGTCGCGACGGAGGGTTTCGGCGCGTGGCTGCTCGCACTGCAGGACCCCGATGGGCAGTGGGCGGGCGGGGCGTACTTCCCCGCTGACTTTGACTTTGCCGGTCCGGAGGCGGCGGAGGGCGCCGGCCAGCCGTGGACGGCGACGACCTGGGTGCTGAATACGCTGCGGGATTGGGGGCTGGATGCTGCAGCCCTGGGTGACACCGCCGAGCGCCTCGCCGTGAACTCCCGGTGGGAGTACGACAACCTGCCGTACTGGGGCGGCGAGGTCGACTGTTGCATCAACGCCTGGACGGTTGCAAACGGCGCATGGCTCGGCGCCGATGTCTCCGGGCTCGCGGCTTGGTTCTTGGAGCACCGGCTCGCAGACGGCGGGTGGAACTGCGACTGGATCGAGGGTTCGACGGTGTCGTCGTTCCACTCGACCTTGAATGCTCTGAAGGGCCTGCTCTGCTACGAGTCGGTCACCGGAGGTACAGATGCTGTCCGCGCGGCCCGGCGCGGCGGCGAGGAATACCTGCTGCGACGGAACCTGTACCAGCGATTATCGAGCGGGAAGCCGGTTGGGCCTTGGGTGTCGCGGTTCGCCTATCCGTTCCGCTGGTTCTATAGCGTGCTGAACGCGGCCGACTACTTCCGCGCGGCGTCGCTTCTCGACGATCGGTCACCGGATCCGCGTATGGCGGAGGCGATCGAGCAGATCCGTGCCGCCCGTCAGCCGGACGGCACGTGGATCCAGGAACGACGACACCCCGGTCGCGTGTGGTTCGAGGTCGATGTGGATGCCGGTGAACCCTCAAAGTGGCTTACGCACTGCGCGACCCGGGTGCTCGAGTGGTGGGATGCCTCGGACACCGGCCGCTGACAGACGGGGGTCACGATGACCCCAACCGGCACTCGAAACCGGCTATCAACAAGAGGCTGAGCGCACAAATGGGATGGTGAACGTGTTTGAGGATTTAGCAGGCCAAGTTGCGGTGATCACAGGCGGAGCTCGCGGGCTCGGTCTCAGCATGGCCCAAGCACTTGGCAAGTGGAGAGCCAAGATCGCTCTGCTCGACATCCTCGCGGAGGTCAAGGACAGTGCAGAAACAGTTCAGCGCGACTTGGATGTGGAGAGTCTGGGTGTGGTAGCGGACGTCACCGATGACCGCAGCGTCGCGGCAGCTTTTGCCGAAGTCGGTCGCACGCTCGGGTCGCCGAGCATTCTGATCAATGCCGCCGGCATCACGGTCTGGGAAGACAGCATCGAGGTCGCTAAAGAGTCCTGGCAACGGGTGATCGACATCAACCTGACGGGTACGTTTCTGTGCTGTCAGGCGCTGGCGCGGGCATGCAGTGCAGCTGGCAAGGGAGGCGTCATCCTCAACGTCTCGTCCATGTCGGCCCAAATTGTGAACGTTCCCCAACATCAGGCGTCGTATCACGCATCTAAGGCGGGCGTCGACATGCTGACCAAAGCACTGGCTGTGGAGTGGGCACCTATCGGGATCCGTGTCAACGCCATCGCACCCGGCTACATGCTGTCAGAGATGACGCGGCAGTTCACGGCTGCCAATCCCGAGCTCGCCGAGCAGTGGAGGAGCATGATTCCCGCTGGGCGAATGGGCGAACCGGCTGATCTTGAAGCGCTCGTGGTCTTCTTGTGCTCGGCCAGGTCTTCTTATCTGATGGGCCAAAGCGTTGTCATCGATGGTGCCTATACCGCCGTGTGACGATGGCTCATGATGAGCGGCTACGTCACGGTGGACCTAGGCGCCACGAGCGGCCGAGTCGTTCTCGGACGACTGGAGCGTGGTCGCCTCGACGTGGCCGAGGTGCACCGCTTTCGCAACGAGCCATCAGGATCCGGCCGGAAACAGCATTGGAACGCTGAGGAGCTCTTTGCACAGACCGTTATCGGCTTACGACGTGCTGCCGCTGAGTTGGACGGTGCCGCCGGCAGCCTAGGTGTGACCGCCTGGGGCGTGGACGTCGGACTCCTCGACGAAGACAACAAGTTGGTGGCTCCCATTCAGCATTACCGCGCTGCGTACCCGGAGGCCGCGCAGGCCTTGCTCGATCAGTTAGGGCCCGAAGAGCTTTTCACGCGTACCGGTGTGCTTCCACAGCAGATCAACACTGTGTTTCGCATCCGCGAGATTCTGGATTCCGCCGGTTCCGCCGCGATATCGGAGGGCGTGAGAGCGTTATTGCTGGCCGACCTGTGGTGTGCGCTGCTGACTGGTGTCCGGACGGCAGAGCGATCGATAGCCAGCACTACAGGTCTTGTCTCCCTTCGCACGGGCGCGTGGGACGTGGGTTTGTTGGATGCTGTCGGTGTCGGTGCCTCGCTCTTTCCGCCCATCTTGGAGAACGGCGTTGTGGTCGCCGAGCTCGACAAGGAGCTTGCGGCAAAGGTCGGTGCCCGCAATCAATGGCCCTTTGTACTCGTGGCATCGCATGACACGGCTTCGGCGGTGGCCGCTATTTCAGGGCGCCCCAACACTGCCTTCGTGTCATCGGGCACATGGTCGATGGTGGGCGTCGAGCTAGCTGCTCCCATCGCCACAAGGGACGCGTTGGCTGCCGGCTTCACCAACGAGGCTGGACGAGGCGCCACGACGCTCTTCATGCGTAACCTCACAGGACTGTGGCTGCTTGAACAGGCCATACGCCAGTGGCAGGGGCAAGGCAAGAGCGTCACGATCGAGAGCCTCTTGGGTGACGCGGCGACTGTTGGTCCGCTACCAGCAGCCTTCGACGTTAGCTCGCCGGAGCTCGTCTCCAGCGACGACGTCTTACGCACTGTCCGGATGCAATGCGCGTCCACGGACATGGCGCCCCCCGAGTCACCGGCCGAAGTCACCCGCTGCATCCTGCAAAGTCTCGCGCTTACGTACCGACGCACTATCGATCTCTGTGAGCAGCTGACGGACAAACGCGTGGAGGAAGTCCACATGATCGGAGGCGGATCACTCAACCCGCTCCTGCGCCAGCTCACCGCTGACGCCTGCGGACGCGCGTTGCGCTTCGGCCCTGTCGAAGCAACCTCGCTCGGCAGCCTGGCCGGCCAGGCCGTTGCACTAGGAGATCTGTCGGATGAAGCCGAGGCGCAGGCAGTGCTGCAGCGAAGCTCAGACGCGGGATTGCTCACCCCGTCAAACGACCAAACCGTACGACGCTTCTGGCAGCAATTAGACAGTATCGTCCCCACTCCCGGGAGCAATGCATGACTGCGGCACACAACCTGACCGATCTAGTCCAGCTGTCCCGTGAACTCGGTGAACCCTGGCGCCGATTTGCGATCTTGGCAGAAGGCAACACTTCCCAGCGAGTCGCGAAAGATCAACTCGCCGTCAAGGCCACCGGGCGGTCGCTCCGCCATGCCTCGGCAGAGGACTTTGTCGTGGTCAGTCTGAGACGGCTGTCTGACATCGTCGACGATTCGGAAGCCGGCGACGCGGAGGTGGCGCGTTACTTCGACGAACTAGAGACCGAGCAAGGCATGCGCCCGTCCGTGGAGGCCCTACTGCACGTGGTGTGTGTCCTGGACGCCGGTGCCACGACAGTGGCCCATACGCATCCTGAGTCTGTGAACGCGCTGCTGTGTTCCGATCATGCGGATGTCCTTGCCGGGACGCCGATCTTTCCGGACCAAGTGGTCGTGATGGGGCGGCGTGCGTTGCTCGTCCCCTACTCGGACCCCGGAGTAGTCCTGGCGCGAGAGGTACGCGGGCGGCTGACGGAGCATGCACGGCAGTGGGGTATGCCGCGAGTGATCTACCTGGGAAATCACGGTCTGTTTGTCCTCGGCGCCAGCGCGGCGCAGGCGCTCCAACTGACGGAAATGGCCGACAAGGTCAGTCGGATTCTCGGTGCGACGCTCAGCTTCGGAAATGTTGTTCCCATGACAGAGGAAAGTGTGAAACGCATCGACACCCGCGACGATGAGCAGATACGCCGTACTGCCCTGGCGCGCGCTGCTTTGCCGCAGCCCGACAACAAGTCGCAGGAACCTGAGGGCCTGCGGTCCTAGATCTCTTGATTGATGGGGAGCATGACGAGATCCCGAATGTTGATGTGGCGCGGCAGTGTCAGCATGTACGCGATGGCATTGGCGACATCCTCCGAAGTCAGCCCTGTTCCGGCAGCGACGCCATCGGCGACCGCCGCAGCGTCGGTGACCTGCCATAGATCGTTCAGTACGACGCCTGGTGCGATGGCGCCGATTCGAACGCCGCTTCCGACCAGTTGTCGCCGGAGCCCGTGAGTCAACGCTTGTACGGCATGCTTGGACGCCGAGTACACCGGCTCCCAGTGGATTGACTGATGTCCAGAGACCGAGCTGGTGACGACAATGTCGCCGGTTCCGGCGGCGATCATGTATTTCAGCGTCGCATGGATCGTACGCACGACGCCGCCGACGTTGGTGTCAATGAGTTGCAGTAACTGCGTGACGTCGTTTGCGACGAAGTCGCCGGCGGCGTAGATCCCGGCGTTGGCGATCAGGATGTCGATTCGTCTATGCAGGTCAATCGTCCTAGCTATGAGGTGATCAACTTCCCTCGTCGATGTGACATCGGTGGGGATGGCCGTGGCCGCGTCGCCTAGGTCGCGCGCCGCCTCCTCGAGTTTTTCGGTTGACCGCGCAGCTACGACGAGGAGTGCGCCAGCATCTGCAAGTACCCGAGCCGTGGCAAGTCCGATTCCTGAGGAGGCGCCGGTAACGACCGCCACCTTTCCAGAGAGTGGTCTGTCCATCTTGGGTACCCCAGTTTCGGGTTTCGCGTCGTTTGGTCCGCCTGGCGGTGAGGGTCGGCCGCTTGATCGTCGACCGACCCCCACCCGTCCAACTCAGCAGCTGGACTTGTAGACGGCGGCAGCTCCCTCGCCGTCGACATTGTCCTTGGTGATGATTGTGAAGCCGGTTTGGACCTTGGGCGTCGGGCTACCTCCCTCCAAGGCGGTCACGGCAGCGTCCACCCCATACTGCCCAATCACTCCCGGCTCCTGTGCCACTAGCGCCTGAACCGTTCCCTCTTTGAGAGCCTTAACCTGGTTTGGGCCGGCGTCGAAACCGACGATCTTGACCTGCGCACCCTTCCCGGCCTGGCGAACACCGGTGGCGGTGCCTTCCGCAGAGAACAGGTTGGCCGCAAAGACACCAACAATGTCGGGGTCCTTTTGGAGCGCCGAGCCCATGATATTTGCTGCTGTAGCCGGATCATCGTGCGAGTACTGGACCCCGAGGTACTTGAACTTCGAGTCCTGGTTGACCGCGTCTTCAAAGCCTTTGACGCGCGCGTCAGTGGTGGAAATACCCGGGTCAACCGACATCACCATGACCTTGCCGCCGTTCGGGTTGAGCTGCTTGATCGCGTCGAAAGCCGCCTTTCCACCACCCTCGTTGTCCGATGCGATCGCAGAGACAGCAATCGACGGATCCTTCACCGTGGTGTCGACGAGGACGATCTTGATACCCGCCCCACTTGCTGCGTTGAGGGGTGCTTGCATCGCCGTTACATCCGTTGGTGCGATGAGGATGGCGTCCGGTTTGCCGGCGACCACCGAATCGAGGATCGGCTTCTGCACCGTGGGGTCGAACTTCTGACCTCCTTGGGTTTTTACCGACACCCCCAGCTTCGCGGCCTCCGCTTGCATGCCACATTCCATCGTGATGTAGAACTCGTCGCCCGCCACTCCCTGGATGAACTGCAGGTTGTAGTTCTTACTCGCTTTTGCTGGTGCTGCCATCGACGATGCGAGGCCTGTTGGTGCGGTGGACGGCGCGGAGCTCGCGCCGCCGCCTTGTGATGCTTGCGGCGCTGGTTCGGCCGGCTTGGAACTCGTGCATGCTGCCAGCGGCAGGGCTACGAAAAGCAGCCCGGCCGCCGTGAGGGCGGTGGTGCGGTTCACTGGTGTTCCTTTCACTTCGTCCGATGGTTAGGTATTGCGACGGAACAGGGCGAGGATTGGGTTGATGTGCGCCGCACCACGCAAAGCGGCGGCTCGTCGGGACTGGTCAATGTAGACGGCTGCGATAAGTACGATGCCGACGGCGACCCCCTGCCAGAAGGGCTCCACGCCAATGATCACGAATCCGGCCTGAAGGACAGCGGGGATGAAAAGGCCTACGACAGTGCCGAAGATGGAGCCCTCGCCACCGAAGATCGAGGTGCCGCCGATGACAACCGCTGCGATGACGTTGAGATTCGTCAGTGATTGCCCGGCGATCGTGGTGGTGCCGAACTGGGCGAGGGCGAGCACCGCGCCTAGCCCTGCAAGCATTCCCATCAACGCGTAAACCATGATCAAGTGGCGGCTGACATGGACACCGACCCGGCGGGCGGCTTCCTCGTTGGATCCGATGGCGTAGGTGTAGCGGCCGAACCTGGTCTTATGCAGCACAATTCCGCCGATGATCACCACCACAAGCGCGACGAATGGCAGCGAGGGAATGCCGAGGATCTTGATATAGGTATTGAAGTCGGTCAGCGCCTCCGGCACCGACCGTACGTCAATGCCACCGGTGATCACCTGCGCTAGCCCGAGGGCTATCGAGAGCGTTCCCAGCGTGACGATTAAGGGCGGAATCTTCGCCTTTGCCACCAAGAACCCATTCAGCAATCCCCACAGGGCTCCGGTTATGAGGGCAGCGAGGATACCGATGGCAGCAGTTCCCCATCCGTTGCCACCGATGCTCTGCATCACTTTTGCTGCGACGACTGAGGAGAAGACGAGCACCGATCCAATCGACAAGTCGATACCGGAGGTAATGATGACGAAAGTCATGCCTACTCCGAGAACGGCCCAAACGGCGATGTTCTGCGAGATGAGCGAGAAGTTGCTGGGGGAGAAGAACTTGCCGCCTGCTGCGACGGAGAAAAACGCAACGATCACCACAAGGACGCCGAGGATCCACACCGATTGCAGGCTTGTGATCCGCCTGATCACTGACTGTTGACCTTCAGCTGTATCGACGACGGCCTCTTCCTCTGGGGGAGTGACGACGCTCATCTGAGCTCCTCCTTGCTGAAGTCCAGGGCGCCGGTCATGGCACCCACCAGTTGTTCGACCGTGGTGCCCTCAGATGGCAGGGTCGCCACTCGGGTGCCGAGCCGCATGACTTGAATCCGGTCAGCTACCTCCAGCACTTCGGGCATCGAGTGGGAGATCAAGACCACCGCAATGCCCTTGTCGCGGACCCGCTTGATGGTCTCGAGAACGTTTTTGGTCTGCACCACACCGAGGGCGGCGGTGGGCTCATCGAGGAACACCAGCCTGTTGGCCCAAGTAATCGCGCGGACAATGGCGATCTGCTGACGTTGCCCTCCCGACATCGCACCGACGGGAGCGGTAAATGACCGGACCGTGCCTCCGAGTTCGTCGAAGCCCGCTTGTGCTTTTGTCCGCATGGCTTTCTCGTCCATGAACCCCAAAGGCCCGAGGATGCCCTTCCGGGGGATCTCCCGGCCCAGAAACATGTTTTGGACAGGGTTGAGGTGTGGGGCAAGCGCCAGGTCCTGATAGACGACTTCCATGCCCATCGCAGACGCCTGCTCGGTGCTAGTGATCGTTACGCGCTTGCCCTCGAAGAACAGCTCGCCCGAATCCAGTTCGAGGTTGCCTGTCAACGCCTTGACCATCGTTGACTTACCGGCACCGTTATCGCCGATGAGCGCGACAACCTCGCCTGGGTAGATGTCGAAGTCGGCGTTGTTCAAGGCACGCACATGACCAAAGCTCCGACTCAGTGCGCGAGCTTCCAGGATGGGGGTTCCTGTTCTAGGTGGTGCCTGTGAAGGCGGCGTACTAGGTGTCGTCATAATGTGATACCCCCTTGTCTTGTTGTCATGTTTTCGCTCCCTTCGGGCGTCGTGTCAAGGGACGATGACGATCTTGTGCGCAGCATGGTCGGATCGTTATACAGCCCTGTCAACAAGGATTGGGGTTCGGACGTGACATCGGTGTCGATCAAACGAGCTTGATCTTTTAGGACTGTCGGCCCCCACCGGCCGTCATCTTCGAAAGCTATCGTTGACTCGCGGCCTCGGTCCATGGGTGGGCGCGCTGGTTGGCCACGGTGACAAGATCATCCAGCCGTGGCCGGGCCACGGTGTCGAGAAAGCGTTGACGTTCCACGCCGTTAAGAGGAAGAGCCTCGCGCCAGATTGACCGACCGGCGATAAACCCGGATGCTCCACCTTCGTCGAATGCGATCTTGAGGACGTCACTGAATTGCTCGAAGGGTACGCCGGCCGATAGCACAGCCCACGGGCGGTGTAGAGCGTCCGCTAGGCGCCGGCAAGCCGCGGGCGACCCGGGGTATTCGAGTTTGAGGAGGTCGATGTCCAACTCGTCGAGTGCGGTAGCGGCGTGGATGATCGCATCTTCCCGCGCCTTGCCGGAGAGCTGTTCGTCAGGGAGCTCGTAGACAAGATTCTCAATAACGGCAGGCAAACCTGTGGACTTGCAATCGGCGATGATCTCGCGGCAGACATCCAACACCTCACGTACAAGATCAGGTTCACCGATCTTCGGGTTTGGCCGATCGGCGCGCAACTGCACCAGGAACTTGACGGCGTCGCCGCCCTGGGCAGCGACCCAGCGCGCGTTGAGTTCCGGGTCGCGGTGGGTGCGGGGCTCGCCGTTGTAGCTATCGCGGATGGACGGTTCGGCAGCAACGAGCAAGCCGCAGTCCGGTGCTAGGGCCTGGGTCTCGGTGACGGCGGGGACGCCGTAGGTCGGGTCGAGCAGGATGCCGGTTGCCGCCGGCGTGAGGGCACGCGCCACGTCGGTCTTGGCTGCACGCAGGTCGTGATCACTGGCGTCAATGTCAAGGGCTTTGAACATGCGTCTGAGGGTGTTTCGCTGATCCATGGCGATGATCGCGAACACGCCGTCATCTGAAGCGATATCGGCAAGTGTCTTTGCGTTCTTCGTCTCTGCCGTCATGCAATGTCTCCTAAGCCAGACGATGGCAGGCTGAAGTCGGCTCTCAGTTGCAACACAATGCGGTGCACAAGTTGATCAACTGAACCGACAGCGTGAATCGGAATGTGCGGACCGACCGGCGGCCCGAGGTGGAGCTGATCGATAAATCGTTGCTCGCCACGGAGTTTGTCCGCGTCGCGGTCGGCTCCGCGTGCATGCATCCGTCGCAGTAGTTCATCACGGCTGAGATCGAGCCAAACCATTGTCACTGTTACAGCGCCAGCTTGCCGAAGTCGACGACTGAGTTCTTCCCAGGCCTGGAGGTTTTTCCGTTCTTCGGTGAAAGGGGCGACAAGTAGCACGGTGCGCCCTGCACGGAGGTTGTCTTCGCCTAGGCAGGTCAGGGTTTCGTACCGGGCAGCGCGAGTGAGCTTCGCTAGCCGTGGATCGTCAATGTCGTTGACGTCGACAAGGGAACCAATGATGCTGATCAATGGCCCAGTCGCAACATCCTGATCGACCAGGGTTGCTCCAAGTGTCCTGGCAAGTGACGCGGCCACAGTGCTCTTGCCCGACGCCGGCGGTCCAGCGATAACGACTGCTGCTGGCCGAGCGTCTGTTGTAGCCATACCGAGAATGCTGCCATCGACGGCGATCACGACGTCTCGAGCCTCGCTCGCCCACGTAAGTTCAGAACGTGGCACTTCTTGTAGGTCTCGACGTGGGGACCAGCTCGGCAAAGGCGGTCGTCTTCACCGATCAAGGTGAGGTCGTCGGCGAGGGCCGTGCCCGTACCCCATGGATCACCGCGCCGTACGGTGTCGAGCTCGCTGCCGAGGAGTTGCTCAATGCTGCGATTGACGCACTCGGCTTGGCACTGGACGCCACCCCGGGCACGACCAGCGTCACGGCCGTTGGCATCACAAGCATGGGCGAATCCGGCGTCCTGGTCGGCAGGGATGGAGTCCCCGTTGCGCCGGTGATCGCCTGGCACGATGGCCGTGACCATGAGGAGGTCGAGGAGCTGCGCCGCGACATCGCCCCGGACGCCTTCGCCGCGACGACCGGCAAGCCACTACGCGCACAGTGGGCTATCACGAAACATCGTTGGCTGCTCCGACACGTACCTTCCGCGGCGAACGCTGTTCGCCGGTTCAACATCGCTGAATGGGTGGTACGCGGCCTGGGTGGCGATGAAGTAACCGAGCTTGCGCTTGCGTCTCGCACCGGTTGGCTGGACTTGTCCCGCCGTGACTGGTGGCCGGAGGGCCTTGCCTGGTCCAGTGCTGCACCGGGTCTCATGCCGCCCCTGGTGGAGGCTGGCACGCCAGCTGGGCACATCACACGTTCTGACGCCCACCCACGTCTGCAGGGTGCGGTCCTGACCGTTGTCGGTCATGACCACCAGGCCGCCGCGGTCGGCGCAGGCGCCACGCGGGAAGGCGACGAGGTCGACTCCTGCGGCTCGGCCGAGGCGATCGTTCGAACTATCCCCGCATACCTGGAGAACGAGCAGGTCCGTGATCTAGCCAACGCCGGAGTTACCACGGACTGGAGCATCCAGCGGGGGCGCTGGTCGCTGCTGGCCGGCACAGAGGGTGGAATCGCCATGCAGCGCGTACTCAACGCCATCGGGATAGATCAGGAAGGTCTCACGGCACTGGATACGGCGGCCCTGGATGCACCTCAAGGCCGAGTCCAGATCGAGGGCATCGGTACTGATGCGGTTCATCTGCGGAACATCGGTGATGGCGTTACGCGGGGAGAGGTATGGCGGGCCGTTGTCGAGGCGACGACCGACGAGGTCACCAAGCT
>Ga0307294_10000090_pt1 | contig 20919 bp, 45 predicted proteins | sample ER_DNA_151_FD_194468 | JGI IMG/M metagenome (GOLD analysis project Ga0307294, IMG submission 194468) | Bulk soil microbial communities from the East River watershed near Crested Butte, Colorado, United States - ER_DNA_151 | ecosystem: Environmental > Terrestrial > Soil > Floodplain | place... | reverse complement strand
TTGGTGTTGAACCGCTTGCGCAGTTCATCGTCGAACTTGCCCGACCTCAGACCAGCAACGAACTCCTCGGGAGACATCGTTACCATCGTCAGGTAACACAGACAATGCGGGTGAGGCTTCTTGGGCACCTTGCCCCGAGGGAATATCCCAGCCCCCATGTCGTACTGATCGGTCTCCGCAAACTTATTGCAGTCATCCGGTTTACGGTGTGATCCCGACAGGTTCCACTTCGCGGCCAGCACCCCCGGCGAATCCATCTGGGCTATCTGTCGCTCATGGAACGCGTTGTTTATCTCGGTGCGCGCGATCCGTGAAGCCGCGTATGACGCACCCCCAGGCGTGCGGGGTGAGATGTAAGATCTAACCGTTTGGGCAAATTCTTTGGCCGAAAGGCCAGCCGCCAGCGACGATTGAATAATCTCCTCGATGGCCTCGGCAACTGCCGTGCTCGGTACGATCATCACCTTTTGCGAGATGGCTATCGGCTTCCGAGCGTACAGCGATTTAATGCCGGATCGGGCAGTCTCCCGGACCGAGGCAGCCAACATCTTGGCGGCATCATCCGGCAGCGACGCGTACAACACCCGATTGATGCGGTCCATGTCGTCCACCGCGATCAGGGCCGCTTCAATCTGGCCCGCCCGGATGACGTCACCCAGAGAAAGCCACATGTCCCGCTGGTCTAACCGGATCTCGGCAAGGGCCAATCGCAACTGGGCTGCCCGAATGCTCGCAGAGAACCCGGTAGTTCCCAATCTCTTCAATCGACTTTCTATCGCGATCGCTGCCTGCTCAAGTATGCGCATGATTACGGCGTCATACTTCTTCTGGGTGCGTATGTAGTCCCCAAAAGGTTTAGGCAGGGCCATCGTCCTCCGCCGTTTCCGCATCTACCCGGGTGGCGAACGGGTCAACCGGTTGCTGTGACTGACGCCACGTAGCCGCACGCGTCGCCATGTTTTCTGGGAACTTGTAACCGAGCTTGGTTGCCTCGTCCCGGTAGTACTGATCATCGATCACACCACCGGCCAGCATGTCGTTCAATTCCTTGAACCTGGTCTCACGGTCAACCGGCACGGCATCGGCGAACACCGACTCTGTCTTTACCTCGGTGAACGTGGTCTCCTCGTACGCCGGATACCACATGTTCGTGATGTCGAACCACATCTGGTCATGTGACTCAGCAATCAGGTCATTTTTCTCGGACGACTTGGCGACGATCGGCGACAGTTGCAGAGCCAAAGCGATGCCGGACTGGGCAATAGCCACATCCACGGTACCGATCGCCACGTCCGGCGAACCGGTGGCCTGCTTGATAGCGTCCCAGAGCCGAGTGTAGTGATCACCGTACGGCGTGACATCGGACACCCCGGAAACCCGCTCGAACTTGTGCGGAGGGTTAGCCGTGGGTACCTGGACCACACGCCCCGGGCCGAGTTGCCATGCGACAGGACGTTTGGTCTCGGAGTCAACCGGGCGAGGAGCGTCGGTGACGTACATACCCAGGCCGTTCAGGGCCAGCGTCAAGTCCTCGTCGCTCATGGTCTGGTGCAGGCCGGAGATGATCCGCTCCATACCCCGGATCTCAGACGATCCGAACGGGTTACCCGGCTCTTCAAAGTTCTTGGTGTGGTACACCGGGATGGCCGTGATCTCCGGGGGCAACTGCGTCAGCGGTCGTATGACCTCCTCGGGCTGCACCTCGAGGTCTTGCCAGTTATCGACCTCGAACAACCCCTCCTCAACGAAGATTTGAGCCGGTGCTGTCGCGGTAGCCGCCATCTTACGATAGCAAACCCGGCGAACGAACTGGTCATTTCCCTGCGTCACCAATTCGGCCAAGAACACGGCGATGACCCGATCAACGTTCTCGGGATCCTGCACTGGGAAGTAATGCCCGGGGTCCACCACCGTCATAGACAACCGGGTGCCCACGGGCTTCTCCGGGTTGGCGGTGACATGCCAGATCCAATCCCCCTGAATCTGACAATACCGCTTCGCACCCCGGAACTTGCTCTTGAACCGCTCACGGGCCATGAGATCCGACAACGTCATACGCGCGGCCTGCACGTCGGCACTGTCCGGACCGCCCGTCAGATTGCTCACAGCGACCGAATAGCCCGGCGCGGTATACCGGTTGGACGTGTCGATGATTGTCCGGCCAGCGGGCACGTAGATTGGTTTATCGTCGGTCCCGCGTTGGGTCAACCGGAACACCTCGGGGACGTTCCAGTAGATCATCTCGTACAACGCGTACGACATTAGTCGTTTCTGGTCCAGCGGGTCGGCCACCCATGACGGCTTGGTGCCGAACAATGACTCCCCGGTGGAATAGGGGGTGAACTCTACGGCCATGTCAACCTACATTCGCTTGGCTCACGGATGACCCATGGTCGGCCATTGGCGCGTGATACATGCCCCGGAAGAACCGGCCTAACGCCTCGACACCATGGTTGTCTTTGTCCAGTGGGTTTTCTGAATCGGATTTGATCTCCGACTTGTGCTCCGGCCATTTGTACCCCTCGCGCATCTCCCAGGCCAGTTGATGACAACTCCGGTCGATCATGAGAGTTGGTATTCTCTCGGGATCGCCTTCCGGCAGGTGAGCATTACGCACTTTAAGAGCACGACGGATCAGCGACAGCCGGTTACTCAACGCCCCACCAGTTGACGATGCCGCTGGAATATGCAACTTGCGTTCCATCGTGCGTGTGTCGTCCGGCTCCGCAGGATCGGGGTAAATCGTCTGGCATGCCCGGACCAGGCCGGGTACTGTCGCCATGATATCAGTTGCGACTTCCTCTGTATCGAGTTTGGTCCACCGGCGCTCCCATATGACCCTGATCTCACCGAATGGCCCCACCTGTATGAACAGCACAACAAAAGGATTAGTGAACCCGTAGTCGATCGCCATGTAAAGAGGCCAAGACGGTTGGTATGGGAAATCACCCAGGTGCGTCTCGTCCTCCCATTCCTGCATGACCACGCCGGTCTTCTCGCTGAACTCCGCCCCGTACTGACGATCGAACTCATCTTTGGTCAGATCGTCCTCGGCGTCCAGGATTTCTGGGTCTTGGCGTCCACCCGGAAAGACAATCGTGTTAGTCCAACTGGGCATTTTCCAGGATTGCCATCCACGCATCTGCGCTGTTGGTGTGAGACCACGTTGGTACAGCGAGTACAGCAGTGAGTTCTCTGATTTGCCCTCTGGCACACCGGTAAACGCAGCCCACCCGCGTTTATCGGAAAGAGTTGGCCGAATGTACTGCCCCCAGGTCTTCCGTTTGTGCCGACCTGCCTCCACCATCAGGACAAAATCCAGACCATCACCGACCAACGACTCCGGCTTGGCTGCGGACTTGCCGATCAGTTCGAAGCCCCAATTGGTCTTGATGTGGAGACTGCCCGAATCCACGTTCCGCAAGAATTTAACCGAGTCCTTGTCCACACCTGCCTTGCGCAGCGAATCGTAGATCAGACCAAACTCCTTGTCGGCATCGCTGTACTGCGGACCGACCACCCAACCCAACTGCGGCGCTCCTGTGATTGCCGACGTCGTGAACGTATTGGGCTCGGCCTCGCGGGCACCGAACAACGTCTTGCCCCAACGGCGACCATTAGAGATGACCTTGAACCGTGCCCGCGTGAAGTGGAGCAATTCCTGACCGGGGTGGGGCTGGTACCCAATCTGGCGATAGTACCCTCGCTTGGACAACGCCGGTTGGGTCATGGCCTTACCGGTACCCGCGCGACGAGAAGTCGCCAACCTGCTCCGGTGCCACTACCGAGGTCGGCTGTGATCCGTCGTCGTCAGGGTCAATGGCGTAGATCATAGTCAACCGCTCGCTGGCGGTCGGCGTATGCGGAGGTGGCTGGACGATCCCGCCCACACCTCCATACTCGGTGCCCAGGTCTGGGTCCTCCGTGGACACTCGTTCTTGGCTGGTGATGTCCCATACCGGCTCTGTCATGAACTGACCTCCAGATCTAGTCCGCATTCGGAGCAGTGTGGATGGGGGTGGTTGGGCGATAGGTGCGAGTGGGTGCACCTTGCCTCGCGGACAGCGGTGAAGCACGGCGTGTCCCGATTGCCGTGGTGTAGGCAGCGATCGCCGGGGATCATGCGAACTGCGCGCCCGGAGTCTACGCAATACCGCTCGGTCATGACTTGCCCCCGTTGAAGTTGTCCGTCACCGCGCGAATGGTGGCTTCGGCGCGCGTCAGGTCTTCTGGCGTGATCACGCCCTTGTCAATCAGGGCTTGGCGAAGTACCGGATCGAACGGCCACCGCGCCTCCTCAACCACCGGGGGCTGACCAGGCTTCGTTCGTTCCCCCGTGGGCAACTTCTTGCCAAATGTCTCAGACGCGGCCATGGTCCCATCGTTGAATGCATGTCGAATCTCATCGCCGTTGTTCTGGTGCCACAGCCACGTGTTAGAACACGTCGTGCACTTGGCGTTAGGATCCTGTCGCATAGTCGATAGATAAATTTCCTCGGTTGGTTTGGTCACATTCTGCCCGTGCATCTGGAACTCGTGATTGGGGATTACGCCGGTGCTGATCAGTTCTCTGTGACTTAGCCCACACTCGGCGCAGAACCCCGGTGGGATACTCTCAATGTCTATGACCTTCTCATCATCCGTCGTCTTCATCGTCGTCATCCTCTGGCTCGTCGGCCCATGCGGCAGTGCCATCAATCACGGGGTGGGCTGGGCTACCATCGTCGAGCACGAGGGCACCCGCCAGCATGGATTGGAGTTGCACATTGCCCGTGATGTGCAATTGCTTGTCTGGCGCACCGGCTGCATACTCAAGGATGAGGGTTGCGGCCTTGAACTTGAGATGCGGCTCCTCATCATTCTTGAGGAATTCAGCCAAGACTTTAATCGCCTGGCCTGTATGACCCACCAACTGACCGATGGTCTCATCGCGGAGTCTTTTACGGACCTCCGCCTGGATGATGGGTGTGATCCACTTGGGACGCTGGCCAAGCCATCCCGAGGTGGGGTGTCGGGGTCGTCCCCGCTGCAGTTCTTCAAGGGTCCACTCCGACACTGGCTTGGCATGACCATTCTGGACCTCAAACAGTAGGGCGATGTCTTCGGCCGCTCGTCCCCCGTTACGCCGTAGGCGTTGCCGGATGGATGCGGGCCTTCTCGATAAACGCCGGGTGTCTTCGCTTATCTTGGCCAAGCCATCCTCATCGACGTCTGCGCCCTTACGCTGTGGCAACGTTCTCACCTCCGGTATATACGGCCGATGGGGTGGCCGACTTCTAAAACCACCCCACCGGTTTACGGGCCCTGGTCCACGTGTCCCAGATGCATAAGCATTCAAGGCCCGACGTCCATACTTTACGGCCGAACGTAATCTACGGCCAAATGATCAAAATGAACCGGGACGTTCCTCCCCCGGGTATGGGTGAGGTCCCGAGAACGCGTTGAACTCCACGGTCTCCGAATCTCCACGCGATGGCTCGGTGTTGTCGGCCACCGGGGTATTGCGCTCGATCACGGTCGCCACGACGGATGACCCCGGAGGTGTAAACCCGGGCTTATCCCACGGCGGGATGTCATCGTCGATCTGGACTTGCTGGAACGCGGTGTTAGCCACCTTGGCGTTGTGACGCGCGTCGGCAATGGCCTGCGCCAGATTGCGGGTGGCTTCGTCCCGTTCGGCCTGGACTTGTGCCAATTTCTTCTCCCCAGTCAACCGCGCCTCTTCCGATCCCTTAAGCGCTTGTCCTTGACTGATTTGCTTGGCGTGTTGTTCGTGCACTTCGCTCTGCAGATGCCGGATGTACGCGGCGATGATGGTCTCTTTGCTGTCGTCCTCGTTGAACATGTCCCAGTCTTTGGGGATCAGGCCAACGACGAAGTCAACCCATGTCTGATCCTCGTCGGGACCGGTTCGTTTACGATCAACTAAACGAACCTCTTCAATTGCCGGAAGTCCCCACTCTTGTGCCCGATCGTTCTCACCTTCCATCTGACGAGTCAATTGGTCAGTTCGGGCCGACAACAGGTCAGACAACCGATCCAACGACGCCTTCTGCCGAGCGATCCGGTCCTCATACCCCTGTTGCATCCGCTGGACGTCGTCCATCTGGACTGTCATCTGTCCGGCGTTACGTTTGCTGAACCCCCCACCCGACTTGATGGGTTGTGGCTTGCCCTGCTGTGTCATCAATCCTCCGAATCGTTGAACGCTTCAAGCATGTTGGCTACGCCGCACTCCGCCAGACCAACCGCGCAATAGGTCGGCATACCCGGGCGCATGATGAACGGGTACCCGGTGACGTCGTCGCTCTCGTCCAAGGTGAACCCCCGGGTTGCCGCGTATACGACGTAATCAGTGAGAACGCGCCGTTCTTCGGCCACACCATCCCCGAGCAGTTCGTTGACCTCCAACCAATGCTCAATCGCGGCTTGTACTCGGGCATCGGCCTTGCGCTGTTCATCAGTCCTCGGCATCGCGCACCAGGTATGAACGTCCTCGATCATCCATCATGACTCGAAAGTCCTGGTACAGGTTGGTCTCGGACATTTCGAGTTCGTAAAAGATCTGCATGGCCACTTCCCGAATCTCGGCGTCGGCGTGAAGTGACGCACGCTTGGTGAGGAAGTCACGCCAAGCCGAGTGGTTACCCGAGACGATGATCGCCGTAGGCGTCATGTTGGGCAGCACGCACCGCGCCGCTTCACGGGCTTCTTTCCTCCGATGTGCAGTACCGCTCTGGTCGGTAGGCGTCATGGTGGAGAGGATCGTCTCGGCCAGACCCAGCAATGCATCGTAGGAATGCATGGCCTCCTCCCAGGCAGCCAGCAAAATCGTACCGGCCAGTTCGCTATCCCGGAACAACGCCGGAGTAATAAACGGGGATTTGCCCTTCTCGGGTTTCCCCTGCACGACGAACCGCTGGGACAGCTGACTGTAAGAGTTGTGCCGATGGCGGATCATCTCATGGGTGAACGACCGAGACACCTCGTCTATGTAGATCGACACCGTACCGTGCTCGAGGACAGTATTATGCCCCACCTCAATGATGTGGTCGATATACCCCTCATTGGTTGATGTTGCCTCGTTCGGGCGACTCCACGACTGGTAACACGCCCTACCCGCGAACTCCGACAGGTTGGCCGCATCGGTACCCGCCATATCCGGATACCAGACGCCATCAGTCAGCGCAGACGCGACCTCACCGTGAAACTGAGTCTGAGCGATGATTCTCACTCTCATAAATGCTTCCTTCGATCGTGCTTCCTGTTAGGTCCCCGAGATAGAACAGGACGGTGTCAGCGTCCGGCTCGCGTGACCATGGTGGTACCTGCGCGGTACCTACCACCACCGGCCACGGACCATCGAACGCTTCCTCACCGAACCAGTACGGGTCATCGGGTGGGGTGACCCGTGACCAGCCCCCTTCCGGTATGGCTGGGAGACACGCTGGCCGGTTGTCCCAATACCCGGGGTCGCGGTCCACCAACATGTGCACGAAGCCGTTATCGTGGCTCTCAGGGCGCGGTTTGACAATACTTGACGTCGTTCCGCCAAATTTTGACATGCGCAACGTTGCCTCGACCGAATAGAACCGTGGCCGAGAGACATACCCTCGATAGGTACCCCATGATGCCCGTGTGGTACCCCGGCGCTTGCCGACTGTTCGGTACTCGGAATGGATGAGGCCATACCAGCCCCATCGGGTCCACACCACCGTCACGACGATGGCCGCGTACTCGGTGCACCAGAACCAGAATTGAATCGTGTAGGCGAGGTCTTGAACCCGGTTATGCGTCCAGTCCACCCGGTAGAGAAGCGAACGTTCCAATTGCGTCACGAGAATTCACCACCTGTTCTAAACTGAGTAGATTCGTGCTGTCCGGCGTACCCAGCACGGCGTCAACCAGCGCAGGAAGGAGGGCATCCGTCACGTCCCAACACGTGATCTGTTGCCCTCCATCCGGCATCGTTTCCACCTTTGCGTACATCGTCATGGGTTGACGGTGTCATCAGGCCCGAAAGCCCGTCAACTATTTGATGGTGATGGTATCGCCCCAGTGGTCATAGGCGTATAGGGCAACGATCACCACCATGATGAAGATGAACGCGTACAACCAGGCAAAGATCTTATCCTTCATGACCCATCCTTGCCGAATTCCCCGACGTCCACACCTGCGGACCGCAGCGCGTCGAGAGCCGATTTGAGAATGTGCATAACCGCAGGCGTCAGGTGTTGCGCCATCAACCGGGCGGTCTCCAGCAAGTTGATGGCCGCATCAATCGCGTTGTCCTCCCGCGCGTCAATCTTGGTATTGGCCCGCAGCCAATTGACCAGTCGATCGAGATCGACTGTCTGTTGGGTCGCGTTCCATGAGAATCCTGCGGCTTCCTTGGCCACGGTCAGCGCGTCGGGACTGATCATCAACCGGTCCTTGTCGTAGTCGGCCATCCGCATAGGGCAGGTGTCCGAATGGAAAACGTTAGGCGGACCCTCGGTACACGTGCACTGAACAGGTTTCAGTTCCATATTATCCTTCTCCTCGTCGATGTCATCCCACGGTATCCCGAGAGACCATGCTAAGGAACCCCCCTCGGCGCGTCGGGGGGAGGACCCAAACGAGGGGGGTTCCGGTCACCAGGTGGAGTCGTTCACCAATCCATCTGGCGGGTTATACTGACGCGTCGGGCAATCCGGGTTGCCTCCCGCGTCCTTCGGGCATCCATGGTCAGCCCGGTCACAGCCCATACCGGTGGCTAACAACAGAAGCCCGAGCCACAACACGATTGCCAGTGTGCGTTTCATCTGCCCTCCACGAATCCTCAACCAGCGCGCTCCGCTCCAGCCACAGGCTGACCGTCATCAGGTGCGCACCCCATCGGACCAGAAACAGGGCCACCTGTCCAACCGGGTGGTTGGACAGGTACCGATGGTCACGGTCCGACAGGATGCGGCGGTCAAGCGTCGCCATTCCCCTTCGCCACGTCAACATCATGATCTCCCATCTGTCTCCGGAAGATCATCAGTTGAATCTGTCCGGCGAACCCAACTCGGGTCTTGTGCAAAATGGTAAACCCCGCACTGGCGGCTCTGCCAATTGCTGTCAAGATCTCGTCAGGTTGCATGCCGTTCTTGCCGCTGGCCGCGATCGCCAATTCGTCTTTACCGGCCACTGGTGGCACCCCATAAGGTCCACGCGTACAGGGCCACTCCGAGAATCAGGCCAATCCAGAACATGGCCTTCCACTTGTTCATGGGAACACTCCACTGTTGGAGGCCCAGACCAGGGCAAGGAACCCGCCCCAGGTTAGGACCATCAAAAGGATGACCCGTTTCCAGTTCATCACGTACCTCCCGCCACCATGGCGATATACCGGCCGATAATGAGGGTAGCGACGGCCACCGCAAGGATGACCGCCACTACTTTGCCCGCACTCATCGGATGTTCGGATTCATGTACAGCGACGACAGCAGCCAAGCCACAACCGCCACCCCCGCCCACCCGAGCACGACCAGGGCCCGTTTCATGACTTGCCCCCGAAGAGACCTATCACGAGGAGGACCAGCATCGCCAGTCCAAAGGCTCCGATGAAGAACTTGCCATGCTTGTGCACGTTACTTGCCGGTCTGGCAGGTCTCGGAGGTCTTCCAGGTGTTATTCCCCGCGCAGTCCTTCTGGGGGATAATCGCGATGATGATGAGCACCGCGATGATGAGTGCGCCGATACCGATGACGTACTTCATTCTGATCTCCAATCTGTGACCCCATCGCTGTGGAGGTCAGTAGGAATGTGCCCTGCCCCGAGAGAGCAACGGAGTGTCACGCCCTCGTGTGTTGCGATCGGGATATCGCTACCCCAGGCTATGATGTCGACGCTGTCGATATCGAACGTCTCATCACAGGGTTCTTCAGTCATTCGCGTGGCCCCCTCAATATCCGGTAGATGGCGTATGCCAACCCGGCGAGGATCACGATCACGACCAGCAGAACGCCGTTCTCATCCTTCGGGTCCACCGCTGGCCTTGTCTTTGTTGAGCCACGCCGTTATCGCTTCCGACGATGTCACATGAGACCCGGCTGCGAAATAGGGCATGTTGTGCCCAGTGACCATTGCTTGGCAGTGCGTACCGTCCAGGTTGTAATGGGTGCACCGGTATATACCCCAGGGAGAGAGGAATTCTTGATCAGGCGAAGAAGGTATCACCGCTTTCATGGTGCAGGTGTGGTACTCCACGATGGTACTCATGCCCGCATCAGCCACCAATCCGCATCCCCCGAACCGCGAAGGTGAACAGTGCCGAACTGATCGCCCGTAGGCCCGGCATCGGTCCACACCTCCATTCCTTCGCTCCCGGGGACCGACATCCAGTCGCGGCATGGGAGGACGACCGAGGCCAGCACGTGACCCTGGCCGCGTACGTGGAAGGTGCCCACGATATCGCTGCCCTGGCACATGACCTCCAGGCCGAAGTCCGCCCGGACCCATGTACCCAATTCCTCACCGGCTCGAGTGATGAACCGTTCGAGGCTGACTCTGTCTTCCACGACTACCTCCTGTCGATCCATTTCTTCCACTTGGCGTTCAGCCATAGGAGACCGCCGCATATGGCAAATAGGCCCAGGACTACCCACCCCTCGTTCACTTGCGCCGCGCCCACATCTTCAGCGCGATGTATCCGCCGATGACCACCGCAACGGGCACCCCGCAGATGAGCAGGAATTCGATTCCATTCATCTCTTGGCTCATGGCTTCTTCCGCCATCCGGTGATGACACCAATGGCCACGGCTGCCGACATGATGACCCAGAACCACCAGGGCATCACTTACCCCCCATCTTGCGGTAGACGATTGCGTATACAAGGATGGCCAGAATACCGGCCACAAGCCAGGCCCATCCGGGGATCATTTCCAACCCCCGAAGATGACGTAGAGCACTCCGACCACCGTCACCCCGAAGATGACCGCGCCGATGAGGTAGACCATCACCGGTTGATGTCGACGGTTGGCACGCGACCCTCCAGGGGGTTCCATCCCTGGTCCACCACCATCCGGATCAGGGTAACCCCAATCAGCACGGCGATACACCAGAACACGAATGTGCGCAATTTCATTGATCCTCCCTTCGCATACATCGATCGAACCACATGAGTCCCAGCTTGGCCACTCAATCAACCAAAAGTGAGAGAATGGACAGTGTCGCCCCGATGAGGGCAATGATGACCACTAGCCACCCGAGCGCGCGAGTACTCACCGGTGACCCCCAAACAGGACCATCGCTGTGCACCCGAGAGTGACGATGGCAACGACCAGCAACAAGAGACGCGCGTTTGGCGTCATGATTCACTTCCTTTCGGACCGAACGGGACCATACACGGCGATGACCTGCTCCCAAATGTCACGCGCCTCATCGAATGACACGCACATGAAAGAGGCCACGTCCTGAATTTCTTTCGCGTCATTCACGCGCGCTGCATGCGCCGGGTACGGACGCGCGCCCACCGGGTTACCAGTCCTCGGCACGCATCTCTGTCTCGGGCCCTTCCCACACGTCCGGCACCTTATCGCCATCGTCTGGGGTGTGTACCCCTTCAACGTCATCGACATCTTTCTCCAACCTCGCTGGGAAATACTGACCGCCCCAGAATCCGCGTTCCTCGCGTTCGAGAGCCCATGCCAAACACCTGTCCCTAATCTCGCATGCATTGCATATGCGTTGGAGAATGCCCAGATGCTCGCCTGTCACTCGTCCTTTCTCGGGGAACCAGGATGGTGTGTCCGTTCCCCGGCAATTCGCGAGTTCCCAGGGTTGATCTCGGTATCTCATTTCAGTCCTTGCGGTCGGTGCGTCTGCCCTTTGGTGGTGCTTGCCCATGGTGACGCATGCGCCGGAGCAATGCGCGCACCTGGTCCTTCTGCTCATGGGAAAGCGTTGTCCAGACAGTGTTGCGCCATTCGACGATTCGCATTAGCATGGCCAACACGCGTCCGGGGTCCAATCCCCGTTGAACCGTAACTCTCGCCAAATTCGCAATCGCCTTTTCTAAGTCTTTAGGTATTGCGTTCGGCTTCTCGGAATCATCAGCACTCATAAATGCCTCCCCCTTTTCTTTCCTAGAAATGGCCATTCGTATGAGGCATTCGCTGTTGTATTTCTCTTCGCCTCGGGTACATTAGGAGTACAGGGCAAACAACCACCACGAAGGAGAACCAAAATGAACACCACCCCCGCACTCACCGAAATCCCCACCGACTCGATCCTCAAGACCGCCGGACACGTCAAGAAGATCGCCTACGTGATCGCCGCTATCGGCACCGTGGCCTCGTACGGCACGCAGGTAACCCTACTCCTGAACAACCACTTCAAGCTGTTCTCGTATGTCATCCCGGGCACGATCGACCTGCTCGCACTCGGTGCCGCGATGGCCCTGCAAATCCCGCGTCTCGACACCGTGTCGCGCAAGATCGCCGGTGCAATCCTCACCGTCGCTGTGGTCGTCTCGATCGTCGCGAACGTGTGGGAAGCGGAAACCGGAATCCAGGCTGCTGGCCACGCGTGGCCGGTGGTTGCTTACCTCCTCGGCGAACTGCTCGCCAACCGGATTCGCGCCTTCGCGGAGCGGTTGATCGCCACTCGGGAAGCCGCCATCGCCCCGGTTGCGGTTGTCGCACCGGTCGCGATCCCCACCCCGCAGGTGGCCGTGCCGCTGCCGGTGGCAACCACCACCACCCGCACCAAAGCCGCCCCCACCGCATCGCGTCGCGGTTCGCACGCCGGATGCGCCCACGTTGCCTCCCCGGCTGCACGCGCGGCCTGCCGGTCCACCCGGACCCCGTAACGCCAACGACAAACCCCCCGGTGCACCACTGGCCGGGGGGTTTTTCGCAGTCCTCATTTAACCCCGTCACAACGGCCGTGGGCGGAGTGTACACCTGGCTCCCCACACCACCTCAGGAATGACACCGGCTGCGGCGTACGGGGCAGCTGAACGGCCTGGGCGAGCTGGTCCATCGCGCACCGGTCACGGTCGCAGTGGGGATGACGGCATCGCTTCACAACCCGGTGCTCACGAGGAGGCTCGGAAAGCGTTTTCCTTAACTGATCCCGGACGTCGGCCCATGTTAACCCGGTACGGGCGAGGTGATCCCGCTCGGGGTCGTTGCGGTCGTTCGACTGGTTCATATCGTGATCCCCTGTCTGCCCAATTGTAATGCTGTCCTTGCCCAACCATCGGTGTGTCATCCATGAGCCACCGTGATTCCAAGAATGACCAGCCACCCGACCACGTAAACCGCCAGGATGGCCTTACCCGGATTCCGTCTCAACCAATTCACGCTTCCTCAATTCGCGTCACGTGGTACCCCTCGATCTCCGCCCAATACTTCATGGCGTATTCGAGATTCACGCCGGACCAGAGCACGGTGTGTTGTTCGCCGGTCGAGTCCATGCACACCTTGTCGGGATTCAGTGGGCACGGGCCAATCACCCTAGGCCGGGGGTCAGTCGATCGATGCCCTGGACGCTTCGGCAGTTTCACCGTGACTAGGAATTGCTTGACAGTCATTTCATCTCTTCTCTCATATCCCCAGGATTCCATCATTTCCTCGGTGACCTCGACCTGCCGGTCAGAGTCAGCCGGGCAGTACATGGCTCCATCTCGGATCTCGATAGACGGGCCGATGGTATACGGGGTCGAGTGCCAGGTTACCGGCATAGGAACACATCTCGCTTCCGGAGATCTGGCACGCCCTTGCACAGCGACATGGGCTGATCGCCCTTCGGCCCCATATGCAGGTGCCACGGGTGGGGCCAGATGCGCCAACATTGCACGTGGGGCTTCATCGGTAGTACTCCAGCGGGTCGATGCCGAACACGTCGACATACGCACGCCACAGAAAAAACCCGACAACCAACATCGGCCAATGCGCGGCGATATGCGCTCGGATCATGGTCTGGTCCACGTTGACCCAGAAATGCGCCGAGACAGGTCGAGCCATCACCATCTCATCAGTGCTTGGTCTCTGGCTGATCGTGGCCGGTACCTGGTAATGCGCACCACAGATCCAGCAGTCGATCGGTATGAATGTGAGCATGGCCATCACCGAATCAACTCCAAGACCTCACCCGCGCACATGACTCCGAACAACAAGACCACCCCACCAACAAAAGCAATGATCACATTCCGCCAGCCGTTCATTTCTTCCTCCCTAACGACGAACCCCCGCCAGCCAACGGTACAACCGGCGGGGGCAGGCGTGCGACGTTGTTACGTCAAGACCACGGCACAACGCAGCGGGTTACCGAGGGTCGCGCGCTGGTTGTAATCGTGGGTCTCTTCCAGACCATTCGACGTGATAGAGCAACCCAGCACGCCTTGGAAGTTCTTGGTGCCCAACCCGGACTTGAAGGTCAAGGTAATGATGACCTCATCCCCCACCTTCGCCGCGAACGTGCGGGTGAACGGCGCAGTGGTAGCCGTGGTGTCCACCTTGGCCTTACCGGCAATCGACACCACCACCGCGACGCCATCGCGGTACGGTGATGGTTCCCATACTCCGTACACACCCACCATCCGATCGTCCTTGCCCGTACCCGCCTTCTTGGGGCCGAGGAGTTGGAACCCCCCGATGAGAAGGCCGACCACCACGATGGTGGGCAGTATGGTGCGTGACTTGACGCTCATTACTCTCCTTGGTTGATCCGGACGACATCGTTACCTTCATCGTCCCAAACATCACGCGCTCCCCACAACCATCTGTGCCAATGTCCCACGATCGTGACATCTTCACGAGTTAGACCATGGCCGCACACGATCAGGTCTCGTTCAGCCCGATCCATGGCCTCCGCCATCGCGGTAATCCTCCGTCTCGCTGTTCGCGCTCAACTCGAGATACACGATGTCGGGAGAATCCCCCGCCTGCACGCGCCGGAGCGCATCCATGAGGGCCTGACCCGAGATCGTCCACCAACTGGTGATGGGAGGTGGATCGGCGAAGATACACCCCACGAGATGAAACCCGTTATCGCAGCCTATCGGTTGACACGGCTGCGGCCCGAGATCGCCCCCCATGTCCTCGTTCATCAGCCCGGCATCCGCAGGAGGCCGACTCCGGCACACACCAGCAACACACAACCGATGAACACGGCCACCCAGAACATGGCGTTTCTATACGGCATGGCTACTCCCCGATGATGTTCGGGATGGCCTGCCCCCGGGGAACGAAGAGGATATACGCCGAGCATCCCGCCGTGAAGGTGAACGGGTATTCGGCGGACCACTCCTTGGTGTCCTCATTGGTTATGCAAATGAGTGCGCCCCCCATGCGGTCGAGCATCGCCAGGCCGCGATACAGCTTGTTGTTGTCAGCCGCGTCGAAAGCCCGAACCTCGCCATTGGGGTTCCACTCCCAGAGATTGAGGCCGATGTCGCCCGGCAGCTGGAAGATCCAGCGGTCCACACCCCCGTCCGTGTCCTCCGCGAACTCGAGAACGATCCGCAGCGCGGTTTCGTCGAATTCGCCCTCCAGCCGTCCCGACCCGATCGACGGGTCGCGCGTGTCCTCACCCGCTGTGCGCCATCCCGGCACAAACGCAGTACTCACAGTCCGCTCCATCCCTTGGCGTATTCTCGCCAATCTTGATTTGCCGCGACGAACGTCGCAGCACTTTGCCGTGTTCTGTTCCCGACGCACCAGATACAGCCGCAGGGATCGGGTGGTCGTTCCTCGTGATACCCGCCAGGCAAGTGCGCCCAGTCGGACAGAACACGACGTGGTGTTTCCTCGTCGCGTTCGTCAGAAGACTCATCCATGTCCATCATTATATCTTCTCCGTCCGTCCGGCGTTTTCAGCCAGGTCTCCCGCTCGTTTCGAATAGGGCAGTCCACCAATTTTCATCACGTTTTCCCTTGTGAGAGATAAGGCCATTTCCTACCTACGTAAGACCAAATAGAGTCAGACTTCCCGTTCTCTTAACCTAACCCCGCATTTGCCCGCTGCGACCTTAACACCCCGCCACCCCGGTACGGCCCCACAAAACCGCCTCCCAACCCCGCAGCGTGTCTTACAGACCCCTTTCCCGCGCTCCTCAATCCACACCCAACCCCCACCCGTCGCCATTCACCCCCAGATCCCCCTCCCAGCATCCAGAACGAGCCGTCCCGCATAACCACTCCTCGACATCCGCACCCGAACCAACCGACCACGTTTTTTATCTCTTTCAACCCGCAATCATGGCTCCATGCCACCGCGCTTAATTGGGGACCCCCCATGGGGGGGGGTTACCCCATTTCAAGCACGGTTGGCCTGGATAGCCATATGAACCGTGCTTCCTTCGCCGTGCTTAGGTAATAAGCACGGTTCCGGTTACCCGCCTCCTACGCATCATCGTGCCGGTTTTTCCGTTCACGTCTTTTACGCATTTTCGCCATCATCGCGCGGTCCTTATCGGTCTCCCGACCGAGTACCACACCACCCAACACGGGCCAAAAACGCACCTCTTGAGCATTGATTTTACGTTGTTTTATGAACCCGCATTCGATGGCTTCCGCGATTGCGTCGGTAATCATCACGGCGTTTTTCATGCCTTCTGGGGCCACTTCCGCGACCCGTTTTTTCAAATTCGTTTTGTTCAAATCACCCGGAGAGGCCAATACAAGAGCCGAAATCAGGTCAATCAAACCGTCGTTTTTCGCGCCGAATTTGTCGGTCGTACCCAACGTCATGCGGCCAGTTTCCTTGTCAAAAATCAGGCTGGTCGCGGTCAAATCCTTGACCCTTCGACCCTCCACGGCCAAGAACCGCATGGTTCCATCACGCGTGAGTACCCACCTAACGTCTGCCCAGTCGTCCAGCACCGTGGCCCCACGCGCCCTCTCCCTGCCCTCCATCATCTCGCCCCGGCCAGTGTGCGCGAGGTAATACAACTCGCCGATACCGGCTTGTTCCTTGATCTCATCGAACCGGTGCAACAAATCAAGAACTTGCCCGTTGTCGTTTTCGTCCACACCCGCCATGCGGCATATACGGGCGTGTGAGTCCACGACCCAGGTAGATACGCCCTGGTCCCGCAGCCAGTTAATGGTCCACGCCTTGCCCACGTCGGTCAGCAAGTTGATGCCGTATCCCCGGCCACTCAACACCACCAGGCGGTGACCTGACTCCAGGCCGATGGGGTCAATGTACTCGTCGAGGTCGCTGCTGGCCATTTCCAAGGACCAGAAACCAACTGCCGCGTCGCCGGTCATGCGGGGTACTTTGAATTCTCCCAGGAACGGCTCGCCATCAACCAGGGACCTGATGAGGTTGATCCCGAACATCGTTTTACCGGCTTTGTATTGGCCGGTGATGGTGACGTTCTGCCCGACCGCTGCGATGCCGTCAACAGCGAACTGAACGGGCGGGCGGGGGGTGTTGGCATGCACGGACCACCGGTATGACACTTCGTCGGGGGGTGGTGTGAACGCCCGTTGGCTGAACATCTGTCGGGCTAGGGTTTCCACATCCATGGAACGCATGCGCTTACGTGCGGCAATGAGCAGTGAATCGTCGGGCTCATCATCAGGAACCTCTTCGAGGGAGTCCATGACGTCGTCCACGATCTCGAGAGATTCAACCGTGGGGTTGGCAGACAAGCACCGGGCTATGTCGACGTGCAGCGAATACCCTCGCTCGGATTCTTCCTTGTCCACACCTGCCGGGAATGCGGCCATGAGGGAGTGGATTTGATCGGCGGTGAAACCGCGCTTGCTCAATCGTGCGGCTACTTGGTATACCGCGCCGTGCCGGGTGCCATATCGGGCGCGTGCTTCGTCGGCGTCCATGGTGACCAGACGTTTGGTCTCACCACGCATGAGGCCAGAGACGTCAACCGTGTCGAACGCGCCATCGTTCACGCCGCGCTCATCGGTGATGACGACGTCACGCCATACCGGGTGCTCCAGCAATTTGGTGGCCTTGGCGGTTTTGCCGTTATGGGGGATGAGGATATGGACGCGCTTACCCCCGGGCTTGTGGTTGATGGTCCCCGGCAGGCGGAGCAAGGCGTTGTCGGTGTGCTTGGCGTCGGCGTAGAGGTACGCACGCAGCCCGGCGTTCAGTCGTGGCCACACATCCAGCGTGGCGGGTTGCTTGAGCTTGACGTACACATGGACGTTGTCACCGGTGCCTGACTTGACCAGCATGGTTGCCAGTTTTTCGATGCGCTGGTGGACAAGGTCCCGCTTATCATCGGGCACGTCTTGGTAGTCGACGTCGGCCCACAACCATTCGAGGTGTGCACCGTCGCCTTTGATACGTCCTCGACTGCGCCGGAGTGCTGGGCATATGAACACGTCACCGTCAGAGTTGGCCGATGCCCAATCCATGACGATAGACTGGTCGTCCGGCCATGAGAACACTTGCTCGGACCACGCGCCCCCCGGACCGTTCTTGGCCGCTACCGCCACAAATCCCCTATTGCGTCCGTAGATCACATCAAGGAAGGATTCACCCTCGTGGTTGACCGGCATGCTGACGCCCCCTGTTGTGCTCGTTCACCGTGTCACGGACCATTTGTCTTACCGCGTCGCTGGCGGACCGGCCCTGTTCTCTCATGAGAACCACAAACACCTTCCACTCAACACTGTCCACTTTGAGGCAAGTCGTCGTGGGTGTGCTGGTGATCGGTGCCACGTTGTTGGTTGGCATCGGGCCACTATATACCCCGGCTCCGGGCTTTGGTGTATCGTCCCGGCACATCAACCGTGATGCCCCCGAGGAGAATTCACCGTGCCACCGACCATCCATGAACTGCTGGCCGATGCGGTCATGCGTTCGTACTACAAAACGCGGCCGACCATCCCGCGCACCCTGGAATGGGGTGAGCCATGGATGGTGTGGGCAACCGACCACGAGGGAAAATGGGGGAGGAAGACGTTCCAGTCGTACACCCTCGCGTGGGACAAAGTGATCCAGGTTTACCGCAACACCGATCGGTACCGCGACGTTGCCTTGGTGTCGCGCCGGGTGTTCTTTCCACCCCCGGTGGAGGCGCGCTGGCGCAGCACGTACGACTGGTGCTCACGGTGCCGCAGGCCCAGCGAATTCCGGGAACGATCGCCCGAGCATCACGCGCTGCGTACGATGCCGGTGTTGACCGAGGATGCGCCTCGGCGTTGTTACTACTGCGGCATCCGCCGAGCGGCGATGCCCCGATACACAGGATGAGGTCAGGGCATGAGAGTCAGACATCCGGATGCGGCAACCGGGGTCGCCTACATGGTGGCTTTGGATCGCACGGAGTGGGTCGCCATCAAGGTGGCTGTTGAGATTTGCATGGAGGATTTGCAAAACGTCATCGCGAAGGGTCACGTGATGACAGCCAACCAGATAGCGATCCTGGCGCTGTTCACCGAGATACACACGACCATGGAGGGGAACACCCGTGCGTGCCCGGACCTACCGATTCAAGACGAAGCCGTACGCGCACCAGGTGGACGGGATCAGACACGCTTTCCAACAATTCAGGAATGGGCACGGCGCGGCTTTCCTGTTCGACCCAAGAACGGGAAAGACCAAAACGACAATCGATAGCATCGGCGCGCTGCATGCCAAGTTCGGCGTGCGGCGTGTTCTCATCATCGCGCCCAACCGGGTGATGGGGGTATGGGTGAACGAGTTCCATGCCCACTGCCCGTACACCGTGCAGTGCATCATCTGGGATGCCAAGGCGCGCAGACGACCACTACCCCGGACGGTATCGCCGTATGACTTGCAGGTGGTGATCGTCAACTTCGAGGCGTTCAGTACACCTGGAAAACGCTTACCGAGTGGACGCCGGTCCAAGACATCGGGCCGGTTCAAGACACGAGACATGATCCGGAAGTGGATCGGTGACACACCTGCCGTTGGTGTGATCGATGAGGGCCACAAGATCAAGGCTCCATCCGGCAAGGCGTCCACGGCGATCGTGTCCATGCGGGACGACTTCCGGTACCGATTCCTGTTGACCGGCACGCCGGTAACCAAGGAGAACCGGGCGCATGACATCTTCATGCAGTGGCAGTGGGTGAACCCTGACCGGTTCCGGCGATGGGGTCCGACCGCTGAAGAGTTCCGTAACCACATCGGGGTGTGGAAATCGCGCGAGGGATTCTCGATGTGGGTTCGGGCGAAGAAGAGTGGCATGAAGGATTTGCATCGAGGCATACACAAAGACGGAATGGTTGTCAGACGAGAGGATTGTTTTGACCTACCCGATCGGATGCCTGACCGCATCATCCCGGTGAAGTTGTCTCGCCGAACGGCCAAGGCATATCAACAGATGGCAGACACCATGATGGCCGAGATCAAGGAAGGCCTGATCGCAGAGGCCCAGATACCCATCGTTTGCACTCTTCGCCTCCAGCAGATCACGGGAGGTTTCGTCGGCATCCGCGTGCCCGGACCGAAGAAGAGAAATAAACGAACGGGTGAGATTGAACAGAAAATGGTCACCGAGAATCACCGAATAGGCACAGACAAATTGGACGTGCTTCGGGAGTTGTTGGTGGAGGAGTACATAGATCGAGACGAAGATGAGAAGGTCATCGTCGCGGCCAAGTACAAAATGGATCTTGACGACATCACCGAGATGGTACGTGACCTGGATATCCCCATGTGGTCCATCCGGGGCGGCATGGAGCGGTCAGACAGCGACGAGGCGGTGCGCCAGTTCCGCAAACATGACCGCCTGGGTCTGATGCTTATCCAGCCCGACGCTGCCTCACTGGGTATCGACCTCTCTACCTCTTCACACATCGTCTGGTATTCGCTTACCAATTCATGGGTCAACTGGACCCAGGCATGTGACCGGATCGCCCTCTCCCCGCAAGGGACCATGTTCACTTACCTGCAAGTCCCCGACAGCGTAGATGCATTGCTTTACGAATCGTTGTTAAAT
>Ga0307294_10000089_pt1 | contig 21037 bp, 20 predicted proteins | sample ER_DNA_151_FD_194468 | JGI IMG/M metagenome (GOLD analysis project Ga0307294, IMG submission 194468) | Bulk soil microbial communities from the East River watershed near Crested Butte, Colorado, United States - ER_DNA_151 | ecosystem: Environmental > Terrestrial > Soil > Floodplain | place... | reverse complement strand
CAAATCGCGCAGGTCGCGGCCGGCCGAGCTGGGTGAGTCGGGCATGTGCCTCACTGTAGCCGTCGGTTCAGCGATAAATGCTTGCTCCACATCGTGGTTAATGCCGACCAGAGGGTGTCTACGGCGGCTATTCTCACGAGATGCCCGATGGCCTGCGTGCCGCTCAGTCGCCGGCTGACCTCAGCGCGCCGGGGTCGACTGATCTCCGAACCACACTCTCCCAGCGTGTCGTGATCGCGGATGGCGCCATGGGCACGATGTTGCAGCGCTGGGATCTGACGCTGCAGGACTTCCAGCAGCTCGAGGGCTGCAACGAAATCTTGAACCTGACTCGCCCAGACATCGTCCGGGCAATCCATGATGCCTACTTCGAAGCTGGCGTCGATGCGGTCGAGACCAACTCCTTCGGTGCGAATCTGTCCGCTCTGGGCGAATACGGCATCGCACACCGGATCATCGAGATAGCCGAGGCGTCGGCCCGGATTGCCCGAGAGTCGGCCGACGCTTATCGCACGCCGGCCCGGCCGCGTTGGGTACTGGGCAGCGTCGGCCCCGGCACCAAACTGCCGACCCTCGGCCACATCTCCTACGCCCAGCTGCGAGACGCCTATCAGCAGCAGGTCGAGGGCCTTATTGCCGGCGGCGTCGACGCGATGTTGATCGAGACGTCACAAGATCTGCTCCAGACCAAGGCGGCGACACTGGGCGCGAAACGAGCCCTGGAGCTGGCCGGGCGTGATCTTCCGCTCATCGTGCACGTCACTGTCGAGACCACCGGCACCATGCTGCTCGGCACGGAGATCGGTGCTGCGCTGACCTCACTCGAGCCGCTGGGCATTGACATCATCGGCCTGAACTGCGCGACCGGGCCAGCCGAGATGAGCGAGCACCTGAGGCATCTCTCCCGTTACGCGGAGATCGGGGTCAGCTGTATGCCGAATGCCGGGCTGCCGCAGCTGACGGCCGACGGCGCGGTCTATCCGCTGCAGCCGGTCGAGTTGGCTGACGCACTCGAGCAGTTCGTTGCCGAGTTCGGACTCGGCCTGGTCGGCGGCTGCTGCGGCACCGGACCCGAGCACCTGCGGCAGGTCGTCACCCGACTGGCAGGCCGGCGAATCGAAGCGCGATCGCCAAAGCACGTCCCAGCCGCGGCGTCCCTGTACGCCGAGGTTCCGTTCCGCCAGGACATTAGCTACCTCTCGATCGGGGAACGGACGAACGCCAACGGCTCCAAGGCCTTCCGTGAGGCGTTGCTAGCCGAGCGCTGGGACGACTGCGTCAACATCGCGCGATCCCAGATCCGAGACGGCGCCCACATGCTCGATCTCAATATCGACTACGTGGGCCGAGATGGCGTCGCGGACATGCGAGAGCTGGCATTCCGGCTGGCGACTGCATCCACGCTGCCAATCGTCTTGGACTCCACCGAACCGGCTGTACTGCAAGCCGGTCTGCAGTGCCTCGGCGGTCGCGCAGTGATCAACTCCGCCAACTATGAGGACGGCGACGGGCCGGATTCCCGTTTCTGCCGAGTGATGGATCTAGTCGCCGAGTACGGCGCGGCCGTGATCGTGTTGACCATTGACGAGGAAGGCCAGGCGCGTACCGCGGAGTGGAAGGTCCGCGTCGCGCAACGTGCGATCAAAGAGATCACCGAGAAGTACGGACTGCGCCAAAGCGACATCATCCTCGACTGCCTTACCTTTCCGATCGCTACCGGACAGGAGGAAACGCGTCGGGACGGCATCGAGACCATTCAGGCCATCCGCGAGGTCAAACGCCTGTTCCCAGACGTGCAGACGACGCTGGGCCTGTCCAACGTCTCCTTCGGCCTCAATCCCGCGGCCCGCGTGGTGCTCAACTCGGTGTTTCTGAATGAGTGCATCGACGCCGGCCTGGATTCGGCAATCGTGCACGCTGCCAAGATCATCCCTATTGCCCGGATCCCCGATGAGCAACGCCAAATCGCGCTCGACATGGTGTACGACCGGCGGCGACCCGCTACCGCGACCGAGCCTGCGTACGATCCGCTGCAACGCTTCCTCGAGCTGTTCGAAGGCGTGACCACCGCCGACACCAAGGCCGAGCGTGCCGCCGAACTGCTCAAGCTGCCGGTTGCCGAGAGACTCCAGCGCCGCATCATTGACGGCGAGGGCAAGGGCCTCACCGATGATCTTGATGCCGCAATGGCGGAGGGCAAGCCGGCAATGCAGATCATCAACACCGATCTGCTGGCCGGAATGCGGGTGGTCGGTGAGCTCTTCGGGTCAGGCCAGATGCAGCTGCCGTTCGTGCTGCAGTCCGCCGAGGTAATGAAAACGGCGGTCGCCTACCTTGAGCCTTACCTAGAGAAGGCCGACGCCCGCGGCAAGGGCACAATCGTGCTCGCCACGGTCAAGGGTGATGTGCACGACATCGGCAAGAACCTGGTCGACATCATCCTCACCAATAACGGCTACACCGTGGTGAATCTGGGAATCAAGCAACCGATCACCGCGATCATCGACGCGGCCGAAGAGCACGACGCTGACGCCATCGGCATGTCCGGGCTGCTGGTCAAGTCCACCGTTGTGATGAAGGAGAATCTCGAGGAGCTGAATCGGCGGGGCATTGCGACCGCGTACCCGGTCTTTCTCGGCGGGGCTGCACTCACTCGGGCCTACGTCGAACAAGATCTTCGCGAGGTCTTCGCCGGTGAAGTCCGCTACGCCCGAGACGCCTTCGAAGGGCTCCGGCTGATGGATGCGCTCATGGCGGTCAAGCGCGGTGAGGAGGGTGCGGCCTTGCCGGCGCCCCGTGAGCGGCGGGTCAAGGCTCGTGGCGCGACCCTCGTGGAGGATCGGATTGAGACCGAAGTGGCTCGACGGTCCGATGTCGCAGTCGACATTGACGTGCCAACGCCGCCGTTCTGGGGCGATCGGATCGTGAAGGGGATCTCACTGGCCGACGTCGCGAGCTACCTCGATGAGCGGGCGACCTTCATGGGCCAGTGGGGCCTGAAGGGCTCCCGTGCTTATGAGCAAGGGGGGGCGACCCCCCTTGGACCCCCCGCGCATTCGCGTGACGGGGTCTCGTACGAGGAGCTCGTCGAGACCGAAGGCCGACCTCGGCTGCGGATGTGGCTGGATCGCATTCAGACCGACGGGATCGCCGAATTCGCTGTGGTCTACGGGTACTGGCCTTGCTACAGCGACGGCAACGACCTCGTCGTAATCCGGCTCGGCGCGGATCCATCCGACCCGGCCACAGAGCTGCAGCGCTACAGCTTCCCCCGGCAGACTCGCGGGCGTTTTCTCTGCTTGGCCGATTTCTTCCGTGATCGGCAGCTGGCGGCTCAAAAAGGCCCCGACGTTGTGGCATTCCACCTAGTCACCATGGGTTCACAGGTATCCAAGGTGACCGCGAGCCTGTTCGAGCAGAACGCCTACCGTGACTATCTGGAGCTGCACGGGCTCAGTGTTCAGCTGACCGAGGCCCTGGCCGAGATGTGGCATGGCAGGATCCGGGCCGATCTTGGCTTCGCGACCGATGACGGGCCGATGGAGGAGATGATCCGCGACCAGGCCTATCGCGGCTCCCGATACTCCTTCGGCTATCCGGCGTGCCCGGATCTGGACGACCGGCGCAAGCTCATGGCACTTCTGCGTCCGGAGCGAATCGGCGTCGAGCTTTCTGAGGAGCTCCAGCTGCATCCCGAGCAGTCCACGGACGCGATGATCGTGCACCATCCAGAGGCGAAGTACTTCAACGCGCGTTAATCGTGGGGCGTCGGTAGCTCGATGCATTGAACATCATGAGCGAGTTCGCGAATCTCGTGCGCGGTGAGGAAGAATGGCCGGGCCATGAGCGACACGACAACCTCCACGCTGGCGGCCGCGCTGTGGGATTTCGACGGCACTCTGGCCGACACCGAGTCGCTCTGGATAGCCGCGGAGTACGACCTCGTCGGCCGGCTCGGCGGCACCTGGTCTGAGGAACATGCCGAACAGCTGGTTGGCAACTCCCTACTGGATTCAGGGTCCTACATTCTCAACACCATCGGCCGCGTGGACTTGAGCCCAGCATGGGTTGTTGATCAACTTCTGACAGCGGTCGTCGACCACGTCAAAAGCAATCCGATTGTCTGGCGTCCTGGAGCGATCGAGCTACTCAATTCGTTTTCCGAGGCGGGAGTCCCGTGCGCCTTGGTATCGGCGTCGTACCGGGTGTTGTTGGATGCGGCCCTCCGCCAGCTTCCCGAGAACACCTTTCGGGTGACGGTGGCCGGTGATGAGGTGAGCCGTGGCAAGCCACACCCCGAGCCGTACGAGAAAGCGTGCACCGCTCTCGGAGTAGTGGCACGGCACTGTGTGGTGTTGGAGGATTCCGAGACGGGTTGCCGCGCTGGCAACGCGGCAGGAGCGCTGGTTGTTGCGATACCGCACCGGGTAGAGATTCCGAAGGCTCCCCGAAGGCTTCATGTGCGTTCTCTGGCTGAATTGGACGCAGCCACCGTGGCGCAAATCCTGGAGCAGTTCAATGGCGATTAACCCTCTGCGAGCGCCGCGCGAGCAGAGAAAAAACAGCCTGGCACGTCGGGTACTGGCAGCAGCGGCTGTGCTGTTGCTGCTCGTTGGGTGCCGAACCCCGGGAGAGCGGCCGGCGCCCACTCCGACGGCAAGCTCGACGCCTCGACCCTTCACCGTAATGTCGACCGACCAGATTCGAGTCACCGATCCGGCCGCCATCACCGACGCCGCCTCCACCGTGCTCGCCCTGAACGTCTTTCAGCGGCTGATGACGGCCGATCCAGGAAGTTCCGTCCTCAAGCCCGACGCTGCGCGGGATTGCCTGTTCACCTCGGCCACCAGCTACACGTGCACTCTCAACGAGGACCTCGCGTTCCACAATGGCCATCCGCTGACCTCCAGCGACGTGAAGTTCAGCATTGAGCGCGCTTACCGCCTCAAGGTTCCGGGCTCTTCAGCGGCCGCGCTCTCGTCGTATCGGAGGATCGAGACGCCGGATGAGAAGACCGTACGGTTCGTGCTGAGCAGACCGGACACCCAGTTCGGATGGGCGCTGGCTTCCCCGGCGGCGTCGATCGTCGACGAGGAGGTCTACGACGCCGACCGCGTCCGCGACCCGAACGATCCGATCATTGGGTCAGGCCCGTTCCAGGTGACCAAGTACACCGGCAGCCAGTTGCAGCTCAGCAGGTATGACGCCTATGTCGGACGTAATCCGGCGCGGCTTCCTGCTTTGGTGTACCGCACTGTCGCAGACTCTCCGTCGATCGAAGACGCCATGACTCGAGGGGCTGCTGACGTCGTCTGGCGCGGACTCGACAGCGCAGCTGTCACCCGATTCAGCCAGCAGGTGCAGCAGAGTCCCGATCATTTAACCGTCAACGGTTTCACCCAGGGCGTGCTGGGCGGCGCACGGGTGCTGCAGCTTGCATGGTCGCCGGACTCCAGAATGCGGTCGAACAAGGGCCTGCGGCAGGCCATCGCGGTCGCCTTGCAAGGTGATCGCACGTCCGATTCCATCGTCCCGAATGGTGTGGAAGGGCATGCCGCGGCATTTCCACTTGGCGGAAAGGCCAAGCCAAAGGTGACCTGGAAGAGCCGTATCAACCTCACATTGGGCTTTGACAGCTCCATGCCGAATGCCCAAGACCTTGCCATGCAGATTCGTAACCGGCTGGAGAACACCGGCGGGTTGAGCGTGCAGCTCAGACCAGGGGACCTGAACGCGGATTTGAATTTGGTGGATCGCAAGGCTTGGACCTCGACGGCCCTGGCATGGCTGCAGCCTTATATGGACACGCCGCTGCCGGGCGTCCAGTCCACCGTGAAGGCGATCGAGACCGAGTTTCGTGCTACCACCGACCGCGCCACGGCGAACCGGCTGCTGGCCGCGCTCCAAAAACAGTCCGCCGTCGATCTGACCATGCTGCCGATCAGCCAGTCCGACGAACATTTCTACGTACGCGGCGGAGTCGAGATGTCTGGTAGTTCCTTCGGGCCCGGCTGGCAGCTTGGATTTTTCGGCATCAGCAATGCCTGAGCACGACCAGCTCTCCGGTGTCCGCTCCGGCCCGCTTGCGCCGGGGGAGCGAATAACCCTCACCGATCCGAAAGGCCGCCGACATTCCGTCCTGCTCGTTGTTGGTGGCCAGTTCCATACCGCCAAGGGTTCGGTCAACCACGATGAGTTGATCTCCCAGCCCGAAGGAATCGTCGTGACTTCGACAGGCGGCACTGCGTTCTTGGCCATGAGGCCGCTGCTGAACGAGTTCACAGTGACCATGCCGCGAGGCGCGGCGGTGATCTATCCCAAGGATGCGGCGCAGATCCTGATGAGTGCCGACATCTTTCCCGGCGCGCGGGTGCTCGAGGCTGGGGCGGGATCTGGCGCCTTGACCTGCGCGCTGCTCCGGGCGATCGGGCCGGCCGGACATCTGACCTCTTACGAGCGGCGCGAGGATTTTGCCAATCTCGCACGCCGGAACGTGCAGAACTTCCTGGGCGGCAGCCCGCCCAGCTGGGATCTGCGGGTCGCCGATGTGGTCGCGTCGCTCAGCGACGAGCCCTTGGACCGGGTGGTTCTCGACATGCTCGCCCCGTGGCAGTGCGTCGCCCCCTTGGCCGACGTCCTCGTCCCTGGTGGGGTGTTCTGCGCGTACGTCACGACTACGACGCAGCTTGCTCAAACGGTGGAGACTCTGCGGGTCCATTCCGGTTTTACCGAACCGGAGGCGACAGAGTCGCTGATCAGAGCCTGGCACGTGGAGGGACTAGCGGTGCGTCCAAGGCATAGCATGGTGGGCCACACTGGATTCGTGATCACTGCACGGCGTATGGCACCAGGATTCACAGCACCGTTACGTAAACGTCGCCCAGCGCCCGGCGCGTACGGCGATGATTACAAAGGACCGCACAGCCTGCCCGGGTAGGGTCTTGCCAGGAGGTGTGTCATGACCGGATCTATCCACGATCGCGGAGCGTATGAGGACCGCGAATCTTTGATAGCCCAGATTGGTGCGCTCAGAGACGAAATCGATCGGCTCCGGGAACGTGTTTCCTCCCATCCCCATGACATTGCAATGCTTGAGCGGCGGCTGGCTGATGCCCGTTCTGACGCCCGGACCGCCGCTGCCAATAATGAGCGCCTAGCAGCGACGCTGCGGGAAGCGCGAGACCAGATTGTCTCGCTGAAAAGCGAGGTCGACCGGCTGGCGCAACCTCCGGCTACGTTTGCCGTCTTCCTTGCCGGACATGAAGATCACACTGCGGACATCTATACCTCTGGCCGCAAGATGCGAGTCAGTGTCAGTCCTGATGTCGATCTTCAGGCAATGTCACCTGGTAAGGAGGTGATGGTCAACGAGGCGATGAATGTCGTAAAGGTTCTGGAGTTCGATGAGGTCGGCGAAGTCGTGCTGCTGAAGGAGATGATGGAGGGCGGCGACCGGGCACTGGTGATCGGGCATGGCGATGAGGAAAGCGTCGTCCGGCTCGCGTACCGGCTTCGTGATCAACACCTGCGATCGGGGGATTCTTTGTTGATCGATCGTCGGGTGCACTTCGCGTACGAGCGGATTCCGAAACTGGATGTCGAAGAGCTGGTCTTGGAAGAGGTACCTGATATTGATTACTCGGTGATCGGTGGCCTCGGCAGCCAGATCGAGGCGATCCGTGATGCCGTCGAGCTGCCGTTCCTGCACAAGGAACTATTCGCTGAGCATGAGCTCAAGGCGCCCAAGGGCATACTGCTCTACGGACCGCCGGGGTGTGGCAAGACCTTGATCGCCAAGGCGGTGGCCAACTCGCTGGCCAAGAAAGTCAGCGAGCGAACCGGCGAGGAAGGACGCAGCTTCTTCCTTAATATCAAGGGACCTGAGCTGCTCAACAAGTACGTCGGTGAGACCGAGCGACACATTCGGCTGGTCTTTCAGCGAGCCCGCGACAAGGCGACCGACGGGATGCCGGTGATTGTCTTCTTCGACGAGATGGATTCGCTGTTTAGGACCCGCGGCTCGGGCGTGTCCTCTGACGTCGAGAACACGATCGTGCCGCAGCTGTTGAGTGAGATCGACGGCGTGGAGGGTCTGGACAATGTGATCATCATTGGTGCCTCGAACCGTGAGGACATGATCGATCCTGCGATCCTCCGACCCGGACGCCTGGATGTGAAGATCAAGATCGAGCGGCCCGATGCGGAAGCTGCCCGGGAGATCTTCAGCAAGTACCTCACCCCGACGCTACCGTTGCATCCAGAAGATCTTGCCGAATTCGATCATGATCCGCAGATGTGCGTACAGGCCATGATCGATCGCACCGTCGGTCGGATGTATGAGGAGTCCGAAGAGAACCAGTTCCTTGAGGTGACCTACGCCGGCGGGGACAAAGAGGTCCTTTACTTCAAGGACTTCAACTCAGGGGCGATGATCCAAAACATCGTCGACCGGGCTAAGAAGATGGCGATCAAGGACTTCTTGGAGACCGCCGTACGAGGCTTGCGGATCGGTCACCTGCTGCAGGCCTGCCTGGATGAGTTTGCCGAGAATGAGGATCTGCCTAACACGACCAACCCAGACGACTGGGCGAAGATCTCAGGCAAGAAGGGCGAACGGATCGTCTTCATCCGGACGCTCATCTCGTCCAAGCAGGGCACTCAACCCGGCCGCTCGATCGACACGGTCTCCAATACGGGTCAGTACCTTTAAGGCCGGTCGGAGGTCGGGGAGCTTGCGCCTCACGAGCGACCGCAGTTTCAACGTGGTGGGCGCCCTCAAGGAACGCTATGTGGCGTTCTCCGGCGTGCATCGACCCCGGGTTTATCTGCCGTCTCGGCTGAAGTCCTGGCGCGGGCGTGCTGGATAAGGCCTAGCCCGGCCCGCCAGCCGATGAGGAACAGGGCCAATACGCAGCTCGCGACGACGATGAAGGACACCTGGACCCCGGCACCGCTGAGCACCCTCAAGACCATCCCGCCGATGACGGTGCCCAACCACACTGCGACACCCGATTTCAGCGAGACTGGATGCCGCCAGGTGCGCCCGATCAGCGTGCCGGCCAGGCACCCGGCGAGGAATGGCCAAGCGGTATGCGCGACGCCCAGCAGGTCGGTGGTCTCCTGATGACTGCTGCGTCCCAGGATGGCGAAAATCAGGATGCAGATTACGTCGACAGCGATCGCTGGCAGGATCTGCATGATCCTCACATTACGCTGAGGCCATGGCTTCCACAGCCAATCGCGAGGAGTCAGCGACGGCTAACCCGGAGATGGCTGCGCGCCTAAACGCTCGGATCATGGGAATTGAAACCGAGTACGGCATCAGTGCTCTGGCGCTTGGACCAAGCGCGGTGCCCGGGGGATTCAGCAACGCATTCGTCGAAGAAGATCTGCATCCCATGCAGCTGTCCAATCACGTCGTCAAGGCGTACGGCGCATCGGCACCCGGTCAGCCGGCCGGCTGGGACTATGAAACCGAGACGCCGCTTCGAGATATCCGCGGGTATGAGATCTCCCGCGCGGCCGCCCATCCGGACCAGCTGACAGACACCGACCTCGGCATGGCGAATGTGATCTTGACCAACGGCGCGCGGCTGTATGTCGACCACGCGCACCCGGAGTACTCCAGCCCCGAGGTGACCTCTGCGCTGGATGCAGTCCGCTACGACAAGGCCGGAGAGGCCGTAATGGCGATCGCGGCTCAACGTGCATCGCAGTCGTTGGGACGCTCGGTGCGGCTCTACAAGAACAACACCGATGGCAAGGGCGCCTCGTATGGGACCCACGAGAACTATCTGCTGCAGCGCAGCACTCCCTTTGATCGCATCGTCACCCAGTTCACCGCCTTCCTGGTATCCCGGCAGGTGATCATCGGCGCCGGTCGGGTGGGTTTGGGCCAATCCAGCCAGACCCCCGGCTTCCAAATCAGCCAGCGCGCCGATTTCTTCGAGGCAGAGGTGGGTCTGGAGACCACGCTCAACCGGCCGATCATTAACACTCGCGACGAGCCGCACGCCGACGCGAGCAAGCACCGCAGATTGCACGTGATCACCGGAGACGCCAACCTGTCGGAGATCTCCACCTATCTCAAGGTGGGCACCGCGTCGTGGGTGCTCCGAGTCATCGAGGCAGGCGAGCTCGGCAGCGATGTGCGGTTGGAGGGGCCCGTTGCGGCGATGCGGAGCGTCAGTCATGACTTGTCGGTTCGTGAGCCGCTGTATTTGACCGACGGACCCAGCAGGACGGCGCTGGATCTGCAAGAGATCTATCTCGACGCGTGCCGCAACCACTACGAGCGAGTGGCGGGTGATCTCACCGAGACTGCGCGGATTGAGGCGAAGGACATCTTCAGCCGCTGGCAGGACTGTCTCGATGCGCTCCGTACCGACGTCTTCAGCCTTGCCGATCAACTCGACTGGGTGGCCAAACTGAAGCTGATGGAGTCCTACCGCGAGCGCGATGGACTCAGCTGGTCGGCTCCCAAGCTGGCACTCATCGACCTGCAGTACGCCGATGTCGACCCCCGTCGCAGCCTCTACCGAGCCTTGTTGTCCAACGGCAAGATGCGGCGGCTCGTCACCGATGACGACATCGAGCGGGCTCGCACCTCACCGCCTGAGGACACCCGGGCGTACTTCCGGGGACGGGTCATGGAGAAGTTCGGATCATCGGTAGTTGCGGCGTCTTGGGACTCGGTGATCTTCGACGTCCCCCAGCGTCCTGCGCTGCAACGGCTGCCATTGCTGGATCCGTTACGAGGCACTCGCGAGCAGGTCGGCCAGCTGATCGATGAGTGCAATTCGGTGACGGAGCTGTTTGCTGCCTTGGGTCGCTAGCGTCGTTGGTTGCGTACGATCTGGCACCCGCTCTCCTTCAGCAGAAAGCTACGTTCACGTGGCTTGCGTGCGGTCTGCACAGTTTGCAACCCATGCAGACCGTCAGCAACCTAGGCCGACCTCTCGAGGTTGAGCCTCGACGCCAGACTGCCGCGCTGGGAATGTCGTGGTGTTGTCGGTGGGGTTGGTTAGGCTGGACGCCAGTACAGACGAGGAGCAGGTATGGCTGAGTCAGAGCAGAGCCAACGTAAGTCGAGGCGAGCTGAGGATCGTGAGGTCGAGGAGCTGGCCCCTACTGATACGGCGCACAAGGCCGAACTGGACTCCGAGGTGGACTCGTTGCTGGACGAGATAGACGACGTGCTCGAAGTGAACGCTGAAGAGTTCGTACGTTCGTTCGTTCAGAAGGGTGGCCAGTGAACGACGGAAGACATGTCGTTGAGCTGACCTCTGAGTTCTTTCGTATCGGGTCTTCATCCTTTACCGAATTCGTCTCGCGGGTTTCTCCCGACCTTTTGCCGACGTCGCGGGCGGCGGTTGCCGGAATGGGCGACCTCAGTCCGCACGGCACAACAATCGTGGCCGCGACCTTCCCCGGCGGGGTGGTGGTCGCTGGCGACCGGCGGGCCACGATGGGCAACATCATCGCGCAACGTGACATCGAGAAGGTGTTCGCGGCCGATGAGTTTTCGATCATCGGAATTGCGGGAGCGGCCGGACTCGCCGTCGAGCTGGTGGGCTTGTTCCAGGTCGAGCTGGAACACTACGAGAAGATCGAGGGCGCGCCGCTCTCCCTGGTCGGGAAGGCCAACCGGCTGGCCACCATGATCCGGCTCAATCTCGGCCTGGCTATGCAGGGTCTGGTCGTGGTACCCCTGTTCGCCGGCTGGGACGAATTGACCGAAGAGGGCCGAATCTTTTCCTATGACGCCACCGGTGGTCGTTATGAAGAGCATGCCTACTTCTCCGTTGGATCCGGCTCGGTTTTCGCTCGCGGATCGCTCAAGAAGCTCTATCGGCCCGATTTCAATGCCGACGAGGCCGCGTTGGCGGTCATTCAGGCGCTCTACGACGCTGCCGACGACGACTCGGCAACCGGCGGACCAGACATGCAGCGAAAGATCTTCCCGGTGGTCTTGGCCGCGACTGCGGATGGTGTGCGGAAATTGAGCGAAGAAGAAACTACCGAGATGATCACGCGGCTGATGGCCAGCCGCGCGGAGCGACCAGACGGACCGGGGGCGCCACTTGCCTAGAACCCGTCGTCCTCGGGAGAGGACGCTCCGATGAGCATGCCGTTCTACGTCGCGCCCGAGCAGCAAATGAAGGATCGGGCCGACTACGCACGCAAGGGCATTGCCAGGGGCCGTTCTGTAGTTGTCCTGCACTACGCCGACGGCATCCTGTTCGTTGCCGAGAACCGGTCACAGGCGCTGCACAAGGTCAGCGAGATCTACGATCGCATCGCCTTCGCGGCGGTCGGCCGCTACAACGAGTTCGAAAACCTGCGGCAAGCCGGAATCCGCTACGCCGACGTCCGCGGTTACACCTACGACCGGACCGACGTAACGGCTCGTGGGCTGGCCAACAGCTACGCCCAAGTGCTCGGCACGATCTTCTCCTCTGGCGGCGACAAGCCCTACGAGGTGGAGATTGTGGTCGCCGAGCTAGGCGCAACGCCGGCGCAAGACCAGATATATCGGCTGACCTACGACGGCTCGGTCGGCGACGAAGCCAACTTCGCAGTTATGGGGGGATCCGCCGAAGTCATCGCCGACGTGGTGAGTCATGGGTTCCAGCCTGGCCTGACGCTGGCCGACGCAGCCAAGCTTGCGGTACGCGCGCTCGGCTCCGAGGGCGGCGCCAACGCCGCACCCCGATCGCTGGGAGTAGAAGCGTTGGAGGTCGCAGTCCTGGACCGGACCAGAGCAATGCCACGCAAGTTCCGGCGAATCAAGGGTGATCGACTTGCTGCCCTGCTTGCTGATGGATCCGAAGCCGCAGACAGCACGTGAGCCAGACCCAACTGCCGATCATGCAGGCCGAGCCTGTCGAAGCGCGTCCTTCGACCAGCTCAGGAGGCATGGTGGAGCAGCGCCCGGTAAGCCGGGTCGTGATCATCGGAACCGGGCTTATCGGCACGTCAATCGGATGCGCGTTCTCCGCCGCCGGCTACGCAGTTCACCTGCGTGATCACAAGATCAGCCACGCCCGCGTCGCCGCCGGTCTGGGCGCCGGCACGATCGAGCCTCCGATCTCTGCAGATGTTGATCTTGTCGTCGTCGCGGTGCCACCAGGCGCCATTGCCGACCTAGTGGTGCACAGTCTCCAGATCTATCCGAATGCGACCGTCACAGACGTCGGTTCGGTCAAGGCGGGGGTTCTCGACGCTCTCTGGCAGCGTGATGTCGATCTAGGCCGCTATGTCGGTTCCCATCCGATGGCTGGCTCCCACCACTCCGGACCGATGACGGCACATCCCGAGCTGTTCGTTGACCGTACCTGGGTCGTGACACCCCACAGGCGGTCGGCAGTCGAATCCGTGGAACGCGTGCGGGCCGCCGTCCGCGCCTGCCGAGCCCGTGAGCTGATCATGGATGTCGATGATCATGACGCAGCCGTGGCCCGGGTCTCTCATCTGCCGCACCTGATGTCGGTGCTCGTCGCGGGCCACCTCACTCAGGTGCCGGAGCGGGACCTCATGCTGGCTGGTCAGGGTTTACGCGATGTCACCCGTATCGCCGGCAGCGATCCAGAGCTCTGGGAACAAATTCTGGGGGCAAACTCCAACGCCGTACTAGAGGAGTTGCGCGATATCCAAGATCAACTGGGCTTGTTGATCAAGTCTGTTGAAGCGGCCCATGCGAGCGATGATCTACGAAGCCAGCTGGAACGCGGCGTCGCCGGGATTCGCAAGATCGGCGGCAAGCATGGCGCGGCCCCAGTCAGGTACCGCCAGGTTGTCGTCGCAATTCCTGACTCCCCAGGAGCGCTCGCCCGGCTCTTCGCAGATGTCAGCGCTGCTGGAGTGAACGTCGAAGACATCTCCATCGAGCATGACCCTGTCCGCGAGATTGGCTACCTTGCCTTGTCAGTGGCGCCTGAGCACGCCGACTCCCTGGTCGAAACGATGCTGTCGCATGGCTGGACGGTCTCATGACATCCGCCCGGTACGCTGAGGCGCGTGTCTAAGGTAGCGATGACCAATCAGTTCGACACTTCGAGTGAGCCACGTACGAACACCGGTTCGGCTCGGCCGCTGGTCGTCGCTATCGACGGCCCCAGCGGCTCAGGGAAGTCGAGTACGGCGCGAGGAGTTGCCGACCGGCTCGGGCTTGCTTTCTTGGACACCGGGGCGATGTATCGGGCTATCACATGGCTCGCGCTCGAAGAAGGCGTCGATCTTGAGGATCGAGCGGCAGTCGCGCGCCTGTTAGACCATGCGTCGATAGAAGTTGATCTTGACCCTCGACGTCCTGCTATCGCGATCAACGGAGTCGATGTCTCCGACGCCATCCGAGCTCCCGAGGTCTCGAAGGCTGTCAGCGCGATTGCCACTAACCTCGATGTGCGTACCTATCTCGTAGCGCGGCAAAAGAAGCTGATCGCCGACGCCGCCGAGGGCATCGTTGCCGAAGGCCGGGACATCACCACCGTGGTGGCGCCGGACGCCCACGTACGCGTGCTGCTGGTTGCCGATCCCGCTGCCCGAGTAGCGCGCAGACATGCCGAGCTAGCCGAGCATCAGGTGGACGTAGACGCTGTTCATGATCAAGTAATCCGTCGTGATCGGGACGATTCCATGGTCGCGGAGTTCGAATCGGCGGCTCCCGGCGTGCATGTGGTCGATTCCACATCCCTCAGTCTGGAAGAGGTGATCGAGACGATCTTTGCATTCGTTCCGGTCCGGGCGCTGGGAGACGGGCGTGATCCAAGGGGTTAGCCCCGATCTCCCCCATACTGATCGACTGCCGGCCCCGAAGGAGTGGGGTCTACGGCTTTTCAAACCGCTGGTACACCTCGGGCTGCGGCTTTCCTGGCGCGTCACGGTGCATGGTGTTCAGCACGTTCCGCCCAGCGGACCAGTGATCTTGGCGGCGAACCACATCGGCGTTCTGGACGGGCCGGCCCTTATCGCATTCACCAGACGACTTACATTCGCGTTGGTGAAGCGGGAGGCTTTCACGGGCGCGGTGGGTCGATTCCTGTCCTACCTCGGTCAGATCTCGCTAAACCGTCGAGAAATCGATCCGCAAGCCATCCGGAGGGCGATCCAGGTGCTGCGTGCCGACAAAGTGCTGGCGGTCTTCCCAGAAGGTTCACGCACTGGCGGCGAAGTCGCCTGGGCAAGGAGAGGCGCTGCCTACCTCGCCATGGTGACCGGAGCACCCGTTGTCCCAGTCGCAATTCTCGGCACCCGTGAACCAGGACGGAGCAAAAACCAGGTGCCAGGTTTGCGAAAGTCGATTCATCTGGTCTATGGAGAGCCGTTCACCGTTCCAAAGACTCCTTGGCCTCGCCGCAGGGCCGCCGTTGCACAGTGGACTTCCGTCGTCCGCGAGCGGCTGGCCGATCACGTAGTCGCTGCACAGGCACTGACAGGGCTACCCTTGCCGGGGCCACCCAAGGTCAGAACCCCCTAACTTCACCCGTCCAGTCCATAACAAAACCAGCAGTCTCGAGAACTCGGAGCGAAGCGAACATGAGCGACATCGCGGCTGCCGAGGAGTCGCAGGTCCTGCCGGTCATAGCGGTCGTCGGCCGGCCCAATGTCGGTAAATCCACATTGGTCAATCGCATGCTTGGCCGCCGCGAGGCGGTAGTCCAAGACGTGCCAGGAGTGACTCGAGACCGTGTCTCCTATGACGCCAACTGGAGTGGGCGACAGTTCGTGCTGGTGGACACCGGAGGCTGGGCTCCCGATGCCAAGGGGATGGCTGCGCGTGTGACCGAACAGGCCGAGCTTGCTGTCGCGGCGGCAGATGCCGTCGTCTTCGTCGTTGACGCGACGGTTGGACCCCAGGACATCGATGAGGCTGTCGTACGGGTCCTGCGTCGCAGTGGGAAGCCCGTGATTCTGGCCGCCAACAAGGTCGATGATCAGCGAACCGAAGCCGACGCGGCCACGCTGTGGCAGCTGGGCCTGGGCGAGCCGTACCCAGTCTCGGCGCTGCACGGCCGGGGGAGTGGGGACCTGCTGGATGCGATACTCGCGGCGATTCCCGAGGCGCCGAGGGTGCTGTCAGATGGTGCACGGGGACCGCGTCGGGTGGCGATCGTGGGCAAGCCCAATGTCGGCAAGTCAAGTCTGCTGAACAAGCTTGCGGGAGAGCAGCGCGCAGTCGTTGATGAGGTTGCTGGAACCACGGTCGATCCGGTCGATGAGCTCGTTGAGGTCAACGGCGAGATCTATCGGTTCATCGATACGGCTGGAATCCGCCGCCGAGTCAAAGAGGCTGCCGGGCACGAGTACTACGCGAGCCTGCGTACCCACGGCGCCATTGAGCGTGCCGAAGTCTGCATTGTCGTGGTCGATGCCAGCGAGCCAGTTACCGAACAAGATCTTCGTATCCTCAGCTCGGTCGAAGAGGCCGGTCGGGCACTGGTGATTGCGTTCAACAAGTGGGATTTGACCGACGATGAACGGCAGCGTTATCTGCGGCGCGAGATCGAGCGTGATCTTGTCCATTTCGGCTGGGCCGCCAAGATCAATATTTCCGCTGTGACGGGGCGTCACATCGATCGCCTCGGAGCGGCGATCTCCGAAGCCCTGGCCGGTTGGGAGACTCGCATCTCGACGGGCAGGCTCAACGCTTTCCTGGGCAGGATTGTCGCGGCACATCCGCATCCCGTGCGTGGCGGCAAACAACCGCGGATTCTTTTTGGAACTCAGGCACATGTCGGCCCGCCTACGTTCGTGTTGTTCACTACTGGCGAGCTGGAGCCGGGCTATGTGCGCTTCTTGCAGCGCCGGCTACGCGAGGAGTTCGGCTTCGTTGGCACGCCGGTGCATGTGGAGCTGCGGGTGCGGGAGAAGGGGAAGCGGAAATGACGAACGATGATGTTCGGGTAAGTGATCAGCAGGCTTTGGTCGTCGAGCTGATGCAGGCGCTCGAGTCGGGTGTTCATGGTGATGAGCTGCGTCGCTTCTTTCACGAGGATGCCGAGCAGATTGAGTATCCGAGCCTGGTGGATCCTCGAGTGGGGCGTCGGGATCTGGACAGCATGATCACCGCGAGTGCGCTGGGTGCTGGGATGTTGGCGTTCCAGCGCTATGACGTGAGCCGCTGGATCGAGAGCGAAGACACGGTGATCTGCCAAGCTGAGTGGCACGCTGAGCTGGCGAAAGATGCCGGAACGCTGCGAAAAGGTCAGCGGCTTCACACCTACAGCGTCTTGATCTTCACGTTCCGCGATAACAAGATCATCTGCCAGGAAGCCTACGACTGCTACGAGCCGTTCGACTACTAGTCGGTATTGAAGTCGTAGGCTTCAGTGAGCCACTCCCGAAGTTGATCATCGACTTGATCCGCACTCGCTAAGTTGATCATGTGGGCGATCCGCCCCGCCGCAACTGGCAGCGCCCGGGCGATCCGAGGATCGGTCAGTTCGTATGGCAGGAAGAAGCTCAGCAGCACTGACCGCACCCTCGGCCGGAACGAGGCGATCTTGCGGTCGCTCTTGAGGAAGATTCCGACGTTGACCGCATCCTCATGTACCGGCCCGAGTGTTGTCAGATGCTCAATGACAGTGTTGTAGATCTCACTCACCCAACTGGGGTGTCGGCGCAGCAGCTCGCTCACCGTGATGCCCGGGACACAGACATGCGCCTGATTGGCAGAGGCGAACTCGCGGTCACAGTTCGGGCAGACCCAACGTGTCACGCGGCCGATTGTGCCGCAGCGACGTCCGCTAATGATCAGGCGTCTTGGTCGTAGTAGAGTTCCCGCTCGTGGCTGAGCTCGTTGAGCATGGTCACCGGGCTGTGGCGCAGCTTGGTAGCGCACTTGACTGGGGGTCAAGGGGTCGCGAGTTCAAATCTCGCCAGCCCGACTAAGCAAATGACCTAGTCAGGCGGCCAATTTTTCTGCTGGATTGACTTGGTTTCATGATCGGTTTCACCTTCTGACCACCTTTTAGGACCACCTTTTTCACGAAAGGGCGTCGCTGAGCCGAGTCAGCGCCTCCCGCGAAACCTCTGGACTGACGTGCCCATAAATGTCTCCCGTGATCGCAACGCTCGCGTGACCGAAGACCTCCGAGACCACCTTGAGCGGCACGCCAGCAGACAACATCACCGAGGCAGCAGAATGCCGCAGTGTGTGCAGCCCGACGGATGAAGGCAGCCCGGCGCGCTTGGCTGCCATCTTCAGCGCCCGTAGCGCGTTGCGAGGATCGCAGGGCTCGCCTAGCTCGGTTGTGAACACGTATGGCGTTGGCTGCCACATTGAGCCCGCTCTCAGCCGCTCGGCCCTCTGATTGGCGCGTATGTCGCGCAGCAGCCGCTCCGCAGTAGGGGAGAGGGGAACCACTCGTCGAGACTTCGGCGTCTTCGTTTCGGTCACAACGAGCTCGCCGGCGACTCGAGCGAGCGTGCCGCGTACACGCAGCAACTTCGCGTCAAGATCAATGTCGGACCAATGCAGGGCGAGCGCTTCGCCGCGGCGTAATCCGGTATTCACCAGCAGCTCAAACACTGGCGCGTACCGGCTCGGCTTCGCCGCAAGCAGCAGTGAGCGCACTTGATCGGGCGTCAAGTAGGCCGCCTCCGTAACGGGCACCCTCGGACGACGGACGGCGAGGGCGGGATTCTGAGCTAGCGCTCTATCTCGGACGGCGGTGTCGAGCACGGCGCGGAGGATTGTGTATGCAGACCGGATGGTGGACTCAGAGAGCCCGCGGTGCTCAAGCTCGACTTTCCACGCCTCGATGTGAGACGGCCGGAGCTTGTCGAGCTGCTGCGCGCCGATCTTGCTACCGATGATGTGCTGCCGCGCCACCGTGGCGTACATCGCCTTTGTGGACGCTTTGCGATCGGACGCCGCCAACGTTGAGTCGATCCATTCAGCGGCGAATGCGTCGACGGTCACTTTGCGGTCCCTGGCAGGCAGGTTGGCGCGCAGCCGTTCCCTGACCGCGGAGGCTTTGGCCCGCGCCTCCTTGGGAGTGCTGCCGTAGACCGTGTATCGCCTGCTCCGCCCGTCCTCGTCTGTGTGGCGGATGTGGACCTGCCAACGGCCGTCGCCGCGCTGCACGGATTGGAGCCTTCGCTGTTGCCCCGTCGTCTTGTGGTGCTCACAGCAGACCCCGCTCGCCTGCGAGGCTCGCCCAACGTCCCTGGACGATGATCATTAATCGCATGACCCGGCTCCTCCGACTAGTCGAGCGGCCCACGAAGCGCATCAGCACGACGGGATCGTCTCGATCAGTTGATGTTCACCGCTGATGCTGGCACGCCGATCTCACACAAACACAAATACCCGAACACGTCGGACAGGACATGAGAAGTCAACTTGTGATCACCAAATCACGCAGACTTGTCGACAGGGCGAAGCCCATCAACATAGGCGCGTAGATCCGAGCTCCGCACCAGACGACTGCGATCAATCTTGACGGATTCAAGATCGCCCGAACTGAACAGCTCGTAGACCTTTGATCGGCTAATGTTCAAGATCACCGCAACCTCGGGAACCCGATACAGCAGTCGATCTTCCATCGCTACCTCGTTTTATTTGAAGATGCCAATCCTTGCCTCCACCCCTAAGCCCGTTAATCCGGCTCTGGCGGTCGTTCGCGGAGAGTGAAGCCAAGAATCGAGAGCTGGCGGAGAAAGTGGCTCAATGGCGCAGCTGTCAACCACAAGCGGCACCTCTAAGCCGCGTTCGTCGCCGTCCCACCTTCTGATCGGTAGATCTCGAACCTGCGTCCGGAGTCGTCCGGCGCGCCGAGTGTCAGGCTCACAGGCCGTCACATCAGCGGGTCGAGTCCGCCACGGTCCGCCGGCAGGTGCGCCGTCTGGCTCCCAGAATGGCTCCCAATGCTGACCGTCGGATCAGATGGCCGAGACGATGACCTCCCAAAGGTGACCGTCAGGGTCGGTGAACGTTCCGGTGTAGCCCCAGGCCTTCTGCTCGGGACCTGACGACACCCGCCCGCCGGCCGCATCGACACGCCCGATCAGGTTGTCGACCTCGGTGGTGGTGTCCACCTGCAGGCTGAGCAGGCACTCCGAGGTCCCTGGCTCCGTCGTGACGCGGCCGTCAGTGATCCAGCCGAACCCACCGGTCGGGACGTACATCACAGAGGCCTGCTCGTTGAGCTGCACCCGCAGCGGTTCGGGGACACCGTCCTCGGCCAGCTCGCCCGGCGTTTCGAGGCCCAGCGCCTGGGCGAATGCGTAGGCCCTGGAGCGGTCGGCGGTGGGCAGGGCAATGACCAGGTTGTATGACGGCATGGCAATGAGACTCCCCCACGCCGCCGAACTCATCGGTCGGGCAGGATTCGGGATAAGGGCTTCCCACGCATGGTGGTGTCCTGAGGCGGTCCGTGCTTGCAGTTGGGGGCTATTCGGGGGCCACGGCGGGTCCCGACCTCATCCGTGTCAATCTGACGCTGACGCCCGGCCCTGCCCTAGCAGCTATGCGCCGCCCCCCTCAGCTCTAGTGGCTGACGGACTGGCGGGACAACTCCCAAAGGTAGTCAGAGCCATACATGTTCGCTCCCGGTTGAGAAGGTGGGGTTCCGATGAACGTGACCGTGGTTCGAGTGACGCTCTGCGGATGGTCCTGGCCAGCCGCCTTGACCCCCCGGAGAAGTTCAATGAACTCGTACAGGTACGTGATGAGGGTGACGAGGTCTCGATAGTCGATCTTCCAGTCACCCATCCACGCCCAGTCGTTCTCGAGCCTGACCGCGTAGGGTTCCTGATCCTTGAAGGGCTGCCTGCTCGGCCTGGTGCTCCCCTTCGTCAGGCGGTCATCGGCGTGCTCGATCATGTCTCGAAGCCGGACAACGTCCTGTTGGAGCGCAGCGGGGGATTCTCGGTGCATCTCGGCCGAAGCCCAAGGCCTGCAACTGGGCGCGGGAGGACAGACCGCGTGCTAGCGCACTGATCACGTTTTCCATGTGGTCAACGGCTCGAATGTAGGGACTTGTTCGCACACCGCGCTGGCGTGGGATGTCATCCCGGCCACGGAGGTAGT
>Ga0307294_10000087_pt1 | contig 21103 bp, 18 predicted proteins | sample ER_DNA_151_FD_194468 | JGI IMG/M metagenome (GOLD analysis project Ga0307294, IMG submission 194468) | Bulk soil microbial communities from the East River watershed near Crested Butte, Colorado, United States - ER_DNA_151 | ecosystem: Environmental > Terrestrial > Soil > Floodplain | place... | reverse complement strand
CTTCCTAGGGGGAGCGGTGATCATCTGGCACGTCCTCAAAGGCTGATAGTTCACGGCTCTATTGCGCGGCGGATCATGCCGACGAGGGCTCGCACCAGGACACATCAACAGCGATTGAGGAGGCAAAATGGACGGCGGTCGAATTCGGGCGATGACCTGGAACATTTGGTGGCGCTTTGGACCGCGCTGGACGGAGCGGCAGCCCGGGCTGCTGGAGACTATTCGCCGTTTCAACCCCGACGTGCTGGCCCTGCAGGAGGTCTGGGGCGACAAGGAGAGCTCCCAAGCCGAGCACATCGCGGATGCCTTGGGTGGGAGCGCCGCGTACGCCGAGCCGTCCTATCCGGCGGTACCCGAGCCGCCGCGGACCCAAGACGACGAGGGCGTGACCCTCGGAGTGGGACTAGTGAGTCGCTGGCCAATCACCGCACGTCGGGTCGAGCAGCTGCCGGCGCGGCACCGCAGCTGGTCGCCGGTAGCGCTCGCGGCCAGCATCGACCACCCGGCCGGCCCGTTGCACGTCGTCGTCTCCTGCCTCGAACACGGCATCCCTTACAGCGACGACCGGCTCGCGCAGGCGGCGTTTCTGGCCGAGCTCGCCACCAGACCTGAGCTCGACGGCCCGTGTCCGGTGCTGGTCATGGGGGATCTCAACGCCGCACCCGACAGCGCCGTACTGCGCCCGCTGCGTGAGGTCCTCATCGACGCCTGGTCCGCCGGGGGTGGCGATCCACGCGCAGTGACCCTGCCCTCCAGCCATCCGTCGGCTCCGTTGGAAGCCGGCCCCGAGCTAGTCGACCAGCGAATCGACCACATCTTCTTCCGGGCGGGTCAGGAAGATCAGCACGTGCTGGTCGAAGGTGCCGCACTGGGTGGCGAGGCGGTCGACGGCGTCTTCCCCTCCGATCACCGTGCCGTGATCTGCGATTTCCGCTGGAAGAACGTTCGCTGAATGAACGCTATCTACTGGGATTCCGACGGCGGCGTCTTCTCAGGCCCGCTGGCGCTGACCGCGTTGTCGATCACCTGCCAGACCTCCTGGTCCAGCCGGTTCTCCTTCCAGATGCCGTACGCGGTCCCCAGCAGCACCGGCGGGACTGCGACCAGCCCGATCGCCCCGCTGATCGCCGCATCGACCCACTCGTGACCTCCCAGGCTGATGCTCACCTGGCCGTCTCCGGGGGCGAAGACCACCGTCAGCGCGTAGGTGACTCCCAGCAGCTGGCGCCACAGGCTCTCCTTGCGCGCCTGCATCACCGTGCGGTCCCCGCTGGTGCGGTAGACCTGTGCCTCGAACTCCTGCGCGCGGAAGTGGTCCGCCAGCGTCCGGGCGAGTTCCTCTGCCGGGACGGTCGTGCTGTAGATCCGCTCGATGTTCAGCGCCGGCCGGCCGGCGCTGCCAGTACCCTGCTCTTCGGCCATTTTCGCTCCCTCTCGCTCCCGCTACGGGCCATCGGTACAGCGTAACGAAGCGCAGGATCCAGCCGAGAGCCGGAATGTGTGTCGCACTCGCGGAATGCCTCAAGACCTCGAGCCGGTGCGGCGCTCGAGGGCTTCGATGACTGTTGGGCAGACGTCGATCTCATAGAGCCTTTCGACGCTCTGCATCCCGCCCGGGCTCTCCGCGTTGATCTCCACTACCTTGTCGCCGATCACATCGATGCCGACGAAGTACATGCCGTCGGCGACGAGCTTCTTGCTCATCGCTTCGATGATGCCGCGTTCCACGTCACTGATCTGGAGGGGGACCGAGCGTCCGCCCGCGCTGATGTTGGCCCGCGGATCGTTACCCGTGGGCACTCGGCGGAAGGCGGCCAGCTTCCCGCCGCGCTCGAGGATCTGGCCCTCGAGCAGGAAGATCCGGGCATCGCCGTTTTCACCGCCCTCGACGAACTCTTGAACGATCGCGTAGCCGTCCTGTAGCACCGCCTCGGTCATCTGCGCGAGGTTCGCTTCGCCCTCATCCTCGATCATGAACACGTTCCGACCTTTGGCTCCGTACAGAGGCTTGACGACGGAGTGGCCGACCTCGCTGACGAACTGCCTGATCGCTTCCGGGTCGCGTGTCACGAGCGATCGCGGTCTAATCTTCCCGGGGAACTCCTCCAGGTAGAGCTTGCTCGTTGCGCGTATCAGAGACATCGGGTCGTTCACCACCGTTACACCTCGAGCCTTGAGCTTCTGGCCGAAGACCACACCCAGTGGACTTGCCCACGGCCGCTCCTGCAGATCGTCGATCGATTCGTTTCGGAGGAAGAAGGCATCGAGGTCGTCCATGACGATTCGTTCGGCGTCGCGCTCCTTGATGCGCTCCATGAAGCTTGCGAGCGTGTCGTCTTTGTCGAACTCTGCGGCATGAGCCCGGGCAACTAGCTGCCCATCGCTTTCCCCGAGTGCGACGTCTCCGACCCCGACGTACCAAACCTCATGCCCGCTCTGGGCCGCGGCCCTCGCCAGCCGCGTAGTCGTGTACTCGTCTATCTCGGTAGCGACGTCGTTGACGAAAAAGGCAAGCCTCATGCCGATACATCTCCTTCGTACAGGTCCATGACCGACGCGCCCGCGCGCAGCTTGTCCAGCCGCTCCTCAGCGCCTGGGACGTCCAGCCAGCGCGGACGGACCCATGGTGCTTGGAGCACCTCGCGGTCGAGCAGGTCCTGGATCAACGGGATGTGGTCCAATGCGAACTTGCCGACGAAGAGGACGTCGAGGCTGCTGCCCTCTGCGAGGGCTTCGAGGAGGCGCGTGATCCCACGGAGGTAGATCGCGTCCTTTACCGAACCGCCCCCGACGACCACCCGGATGGCGATGGACCAAGCGGTCCTCGCCGGTATCCGGTGTCCTGCGCGTAACGATTCGAAAATCTCCAGGAATCCGGCGCCGTCGAGCATCTTGCCGATGGCCACAACCCTCGCCGCAAGCACGCGAAGACGCCGCGGGTCCAATCCTCCGGTCAGGTACTCGGCGAGTACGGCAAGGCCCTCTTGGGTCTCCTCGTAGCCAGGCAGTCCAATCGTCAGCAGCGTCAGTGGTTGCCTGGCGCCGTTCTGGTAGGTGACGACGTGGGTGCCGACCTCGTGATGCAGCAAGGGCTCGACACGGTCCGCCCGGAAAGCGGCGGCTTCGGGGATCAGCAGCCGGCCGAACGACACCATCAGCTCGGAGATGTCGTCGCGCACCTCGATGTGAGCCGGGAAGTCTGGATATGCGGCACGGTATCGATCGAACTCAGCACGAGCCGCCTCCGCGAACGCCCCGGCCGTAACGCTCCGGGTGCTGGGAGCTTGGGCTGGGATGGTCTCGAGCAGCTCCTCCGCTGCGGAGGCGAGAGGATGGGCGATCCCTCCGTAGAGCTGCAGCGACCCGTACACGAACCGCGAAGTGTCGCGATCTTCCAAGGTTGTGATCTGTCTTGCTATCTCGTCTCGCTTCGCCCGGAAGAGTGTGTGCAGGGCAGGGTCGGTTACGTTCTCGATCTCGAGGCTGTAGAGGTCGCGTCGCACCAGGTCCGGCGCGAATTCCAGCGGTCTGAGCCGGAGAGTGGGGATCGTCCCGAAGTCACTCCGTTCGAAGTCCGCCCATGCCTCTGCGGCATTGACCGGCGTGACGTTGAGCAGCAGGTTCAAGTTGCGCTCGATCTCGGTGAGGCGGGCGTCGATATCTAGAGCAGGCGCAAGCTGCTGGGTCGGGGATGTCACCTGAAAGAGATACCCACCAGCGGGTACGAGCAACAGCTCAGTGGGGCTTCCTTGTTTCGTGGTATTGCGTTTGGGGGCCATGCCTGCGTTGAATGGTTTTTGCGAGTGCTTGGATCAACAGGGGGTTCCAGGTGCGTGCTTTCCCACGATGGGCCGGCTGGGCCGTCACCGCGGCCTTGATGCTCACCTCCGCGGCCTGTGGCTTTGCCAGTCCGCCGCCGACCGCGCCGTCAGTGCACCCCAGCAGCGTCCTCACAGTTGCGCCGGCAATGCCAAAAAAGTCCAACGCGGCAGCGCCACACTCCCCGAACAAGCTGAGGGCAATCGAGGGCCCCTTCTCTCCGAGGAAACAGCAGCCGACGGTGCGGCAATTCATCGGGAGGAAACAGCAAACGACCGTGCCGGAACCGGACCACATCGTGGTCGTGATTTTCGAGAACAAGCACCGCACCAGCGTGATCGGCAGCGCGCAGGCGCCCTACCTCAACAAGCTCGCGGGTAAAGGCGCCAGCATGACCCACTCCTACGGTGTTACCCATCCCAGCCAGCCGAACTATCTGGCGCTGTTCTCCGGGTCGACCCAGGGAGTGACGAGCAATGTATGCCCCCAGCATTTTCGGAAGGCCGACAATCTCGGGCATCAGCTCCGCAAATCAGGCCACAGCTTCATCGGCTATGCCGAGTCTCTCCCGAAGACCGGTTTCCGCGGATGTTCCTCTGGCCGCTACCTCCGTAAGCACAACCCATGGGTCAACTTCGGCACGCTGCCGGCAAGCACCAACAGGCCGTTCAGCGCCTTCCCGCGCGACTACCGCAAACTTCCGACCGTGGCGTTTGTGAGCCCGAATATGTGCCACGACATGCACGACTGCTCGATCCGGACCGGCGACCGTTGGATGAAGAAGCACTTCGCGCGATACGCGCGGTGGGCGAAACGGAATAACAGCTTGCTCATCGTCACCTTTGATGAGAATGCGGGCGGGACAGTGAAATCAATCCCGACGATTATCGTCGGCGCGAACGTCGACCCGGGTGTCTATGCCGAGCGGCTCAACCACTACACGCTGCTCCGCACTATTGAGGATGTGTACGGAGTGCCGGCGCTGGGCCACGCCAAGGCCGCATCCCCACTGTCGAAGATTTGGACGCGCTCACCGATTCCGCGAAGTCGTCGCCACGGCCGGTGAACTTGTTTTCATGCCAGTGAAGGGGCCCAGCCAGCACCAACGACTCAGTTTGGGAACAATCACGACTCTGGCATAGTTGAGCCTAGTACGCTCAAGCATTAGGTTGAGTGACACAGACTCAAGGACAACCCCAAACTTCCTAGCTGGAGGACAACACATCATGGCTCGTGCAGTCGGCATTGACCTCGGAACCACCAACTCCGTCGTCGCCGTACTTGAAGGTGGAGAGCCCACCGTCATCCCGAACGCTGAAGGCTCCAGAACTACGCCCTCGGTAGTCGCATTTGCGAAGGGCGGCGAGGTCTTGGTTGGCGAGGTCGCCAAGCGCCAGGCCGTCACCAATGTCGAGCGCACTATCCGCTCCGTCAAGCGCCATATGGGCACGGACTGGAAGGTCAGGATCGACGACAAGGATTACCGTCCCCAGCAGATCAGCGCATTCGTTCTGCAAAAGCTGAAGAGGGATGCCGAGGCTTACCTCGGTGAGCAGGTCACCCATGCGGTGGTCACTGTCCCGGCCTACTTCTCCGATGCGCAGCGTCAGGCCACCAAGGAGGCCGGCGAGATCGCTGGCCTGACTGTCGACCGGATCATCAACGAGCCGACAGCCGCCGCGCTCGCGTACGGGTTGGACAAGACTGATCAAGATCAAACGATCTTGGTCTTTGACCTCGGTGGTGGCACCTTCGACGTCTCACTGCTAGAGATCGGCGACGGCGTTTTCGAGGTGAAGGCCACGAACGGTGACAACCGACTCGGTGGTGACGACTGGGATTCCCGGATCGTGGATTGGCTGGTCAAGCAGTTCAAGAACAAGAACGGCACCGACCTCTCCCAGGACAAGATCGCCCGGCAGCGGCTCCAAGAGGCCGCTGAGAAGGCCAAGATCGAACTCTCCTCGGCGAGCGAGACCCAAATCAACCTGCCCTACATCACTCTTGGTCAGGCCGGCCCGCTGCACCTTGAGGAGAAGCTGACCCGCTCGGAGTTCCAGCGGATGACCTCTGATCTTCTTGATCGTTGTCGGTCGCCGTTCCACTCGGTGATCGACGACGCGAAGATCAGCGTTAGCGCTATCAACCACGTGATCTTGGTCGGTGGCTCGACCCGGATGCCTGCCGTTGTTGAGCTCGTCAAGGAGCTGACCGGCGGCAAGGAACCAAACAAGGGTGTCAACCCCGACGAGGTCGTTGCGCTCGGCGCGAGCCTGCAAGCCGGCGTGCTGAAGGGCGAGGTCAAGGACGTGCTGTTGCTCGACGTCACCCCGTTGAGCCTCGGCATCGAGACCAAGGGCGGCGTGTTTACCAAGATCATCGAGCGGAATACGACTATTCCGACGAAGCGTTCTGAGGTGTTCACCACTGCTGATGACAACCAGCCGTCGGTGATGATCCAGGTCTACCAAGGCGAGCGCGACTTCGCGAAGGACAACAAGTCGCTCGGCAACTTCGAGCTGACCGGTCTACCGCCGGCGCCGCGCGGCGTCCCGCAGATTGAGGTCGCTTTTGACATCGATGCCAACGGCATCGTGCACGTGAACGCCAAGGACTTGGCTACCGGCAAGGAGCAGTCCATGCAGATCACGGGCGGCTCCGCGCTCGGCAAGGACGACATCGACAAGATGGTCAAGGAGGCCGAGGCACACGCCGAGGAGGACCGCAAGCGGCGCGAAGCTGTCGAGCTCCGCAATGAGGCCGACAACCTGGTCTTCCGCACTGAGAAGCTGCTCAGCGAGAACGCCGACAAGATCAACGACGATGTCAAGCAGCCGGTCGAGGAGGCGATCGCTGAGGTCAAGAGCGCTCTCGAGGGCGAGGACAACGACCGTGTCAAGGCTGCCGTTGAGAAGCTGAATACGACCAGCGCGCAGCTGGGTCAGGCCATGTACGCCGCGGCGCAGGCCGCGCAGCAGCAGGCTCCGTCCGAGGCCGGTGAGCCGAGTGAGCATGCCGAGTCCAATGGCGAGAGCAGCGCCAGTGAGGACGACGTCGTCGATGCCGAGATCGTGGATGACGACCAGACCTCTAGTGAGGCGCGGTGACCGCACCGGAGCCTGATCCTCGGCACGCTGAAGCCGAGTTCGAGCAGCGAGGCCCGACCATACGGGATCGGCGTCGCATCGATCCGGAGACATACCAGGTACGGGAGCCGCAGGAAACTGCGGCTCCTGCTGCGGCGGCCCCAGAATCCAAGACCCCAGAATCCGAAACCCCTCCCGTACCAGATCTTGAGGCGGAAGTGAAAGAACTCCAGGACAAGCTGGCCGAGCGAACCTCTGATTTGCAGCGGCTCCAGGCTGAGTACGTCAACTACAAGCGACGGGTCGACCGTGATCGTGATCTTGCTCGCAAGGTGACGATCGAGGGCGTCCTGAAGGACTTCCTTTCGGTGCTCGACGACGTTCGTTCGGCTCGTGAACACGAAGAGCTCAGCGGTGGCTTCAAAGCGGTCGCGGAGGAGATCGAGCGGGTCACCTCGAAGTACGGACTGGACACCTTCGGCGAGGCGGGTGATCCGTTCAACCCGCATATCCACGAGGCGCTGCTGCATGCGCATGCCGATGGCATCGACGGTCCTACATGCGTGGAGATCTTGCAGCCTGGCTACCGCATTGGGGATCGCATTCTGCGGCCGGCGCGTGTCGCGGTCGCCGAACCCGAGCCGACGCGCGCTGAGCCTGTCGAAGCGCGCCCTGAGCCCCCGCCGATTGACGAGGTCCTGGCCGAGTCAGCCGAAAAGCTGGTCGAGGCAACAGGTGAGCCGGGTGCTGACAAGCCCGATACCGACACTGATCAGCTGTGACCTGCTTTGTGAGCAGGCAGAGGCAAACTGTCTGAAGGAACATCCAACAACCATCGGTAGTTGATCATCGCGAAGGGAGGCGTGGGTGAGTACCAAGGACTGGATCGAGAAGGATTACTACAAGGTCCTCGGTGTCTCCAAGGACGCCTCGCCTGAGGAGATCAAGAAGGCGTACCGCAAGCTGGCACGCGCCAACCATCCCGATCAGAATCCCGGGAACACCGCCGCCGAGCAGCGCTTCAAGGAGATCTCCGAAGCCAACGACGTGCTCTCCAATTCGGCCAAGCGCAAGGAGTACGACGAAGCTCGGCGGTTGTTCGGCAGCGGCGGCTTCCACTTCCCGGGGAGTGGCGGTTCCCGGACGGGCGGCCCATCGGTCGACGATCTCTTCCGCAATGCCGGAGGGGGTCTGGGCGACATCTTCGGCGGTCTGTTCAACGGCGCTCCAACCACTCAGACCACTCGCTTCTCGACCTCACGCGGCCCACGCCGGGGCAGTGACGTCGAGGGTGAAGTCACGGTGGATTTCGTGCAGGCCATCGAAGGCGTCACGGTTGCGATGCAGATGGTCTCCGACACCGCCTGTGAGGCATGTCGCGGCACCGGCGCGCGGGCTGGAACCATTCCGCGTGTCTGCCCAACGTGCGAAGGCAGCGGCATGCAGACTTCGACTTCCGGCGGCGTCTTTGCCGTAACCGAGCCGTGCCGCGAGTGTCGGGGCCGCGGGATGGTCGTCGACGACCCATGCCCGGTCTGCCACGGCTCTGGCCGCGGCAAATCCACGAAGACCATGCAGGTACGGATTCCCGCGGGCGTTACCGACGGTCAGCGGATCCGACTCAAGGGCCGCGGTGGCGCCGGTGAGAACGGTGGTGCCGCTGGCGATCTCTACGTCACCGTGCACGTACGCCCACACCCGATCTTCGGGCGTAAAGGGGACAACCTGACTCTTACGGCGCCGGTCACTTTCCAAGAGGCCGCGCTCGGGGCTGAGATCGAAGTGCCGACGCTCGGCGGCATACCGGTCAAGCTGCGTGTTCCCCAGGGCACGCCAAACGGCCGTACCTTCCGGGTGCGTGGCAAGGGTGTCCGCAAGCGGGACGGTTCTCGAGGTGACCTGCTGGTCAGTGTCGAGGTACTCGTACCGGCCGCCCTGAACGAACAGGCCCGAGAGGCCTTGAACTCCTACGCGGAGGCGGTCGGCTCAGTGAATCCCAGGGCGAAGCTCTTCGCCGCAGGATGAGGTGAGACGTGCCTGCTTCACAGCTGCCGCAGCGAATTGATCATGATGCGCCCGTCTTCGTTATCTCGGTCGCAGCTCACCTTGCTGGGATGCACCCGCAGACTTTGCGCACCTACGACCGGATGGGCCTGGTCTCACCGCGGCGTACGGCCAAACGGGGGCGGCGCTACTCGGCACGCGACGTTGCTCGGCTGCGGCTGATCCAGCGACTCTCCCAAGATGAGGGCATCAACCTGGAGGGCATCCGTCGCATCCTGTCGATGCAGGATGACATCGAGGAGCTGCATGCCAGGATCGAGCAGCTGACCGCCCTACTTGCCGCGGTTCAAGAGGCGTCTGGAGCGCGGGTGTTCACCGCCGACCCGCTGGGAGGAGTCCATCTCGGCAGACGGGGCCGGCGAACACCGCTCGCTCTCCCGGGACGCCCCTTGACATAAGGAATAGTGCGACTTTGGTAAAGGTTGAGTCTACGGCGCTCAACTTTGTCATTGTGAAGTGCTTTATCGCGGGCGCATAGTTGAGTGAGGCGTACTCAAGTTTGATCCAGAGGAGACATGGACACCAGCAAGCTCACTACCAAGAGTCGTGATGCAGTCTCAGCGGCCTTACGAACCGCCCTGACGCAAGGCAACCCGTACGCGGAGCCGTCGCACCTGCTGCATGCGCTATTGGAGATTCCCGGCAACACAGTCGCACCCTTGCTGTCTGCGGTAGGTGCCGATCCGGCAGTCGTTGCCGCAGCTGCCAAGGGTGCGATTGCAAAGCTGCCGTCCGCGAAGGGGTCCTCGGTTAGCCAGCCGAACCTTTCCGGATCCTTTGCCCGGGTGCTGGCCGATGCCGAGGTTCGCGCCGAACAACTCGGCGATGCGTACGTGGCGACTGAGCATCTTCTGATCTCCTTGGCGACGGTTGATTCCGACGCCAAGAAGGTGCTGTCGCAGCTGAACGTAAAGCCGAACGTGCTGACCCGCGCCTTCAATGACGCCCGTGGCAGCAAGCGCGTAACGAGCCCGGAGGCTGAAGGCACTTCGTCCGCGCTCGACCAATACAGCGTCGACCTCACTGCCATGGCTCGGGACGGCAAGCTCGATCCGGTGATCGGGCGGGATGCCGAGATCCGGCGCGTCGTCCAGGTGCTCGCTCGGCGTACCAAGAACAACCCGGTGTTGATCGGTGACCCCGGCGTAGGCAAGACCGCAGTCGTTGAAGGTTTGGCGCAGCGGCTGGTGGCCGGTGATGTGCCCGATTCACTGAAGAGCCGCCGCCTGGTGGCTCTCGACCTGCCGGCGATGGTGGCCGGGGCCAAGTACCGCGGCGAGTTTGAAGAGCGACTGAAGGCCGTCCTGACAGAGATCAAGGACGCGGCTGGCCAGGTGATCACCTTCATCGATGAGCTGCACACCGTTGTTGGCGCGGGCGCCACCGGTGATTCCTCGATGGATGCTGGCAACATGCTCAAGCCCATGCTTGCGCGTGGCGAGCTACGCATGATCGGCGCAACCACATTGGATGAATACCGGGAGCGCATTGAAAAGGACCCGGCCTTCGAGCGCCGCTTCCAGCAGGTGTTCGTAGATGAGCCGAGTGTCGAGGACAGCATCGCGATCTTGCGTGGCCTGCGGGAGCGCTATGAGGCGCACCACAAGGTGGCGATCACCGATGCCGCCCTGGTAGCAGCGGCCACGCTGTCCAACCGTTACATCACCTCTCGGCGGCTTCCGGACAAAGCGATCGACTTGGTCGACGAGGCGGCCTCCCGGTTACGGATGGAGATCGACTCGTCGCCGGTCGAGATCGATGCGCTGCGCCGCACGGTCGAGCGAATGAAGATGCAGAATTTCGCACTGGAGAAGGAATCCGATCCGGGCAGTCTGGAACGGCTGCATCGGCTAACCGAGGAGTTGGCCAATACCGAGGAAGAGCTGCGATCCCTCGAGGCTCGCTGGGAGGCGGAGAAACAAGGCCTCAACCGGGTCGGCGAGCTGAAGAAAGAGATCGACGAGCTGCGCGTCGTCTCCGACCGGGCGCTTCGAGAAGGTGATCTTGTCAAGGCCAGCGAGATCAACTACGGTGCGATTCCTGCCCTGGAAAAGGAGATGGAGGAGGCCGCTAAGGCTGAAAGCCAGCTGCCCTCGATGGTCTCCGAAGAGGTCGGTCCGAACGATGTTGCCGAGGTCGTCTCTAACTGGACGGGCATACCGGTCGGCCGGTTGATGCAGGGTGAGACCGAGAAGTTGTTGTCCATGGAGTCCCGGATCGGCGAGCGGCTGGTTGGTCAGCAGAAGGCCGTACGCACGGTGTCGGATGCCGTGCGCCGCTCCCGTGCCGGCATCTCCGACCCGAACCGCCCCACCGGCTCGTTCCTGTTCCTGGGCCCGACCGGCGTTGGCAAGACCGAGCTGGCCAAGTCCCTCGCGGAGTTTCTCTTCGACGACGAGCGGGCCATGATCAGGATCGACATGAGCGAGTACTCCGAGAAGCACTCGGTGGCGCGTCTGGTCGGTGCGCCTCCGGGTTACATCGGATACGAGGAAGGCGGCCAACTCACCGAGGCCGTCCGGCGCCGCCCGTACTCGGTGGTTCTGCTGGATGAGGTGGAGAAGGCGCATAGCGAAGTCTTCGACATCTTGTTGCAGGTCCTGGACGACGGCCGGCTGACCGACGGTCAGGGGCGTACGGTCGACTTCCGCAATACCATCTTGATCTTGACATCCAACTTGGGATCGCAGTTCCTGGCGGACCAGACGCTAGACCTGGAGACCAAGCGAAATGCCGTGATGGGTGTAGTACGTGGGGCGTTCAAGCCGGAGTTCTTGAACCGGCTCGACGACATCGTGCTCTTCGACGCCCTGGATACTGAGGAGCTCGCCAAGATCGTGGAGATCAACTTGGCTCGCCTCAACAAGCGGCTCGCCGATCGGCGGATCACAGTGGAGGCCACGCCCGCGGCCAAGGAGTGGCTGGCACTCACTGGTTTCGATCCGGTCTTTGGCGCTCGTCCGCTACGCCGGCTGATCCAGACGACAATCGAAGATCAGCTCGCGCAGCGGGTGTTGGGCGGCCAGGTGCGGGAAGGGGACACGGTCATCTTCGACGCGGATGAGAACAGCGACGGCTTGATCATCTTGGAGTCCCAGCCGGCCATTGCCTAACTGATCAGCCCTAACCACTGACAAGTCGGCTTGTCACCCCCACCAGCCTTGTTTGTGCGCCCAGCGCAGCAAGACCAAAGACATGATCAACATGGCCAGCAGCAGGATGATGAGCCAGCCCCAGTGCGTCTGGTCGTTGACGATGACGTTCATCCCAACGACAGAAGACAGAGACGTAATGGGCAGGGTGATTGCTGCGATGACGGCTAATCGCTCGGCGGCAATGGTCATCTTCGTGTCGGTACGGGCCCGGTAGAACTCGGTGACCCCCATCAGGAAAACCAGCTGAGAATCGCTGATATGGGCCACGGTCTCGTATTGGTCAAGCACATCTTTCATCAACTCGAGGCCCTCGGGCGGTGCAAAAGTGGTCAGCTTGATTGCCCGCCGATAGATCTCGCTGCCCTGAATAGCCATGGTCTTGATGGTGAGCAGCTCATGCCGCGCCGCGAACAGCTCGCTAAGGAACTCCTGCGGATCCTCCTTGACGTCCGCCATCACCCGCTGCTCCATTAACCCGACCTCACGGGCGATCTCGGCGACCATTTCAGCCTCCCGGCGGGCGATCGAGGAGACAATCGCGTACGTCAGGCCGAACGGTGACGTGGGGTGCAGCCGGCCGCCATCCAGCCGTGCCGCCACTGAACTGGTCTCGCGCAGCGCCGAGTCCAGAGGGACCTTTGGATTCACCGGGCCATGAACAGTGACCAGGAAGTTATCGCCGACGAACTGATCCAGCTCGAGATAATGCACGTGGCCGCCTGCGCCAATCTCGGGTGCGTGCACGACGATGAACACGTGGTGCGGATACACATGGACTCGCGGTATGTGGTTACGGTTGCGGCTTTCCGTAATGGCCATCGGATGAAAATGAAATTCCTTGGCGAGCACCGTCTCTGCCTCGTCGTTCCACTCGGGAATGTCAAGCCAGACGAATCCGTCGTTGCGTTTCCGCAGGTCCGGCAGCTCCGACAAGTCGTGGATACCCACGTCTTCGGAGTCGATCCAGCGCAGCTCCATCGCCAGTCTCCCTTCCACGTTTTTTCTACACCCGTATCTGCAAAAAGCGGGCACCAGACAGTTCGGATGTCTGAACACTGCGTGTGCGTCAGGGAGCGGCCTTGAGATCGGCGAGTCCGGTGCTGCGGCCCGGCCGGGATGGGGCACTGCTGGTACCCGACCTGGCGTACCCGCGCGCTTTCACGCTCCGAGTCGGTCGAACCGACCAGTCCTACGTCGATCTTGATGACCCGCTGCGGCTGGAGTTCGACTACATGCAGCGGCTGGTCGATGTTCTCGACAGCGTTGACGAGCCAGGGCAGCGGTTACGCGTCGTGCACATTGGCGGCGCGGCAATGACGCTGCCGCGGTACGTCGCCGCGACCCGCCCAACCTCGGCCCAGATAGTCCTGGAGCCAGACACCGAGCTGACCGCCTTTGTACGGCAGTATCTGCCGCTGCCTCCGCGTAGCGGGATTAAAGTGCGCGGCGTGGACGGTCGGCGCGGCATCGCGGAGCTTCACGACGGCTACGCGGATCTCGTGATCATCGACGCCTTCGTCGGTGCCCGGGTCCCCGCGGAGCTCACCACAGCGACGTTTCTCGCAGATGCTCGGCGCGCTCTCAATGATCATGGAGTGATCATGATCAATCTCACTGATCGCGGGCCGCTGGCGTACGCGCGCCGGGTGTTGGCCGGTGTACGCGCGGCCTTTCCACACGCGCTGCTTTGCGCCGAGTCGTCCACGCTGAAGGGCCGGCGGTTTGGAAACGTGATCATTGTCGGCAGCGCCGCACCGCTGCCGTACGCGGCGATCGCCGAGCGCGCTGGACGTTCGCCATTCCCGTATCGAGTGCTACGTGGTGCGCGGTTGAGCCAGTTGCTGGCCGACTCCGTGCCATTCGGTGATGAAGATGCCGAGGAGTCTCCAGAGCCGGGAAGCGCTATGCGGCCTCTAACCTGACCGGCGCGGCTTCAGCGCAGCTTGCGCAAGGCATCCAGCCTGCGGATCGCCTCATCGAGTAACTGCTCCTGTTTGCAGAATGCCCAACGCACGTAAGGCCTGCCAGCCTCAATGCGGTCGTAAAACACTTGATGGGGAATCGCCACAACACCGCAGCGGGTCGGAAGGTCGCGACAGAATTCAACGCCGTCGCTGTATCCCAGCGGCCGTACGTCGGTGGTCATGAAGTAGGTGCCGCGCGGCACGATCGGTTCGAGTCCGATCGAGCGCAGGCCTGCAGCGAATCGATCGCGCCGGTCCTGGAGATCAAGCCGGGCCTTTTCCACCCACTCATCGCCTTCGTTGAGCGCGCGGGCGACCGCTGGCTGGAATGGAGCGCCAGAGACGTAGCTCAGGAACTGCTTCACGGCGGTGATCTCATTGATCAACTCTGGGCTGGCAAGCGCCCAGCCGATCTTCCAGCCAGTAGCGGAAAAGGTCTTCCCGGCCGACGAAATTCGCACCGTCCGGTCCCGCATTCCGGGGAAGGTCGCCAAGGGCAGGTGTTCAGCGTCATCAAAGGTCAGATGCTCGTACACCTCGTCGCAGATGACGAGCACGTCGTGCTGTACCGCCAATTCCGCAATCGCGCCGAGATCCTCGCGCGCCAGCACGACGCCCGTCGGATTATGCGGTGAATTGATCAACAGCGCCTTGGTCTTGTCGGTGAAGGCCGCCGCTAGCTCGACATGATCGAGCTTGAAGTCTGGCCCGAATAGTCCCACTCCGACACGCTGCCCGCCAGCGAGCTCGATGGAGGCGGCGTAGGAGTCATAGAAGGGCTCCAGGGCGATGACCTCGTCGCCCGGATTGACGAACGCCAAGATCGACGCGGCTAGCGCTTCGGTGGCACCCGTGGTGACCAGAATCTCCGTCTCAGGGTCGTAGCTCAGGCCGTAGGTCCGGCTGCTGTGGGCAGCGATCGCTTGCCGCAGCGGCAAAATGCCGCGGCCAGGCGGGTATTGGTTCATTCCACCGGCAATCGCCGCGCGAGCCTCTTCGAGCATGAAGGCCGGGCCGTCGGTGTCGGGAAAACCTTGGCCCAGGTTGATGGACTGTGTAGCCAACGCCAGTGCAGACATCTCAGCAAAGATGGTTGCCGTTGCCGCGCGAATCCGGTCGGCTTTCCAGACGGAGGGCATATACAGACCCTAGCTAGGTCGAGTTGCCAGTTTCAGCGGCGGACGTGCCGCGGCGCGCCAGAGCACTTGTGCAAACTCGGTGTCGCCGAGGGGTTGGGTGCCGTTGGCGTTGACGAGGTAGATGCGGCGGTGGGGTGATCGCCATAGCCAGGTGCCGGGTTCGGGTTGGCGGACTTGCCAGCCGCCGTGAGTTTTGTAGTTGTGGTGGCGGCGTAGGTAGGGTCCAAGGTTCCCGATCCTGGTTTGGCCGGGCGGTCCACCCCTGTCCGGACTGATATACGGGATGGTGTGGTCCAGGTCGATGCGGCGGTTCACCGCGGCGGCGTAGGGGAACACGTCGGCGGGGTAGCGGAGTTGGAGTTGTTCGCGGAGCCGGGCGGGGATTTCGTAGCTGTCCACCGGTGTGTGGCCGGCGGGCAGGTCGATGACTGGTTTGAGGTTGATGGTGCAGTGATCGCCGAGTAGGGCGTGGAGCCGGTTCAGGAGCACGGGGCCGACGTCTTCGACCCTGGCGACGCCGAGACCGCCGCTGAGGGCTTCTTCGCTGAGGTGCACATAGACGATGGCGCGGGGCCGGGCCCGGTCGGGGTGGAACGGCGGCGGGCTGATCTGCAGTGATCGATGAGCGGCTTCGTCGAAGCTGACTTCGGTCTCGCAGGCAGGTTCCTCGGCGGGATCGGCCGGTTCGGCGGGTCCGTCCCAGTCATCGTCCTGATGCTGGCAGAGCAGTTGGAGGGCTTGGGCGGGTTGGGCGAGGATGCCGATTGCTTTAGAGCGGCGTACGTCGATGGGGTCGTTATCGCCTTGCCAGGCGAGGATGTCGGCGATCCGGTCGATGGTGGCTTTGAACCAGATGGCATCACCGGCGGTGGCGCGGGCGATGATTATCTTCAGCCCGTGTTCGCTGTTGCGGCCGAGGCGCACAAACCGTTCTTGGGCAGCGAGGGCTGCTTGTTGTTCGGCGCCGAGCGGGTCGGCTTCGATGATCGTGGCCTCGAGCAGGGTGTGCAGCCGGCCCCAGGACAGCTTTCCCACGGACGGGGCGAGCTGCGCGTCCACCCAGCCGGCCTGTGCGGCGGTGAGGTGCCGGGTTGCGGCAGCGATGTGGCGGGCCTGGTGGGCCGGCACCTGCCCGGTCAGCGCGGCCGCCCAAATCGAGCGGAGCCGGTGCCGCAGGTCCAGCGCGTCTGCGATCAGCCGGGACGCCGAGCCGTCGGACATGCGTAATGCGCAACCGAGTTCGGCGGGACAGAACCCGGCGACGGTCGGGGTGCCGTCCCCGCCTAGCTGTACCGGACGTTCGCTACCGGACAGCCGACTCTCCGGGACGGCGTCTCCGGGATGGATGTCGGCCCAGTGAGCGGCGATGTGGAGTCGTCGGGTTTCGGCGGTGATCAGGGCGTGTTCGTTGGCCTCGGCTGCGGCCAGGGTGCCGGCGGCGTCTAGATCAACCAGTTCATTTTCGAACACGTATTCAATATAAGGTGAGCGGCAGACACTTCACCGAGAATTCGGCGCCCCGCAGCACACGGACAACACGTCATCAATCCGGACAACACCGCGACTGTCGTGTCCGTGATGGGCTGGTTTGCCTGCCCGGCCCCAGAGTTAGGCTCGAGTTGACGACGGTGTCGGCTGAGCCAAGGAGGCCTCTCGATGTTGAACGCGGCTGAAACGGCGTTGCTGGAATCGGTACCGGAGGGGCTGTTCATCAGCGGCGAATGGCGCCCGGCCACCTCGGGTTCCACCTTGAAGGTGTACGACCCCGCAACCGGCGAGGCGATCAAGACCATTGCTGACGCGAGCGTCGATGACGGCACTGCAGCTCTCGATGCCGCAGTCGAATCGGCGCCTGACTGGGCTAAGACCTCACCACGCGAGCGAGCGGAGATTCTGCGCCGCGCTTTTGATCTGATCCAAGAGCGCCAAGACCAAGTCGCGCTGCTGATGACGCTCGAGATGGGGAAACCGCTGGCCGAATCCAAAGCGGAAGTCAAGTACGGCAGCGAGTTTCTTCGCTGGTTCTCCGAGGAGGCAGTACGGGTCTTCGGCCGCTACGGCATCAACCCCGAGGGCACCGGGCGGATGATCGTTTCGCAACATCCAGTCGGCCCCTGCTTCTTGATCACCCCATGGAACTTTCCACTGGCCATGGCCACTCGCAAAACGGCGCCAGCGCTAGCTGCCGGCTGCACCGTCGTGATCAAGCCACCTGAGCTAACGCCCTTGACCACCCTGTACTTCGTCAAGATCTTGGCCGAGGTCGGCCTGCCGCCCGGCGTCGTCAATGTGATCACTACATCAACCTCGAGCAAGGTGTCGGCGCCGATCATCGCCGATCCCCGGCTTCGCAAGCTGAGCTTCACCGGCTCCACCGAGGTAGGCCGCAAGCTGCTAGAGCAGGCGGCCGGCAACATTCTGCGTACGTCCATGGAGCTCGGCGGCAACGCGCCCTTCCTGATCTTCGATGATGCTGATCTTGGTGCCGCTGTCGGAGGTGCCATGATCGCTAAGTTCCGCAACATCGGTCAGGCCTGCACAGCGGCGAACCGGTTCATCGTGCACGAAGCCATTGCCGACGAGTTTGCCGCCCGGGTCACAGAACGAGTACAGGCGTTCAAGGTCGGCCGGGGGACCGAGGAGGGAGTGCAGATCGGCCCGCTGATCAACGATGATGCAGTGCAGAAAGCCGACTCGCTAGTACGAGACGCGACCGACCGCGGGGCGAAGGTGTTGACCGGTGGTCACCCGATCGATCGGCCTGGCACGTTCTATGAGCCAACCGTCGTCGCCGGCGTACGCCCTGGCAGCGACATCCTCCGCGAGGAAATCTTCGGGCCGGTCCTTAGCATCGTCACCTTCAACGATGAGGAGGAAGCCGTGCAGACCGCCAACGACACCGAGTACGGGCTAGTCGGGTACGCCTACACCAAGGACCTGGCTCGCGGCCAGCGGCTCATCGAGTCTCTGGAGACCGGAATGTTGGGCCTCAATGTCGGTGTGGTGTCGAATGCGGCAGCGCCCTTCGGCGGAGTAAAACAGTCGGGCATCGGACGCGAGGGCGGCATCGAGGGGATTCACGAATACCTGTCGACCAAGTACACCCTGACGCCGAATCCATTCGCCGGCTGACCACTTTCTCCCAAGAGACGGGCGACTAGATACAGTGCCGGTCGTGAGTACGCCGACGGTTGCCGAGGACACTGCTCAGCTGATCGAGCAGATTGAGGCGTTGGCCATCGTTCGCGGCACAGTCACTCTCTCCTCGGGGCGTAAGGCCGATTACTACGTCGATATGCGACGTGTCACGCTCGACGGCGCGGTTGCGCCGATCATCGGTCGCGTCATGCGCGCATTGGTTGCCGACTGGGACTTCGAGGCGGTCGGAGGTCTGACACTTGGTGCCGACCCAGTTGCGACTGCCATGATGCATGCCGCCGCGGCCGCTGGCGAGCGACTCGATGCCTTCGTGGTCCGCAAGGAGGGAAAGACGCACGGCCTTCAACAACTCATTGAAGGCCCTGCGGTGCGGGATCGTCGAGTGCTTGCCCTAGAGGACACCAGTACTACTGGCGCTTCCGTATTGACTGCCGTCGCGGCGCTGCGGGAGGCCGGAGCACAGGTGATCGGAGTCGCCGTCATCGTCGACCGCGATACCGGCGCCAAGGAGGCCGTCGAAAGTGCCGGATTGCCCTACCGCGCGGCGATCTCTGCACATGACCTCGGTTTGGAGTAAGGCCTAACGGCGCATGGATGTGCTCACCCGTTAGGGTGAATATGGCCTGAGGCTCGTTCAACCCCCAGATGCTAAGGAGATCTGATGGGTACCGCCATCACCCTGATCATCATCATCTTGGTGATCGTCGTCATTCTTGCGCTCATCGGCATGGGCTCGTACAACGGCTTCGTCAAGTCCAGAAACCTGATTCAGGAATCTTGGCGGCAGATCGACGTCGAGTTGAACCGCCGCTACGAGCTGATCCCGAACTTGGTGGAGACGGTTCGGGCGTACGCCGCGCACGAGCGCAACACCTTGGAAGACATCACCAGGCTTCGCAGCCAGGCTCAGCAGCTTTCACAGTCGGAGGGCGCGCTACCCACTCAGCAGCGGTCCGATGTCGAGGCGGCGCTCTCGGGTGCAGTCCGGAATCTGATCGTCAGCGTCGAGGCCTATCCGGATCTCAAGAGCAATCAGAACTTTCTGGAGCTGCAGCGGCAACTCGCCGAGACCGAGGACCGCATCGCTGCGGGCCGACGCTTCTACAACGCCAACGTTCGGGTCTACAACACCAAGGTCGAGTCGGTGCCGTCGAACATCATCGCCAACATGTTCAAGTTCGAGAAGGCCACCTACTTCCAGGTCGACGAACCGGCCGTACGCCAGGCACCGGATGTCAGCTTCGGAGAGATCGCCTACCGCGGCGATCCCGAACAGCAGCAGCGGCAGCTCCCGCCTCAGGAGTCTGCCCCCCAACAATCGGCGCCGCCGGTCCAGTTCGACAGGCCAAGCGACGACCAGCTTCCCAACCCGCAGCAGTATCAGCAGCCGCCCCAAAGTTCCCAGCCACCCCAGCAGGGCCAATATCAGCCGCCCCAGCCGGGCGGTTACCAACCCCCGGACCAGGCCGGCGGCTATCAATCGCCGCAGCAGGGGGGCGGCGGATATCAAACGCCGCAGCAGGGCGGCGGCGGATATCAAACGCCGCAGCAGGGCGGCGGTTACGTCCCCCCTGAGACGGGACAACAGAATCCGAACCAGCGTTAATGATCCGGGGGTCTGACGTGCCCGCGGAAATGACCTACCAGCAGCTCGGGCCTTCGGGTCTCACCGTCTCCACGATCGGAATCGGCTGCAACAACTTCGGTGCACGCATGCCCGATCACGAGGTGCCAAGCGTGGTGAACACCGCTATCGATGCCGGGATCACCTTGTTCGACACCGCCGACGTCTACGGCAACGCGGGCGGCTCAGAGATCCTGCTCGGTAAGGCGCTCGGCTCGCGGCGCGATGAGGTGATCATTGCCACGAAGTTCGGCTCGGACATGCGGGGTGCGAACGGCCCGGATTGGGGTGCCCGGGGTTCCCGCCGCTACATCAGGATCGCGCTCGAGAACAGCCTGCGCCGCCTCGGGACAGACTGGATCGATCTGTACCAGCTGCATGAGCCCGATCCGCATACGCCGATCGAAGAGACGCTGGCCGCTCTCACCGAGGTTGTCGCTGAGGGCAAGGTGCGCTACATCGGCTCGTCAAACTTTGCGGGTTGGCAGGCGGTCGATGCCGATTGGATATCTCGGACTGGCGGCTACGAGGCATTCATCTCCGCACAGAACGAGTACTCCTGGCTGAACCGGTCGGTGGAACGGGAGCTGGTGCCTGCGCTGGAGCACACCGGTCAGAGCCTGCTGCCGTACTTCCCGCTCGCATCCGGACTGCTGACCGGCAAATACCACCGCGGCGAGCCCGCGCCTCAGGGCAGCCGGCTCGCTCGGAACCGCGTGCGTCTAGATCGGGCGAACTTCGACTTGATCGAAGCCGTTGAGGCGTACGCGGCCGAGCGTGGTTTGTCCATGCTGCAGGTCGCGATCGGCGGGCTGACGGCGATGCCTACCGTCGGCTCGGTGATCGCCGGCGCCACCTCGGCCGAGCAGGTCAAACAGAACGTTGAGGCCGGACTCTGGATGCCCACCGGGGGCGATCTTGAAGAGTTGCTGGAGATCACCAATCCAGCTATTTAGCCGACTTGTCAGAAACCAGAGCGCTATAGCGCTCCTCGGTTCTGACAAGTCGGTGCTAACGCCTCCAGAAGTCATAGGGATGCCTGCCGGGCCGGAAGCCGTGGGCCTCCACCATCGCCGCCGCGTCGCTGAACCCT
>Ga0307294_10000082_pt1 | contig 21350 bp, 25 predicted proteins | sample ER_DNA_151_FD_194468 | JGI IMG/M metagenome (GOLD analysis project Ga0307294, IMG submission 194468) | Bulk soil microbial communities from the East River watershed near Crested Butte, Colorado, United States - ER_DNA_151 | ecosystem: Environmental > Terrestrial > Soil > Floodplain | place... | reverse complement strand
GGTGTCACTCTTGAGGTCCACGAGCCGGAGCCGTACCGCTTCGATCGCGGCAACCTGGTGGCCGGGACTCACGACTTTGCGGCTGATCTTCGCGCTGCCTCTCAGGGCGACGGCGCGGCCAGTGCCCGCGCGCTGGGCTTCATCCAGGAGCACGTGTTTACCGCTCCCATCACCAGCGTGCCGGACGGTCCCGTGCGCACGACCGCCGATGATCAAGGCGAGCAATTCGCGATCATCCCGGTTGCCAACGTGGCCGCGCTGAATCCCAACGTCCAGCGGCCGGACCTCTACGTCACTCAGCGTGAATTCGCGTTCCCGCTGTGGACGGCGATCCAGAAGGAAACCCTGTCGGAGATCACGCCGATGGTTGTCCCGAAGTGGTCTGCCCATTCGGCTCTGGTCGCGGCTCACGTGGAGGACACTGAGCCCGCTGAGGGTCAGTTCACGGCGACTAGCGAGACGATCACCCCGGGCGCTGTGTCCGGCAAGGTGCGTATCTCTCGCGAGCTATGGGATCAGGGTGGCGCTCAGGCGTCTTCGCTGATCTGGCAGAAGATGGTCTACGAGTACAACAAGGCCCTGGAGGCCATCGCGTGGACTGAGCTTGAGGCTGAGTCTCCTGGTGCGACCATCACGCTTCCGACGAACGCGGGCACCTGGCCAGCCACCTACACCCAGGCTCAGGACTACCCGGTCTCGGCCGCGTTTGAGGCCGCTGTCGCTGATCTCCAGTACGTGGCAACGGGCAACAGCTTCACGTCGCTGGCGCTCCAGCAGGACCTCTACCGTCTGTTCGCTCGTGCGACTGACACCAGCGGCCGGAAGCTCTACCCGATGTTCGGCCCGGTCAACGCAAACGGCCAGGTCTCGCCGCGGTTTGCTCGGCTGTCCATTGCTGGCCTGGAGGGCTACCCGGTCACCTCGGCGGCCGCTCCTAGCAACGCGTCATCGAACAGCTACCTGTTCGATCCGGCCGCGATCTACGCCGCGGCCAGCGCGCCGCAGCGGCTTGAGTTCCAGTGGCAGGTCCGCTCTGTGGAGTTGGCCATCTGGGGCTATCGCGTCGTGGAGGTCATCGACAACCCCGGCATCCGCCGCATTGCGTACGACCCGGGTACATAGCCGGACTCCTGGCCCGCTGGTTAGCGGCGGGGAAACCTCTCCCAGCGGGCCAGGCTCAGCGTTTCAAGATCAACAATCCAGGAGGCACGGACATGGTCCGGAAGAACGACACAGTTACCAGCGAGGAGGACTCCCACGTGGAGGCCGATGTCACCTCAGAGCCCGACGTCACCTCAGGGACACCGGTGCCTGAGCAGGAGGACTTTCTGCAGCCTCGCACCTCAGAGGTCCGAGAGGCGTTCCCGTTCCCCGGTGACACTCAGAGCGGCGGGACCCGGAATCCGGCGCCCGATTTCATCAGCTCCAACGTCGCCGAGCAAGCCAAGATGTACGGGTCAACTATCGACCCAGCCACTGGCCTGACCGTGACGCTGGACGATCTCAAGGCTCGCGGGCTCGTGGTGGAAGACGCCACGCCCGCGCTGCCGTCCAAGTAGCCACAACACAGGGGAAGGCCAGCGGGCATGCCAGCACTACAAGACGTCAAGGATTACCTGGCGTCTGTTGGCGTGCCCGCTGGTCGCTACACTGACGCGGCGCTCCTGCAAGTCATCGCAGTTGAGTCAGCCGCTCAGATCAAGGCTTGCCGCGTTCCGTCCGCTGAGCTGCCAAGCGGGCTCTCACTCCAATTCCGGGCCTCCGACCTGGACACTCTGGTGGACGGCGCGGCAGTTAGCTCCTGGGCCTCAGCCGTGGGGACCTCCGTGGCCACCCAGGGCATCGGCTCGGCCCAGCCCACAAAGCGCACCGTGGACGGCCGCGACCTGGTCCGGTTCGACGGGACGGATTACCTCTCGCTGTCCGGCGACGCGCTGGCCCTGACCCAGAACGCAATCGGCGGGACGCTGCTGGCCCGCGTCAAGCTCAACAGCACCGTGGCGGGCACCCAGAGACTGCTGGCGTTCAGCTACGGCGCTGGCCTGTCTATCCGGCTCTATACGGGAATGTTCGGCGGTAACTGGCAGATCATCGCGCGGCGCCTGGACGGCGACAGCTCCCTGGGTGCCGGCTCCGTAGCCAGTGACCAGTCCGTCCATACCTGGGCCTTTGCTCTCGACTGGGCCCGTGGCGTCTATGAGATCGCCCAGGATGGTGTGTCTGTTGGCTCTGGCTCCTCTGGGCTGACCGCTGGCGCCACGTCCAACACTCCGTCCAACGCTGTCGTCCTGGGTGCTGGCGCTGACGCAACCTCGCCACTGTTCGGGGATCTTTACGAGCTGCTGTATTGGCCGCGAGTCCTGACCTCTGCTGAGCGCCTGGCCGCTGAGGACTACCTCAGTGGCGGCGGCCTGCCCTGGCCGCTCCGTGAGGCACTGTGCCGCCGCGTCCAGGTCAACCTCGCGAAGCGTGCACTACCGCTCGGTGTAATCGACCAGTCCTCAGACGGCGGCGGCTCGTCGTTCGTGCCCCGCATTGACCCTGAGGTCCGGCGCCTGGAGGCGCCCTATCGAAAGCTGGTGGTGGGATGACTCTCGCTGCTGACAGGCTCGCGATCGCCCAGGCTGTGGACGCGGTCCAGGACATCACTGGATACGATGACCAACCCGCAATGCTCAACGTGGGCGACGCCTGGGTGCGCTGGGGCGGCTGGCTTGCTGCTGGTCCGCTCGAACTGTTCGAGACCACGTGGCTTGTGGACGTGATCACCGGGGGCACGCCCACTGACGCAATGAACTTCCTGGACTCCCACCTCTCGCTCCTGGTGTCCGCTGTGTCGCCGCTCGCGTACGTGGTGGCGGCGCTCCCGGTTGACTTCCAAATCCCAAACGCTGGCGTCCTGTACGGCGCTGAGATCACACTCAAGAGAGAGAGCTAGACATGCCCGCTTACGCAGGAGCCCGCGTCTTCCGTGATGCCATGCTCAAGTTGTCCGGAACGGACTACACCAATCAGGCGTGGGAGATCAGCATGGAGGGCGACACGCCCATCCAGCAGCAGCGCACCCTTGTGCCTGACGGTGGGATCTCCGACGTTGACACGGCGCTCTACAAGATCAGTCTGGAGGGCCTCCAGGATTGGGAGACCACCGGTCTGGCCAAGTTCCTGTGGACTAACCGCGGCGCTCAGGTGGCGTTCGTGTTCGCGCCACGCAAGGGCTCGGGCCTGGCTCAGTTCTCCGGGACGCTCATCGCCGTGGCACCTCCCGCGGGTGGGAAGCAAGGCGAGTTCCTCCAGATCCAGCTTGAGCTTCCGATCATCGGTGAGCCCACCCTGGGCACTCAGCCGTAACCGCTCGTCCACCCGTTCGATTTTTGGATCTAGGAGCCCAGAGAAATGGCAGCACTACCAGTAACGACAATCAGCAAGGCTGGCATTGCGCCCGCCCCGGTTGTGGCCGCCGCGTCGGACACCATCGACGTGAACCTATTGGGCGGCCGCCCGGCGATCCTCCACGCGAAGAACACCACGGGCTCAGCCGTGACGTTCACGGTGGTGGACAACGGCAAGACTCCGGGCGGTAGCTCTGGCTCTAACGCTGGCGTCAGCGTCCCGGCTACAACTGGCGATCGCGAGATCTTGGTGCTGCCTGAGTTCGCGGACAGTGCTGGCATTATCACGGTCACCACGTCCGCTCAGGGTGCTGGCATCACTTCGATGGTGAAGCGGCTTCCCTGATATGTCCGCCATTCTGGAGAGCGTCCCGCCCAAGGCTCGCGCCTGGGTCTATATGATCTTGGCTCTGGCTGGTGTGGTCGTGGGCTCTCTCCAGATCGCTTACCTGGCCATTGGCACCCAGCCCACCTGGCTGAGTATCACTGTGGCTGTCTTCGCATACCTGGTCGCACCGGGCAACACGATGGCGGCCAGCAATACACCCGTACCCCGCCGCGCTTTAGAGGAGTAGAGAGACATGGGAGTCCCAACGGTCGTTGACCTGGAGATCTGGAAAGACGGAGCTGAGGAGCCTGAGCTGGTCAGGGCTGATCAGCGAGACATGGCAGCGTTCGAGCGCAAGTTTTCGATCGGCACGGCGCGCGCCCTGGGCGAGGCCACGATGATCTTCCAGCGATACATCGGGTGGTGCGCGCTGCGCAGGCTCGGCCGCACTGATCTGCCGTTTGAGGCTTGGGAGGAGAACGTCGTCTCTGTTGAGGAGCCCGATGAGGAGGCGCCCCAGGAGACGGTGGACCCTACGATTCCGGCTCCATGATGGACTTGTATGTCCGCATGGCGCTGGCCACCAGGCAGCCACTAGCGGAGCTGATGACGTGGGAGCCCAAGGCTCTCGCCACTGCCACGCTGGTGCTGGAGGAGCAGGAGAAGGCGGCGAAAGACGCGGCCAAGGGGAGTTGATCGGACGTGAGAGTCACAGGCGCGGAGGAGATCGCGCTGGTAGCTGCCGCCGTCCGGTCCGTGGGCGCTGATCGAAAGATCGTCAATGACATGGCCGCGGGTATCCGCCGCGGCGTGGCGCCACTCCGTAAAGCGATCCGCGCCCATGAGGTGGAAGTCCTGCCCAGCGGGCTGGGCGAGTGGATGGCGAGCGGCAAGATCACCGCTCGCGTACGCCGCGGCGCTAGCTCCGCTGGGGTGACTGTCGTCCAGGGGCGCAACTCGGGCACCGGCAAGCGCTCGGACCTGAAGCGCCTGGACAGCATGGGCCGCGTCCGTCACCTCACCTGGGGGCACAGGCCCTGGTCCGCTCAGACGGTAGTGGCCGGCTCATTCAGCGAGGGCGCGTCGGAGGAGGGCATGGACCAGCTACTGGACGCCACGCTGGAGGCGTGTGAGAACGCTGCCGAGAGGATCGTGAGGGCCTGACATGGGCGTCAATAGTCGTGATGTTGAGCTGAACCTGGAGGGCAACGATCACACCGGCCGCGCCACCAGGTCAGCCGGAAACAACCTGGACCGGCTACGCCGCAAGGTGACCCGATTCAACACGGACACCAAAAAGTCAATGCTGAAAAGCGGCTCCGATAGCGCTCAGGCTTTCTTCCAGTCGTTCCTCCGCGGGCTCACATTCGGCAAGCTCGGCGCCACAGTGGACAGCAAGATGGGGCCTCAGTTCGCGCGGATGGGCATCCGCCTAGGTGGTGTGTTCGCTGTGGGCTTAGCGGGCGCTGTGCTGGCTCAGGCTGGCAACATCATTCTGGCCGGGCTCCCGCTGATCTTGGGCCCGGCTCTCCTGGCCCTGCCGCTAATCGGCATCCTCAAGAAACAAGCCAACGCGGCGAAAGAGCAGGAGGTCTCGCTCAAAAAGCTGGAGGGTCTCCGCAGGCGTCTCGAAACGGCCAGGAGTAAGGACGCAAAAAAGCGCATCCAAGAGGAGATGGATGGGGAGCTGAAACGCCTGGGTGTGCTCCGCAAGCAGGCCGAGCATTTCAACCGGCTCAAGGGCTCCGCGCGCCGCTTCATGGACACCATTTCCGAGCCGCTCCAGCCTGTGGTGTTCAGGCTGATGGATCGCGCTGGCCGGTTGCTCGATAAGTTCGGCCCCAAATTCCGCCGCATGGTGAAGGGGCTAGCGCCAGGATTTGAGAAGCTCGTGGGCGGGGTGATGGATGGCGTTGTGGCGTTCATCACAGCCCTGGAGCCAGCCATTCCGGGCATCAATACCGGGATGAAAATTTGGGGCGAGGAGGCTCCCAAGATCGGCAAGGGCATCGGTGACGCGATCGCGGCGCTGCTGAAGGACCCGAAGAAAGTGGAGGATGCTGTCCGCAACACGGCCGGTTTGCTCCGTGACGCCGCTGACTCTGCTGTCGATCTTGCTGGCGCCCTGATCACCATCTCTCAGAAGTACAAGAAATTCTCAGACAGGGTGGACGCGTTCGAGAAAAGCACGAGCGGCAAGGCTGGCCCGCTGGGCGGCATGTGGAACGCGGTGAAGCGCAACGCGCCCAAGATCCTCACGGGCATCCGTGGGCTGGGTAACGGCATCCAACGCCAGTGGAACAAGATTTATGGGAAGGCCTCCGACTTCGCCTCTCGGACAGTTCATAGGGTTGTGACCTGGTTCAAGCGGCTGCCCGGCATGGCTGGCCGCGCGGTCTCCCGGCTGTGGGCCAGCATGAAATCTCACTTCGATGAGGTGGTGCGTGGTGGAAAGCAGCGAGCCAAGGAAGCCCGCGACGGCGTAGCTCGATTCCTCCGCCGTATCCCTGCTGCTGCTGGCCGCGCTGTGTCCGGGCTCTGGGGTGCCATGAAGGGCGCATTCCAGACAGCTCTCGACGGCGTCCAGCGTTTCGCTGACAAGATCGCGGCCGCCGTGGCCCGCATAGCTGGCCTGAAGGCCAAGGCCAGCGGCAACCCGGGCGGGTCAGGTGGCGGCTCTAAATCGTGGGCTAACGGCATGGCCTGGGCTGCGTCAGCTATGTCCGGCGCTCGCACTGGCGGCCCTGCTCAGGTCAACGTGGCCGCGCCCAACGTGGCTGTAAGTGTGCGCCTGGACTCGCGCGAGATCCGCGCGATTGTCAGGTCAGAGATTCGTGAAGCTAACAAGGGTGACGCATACCGCGCCCGGATAGGAAGGCGCTAACCATGGGTAGGCCAATCACTCTCCCGACACCGGGGGACTCAGCCACGAATGACGTCTACGGGGTCACGCTCAACGCGGCCGTTAACCAGATCAATGATGATCTTCTGGCGATCCGCAAGGCGGCAGACGAGACGATCAACGCCACCGCACTCCAGAACGATGATCACCTGTTGCTACCAGTGGCCGCGAACGCGTTCTATCTGGTGGAGTGGTGGTTCCGCATGGACGGGCCGCAGGCCAACGATTTTAAATATTCGTTTACTGGGCCGGCTGGCTCCGCGATGGTCTGGTCATCGCTCGGCCTGGACCTCGCGGCCGTGGCCAATGTGGCCCCGATCAGCCAGGACGCGCCCACGCTTGCCACTGTCATCCAGCATGGCTGCCTAGGCGCTGGCGTCTTCAGTCATGTGCGCGGCCGCGGCTACCTCACCACCGCTGCCACTGCTGGCACGCTGACGGTCCAGTGGGCCCAGGTGGTGGCAGCCGCGAGCACGATCCTCAAGGCTGGCTCTCACCTGTACATGCAGCGAGTGGCCTAATGGGCATCTATGGCGTCGGGATCTACGGCTCCGGGGTCTACGGCGGCGACACCGATATTGCGCTGACGGTCCAGGACGTCTACCCGGATCGCGTCCAGCTCGTGGTCACTGAGAACGTGGCCGGGACCACTGTCACCATCTGGCGCCGCGTCGCTGGCCAGACTGACCGCGTCGCCGTGCGTGGTGCTGACCACCTGGTGCGTACGGACTCGGGCCCGATCATCGCCTACGACCACGAAGCGCCCTATGGCATCCCGCTCGAGTACCTCCTGGAGGTCAGCGGGATTGATCTCCCGCTGGAGACCGAAATGGTCACGCTCACCCTGGACGGCGGCAAGGTCGCAATCACGGACGCGATCGCGGGGAATGCTGCTGAGACTGTGATCCTGGCCTGGCCGGACAAAGACATGGCCCGGCCGTCCACTGTCTTCCAGGTAGGCGACCGCAATATTGCTGTCCTGGGTGACCTGGTGGGCTTCACCTCCACGATTGAGTTTTACTGCGAGACCACGGACAGCCGCACGAACCTGGTCAACCTGCTGCGCAACGCCACCCAGGGCATCGTTCAGCTACGTGGCCCGGGCGGCTACGACGACGTGGATTGCTACCTGGCCGTGGTCGGTCTCAGCGTTCGCCGCTGGAGCCAGGATGGCTCTGACGATCGCCGCGTGGTGGCGGCTGAGGTGGTCGAGGTGGAGGGCTGGGCGTCCACCCTGGGCACTAAGTCATTCACCCTGGGTGACATCGCGGCCGCGCTGCCTAGCCCACCGAACGATCTCCAGGACCTGGCTGACATGTTCCCTGGTGGGACTCTTCTGGACATTGCGCTGGCTGACTGGTCATGATCACAATCTCGGACACGCTCAAGGGCATCCTGGCGGGGAACAGCTACAAGCTCTATAACCGGCTGATCTCCATCCAGGCTGGCGTTGTGCTGGCCGATGACATCCCGGCCGTGGACGTCCGCGAGGAGGCAGACGCTAGCCTGCGGGTGCCCGAGACGCTGAGCTTTAAGGTCCCGATCCTTGACCGCGGCGTGTCCTGGGTGCCCAGCTCGTATGATCATCCGCTCGGAATCTGGGGCCAGCGCATCGTGGCCCAGGTGGGGGTGGGGATTGACAGCGGACAGGTTGAGTGGCTGACCCGCGGCCAGTTCCTGACGATCGGTGCGGAGACCTCTGGGGACTCGGTCAGCGTCCAGTGTGCTGGCCTGCTGTACCTGGTGGAGGAGGCTAGCCTGGTTAGCGAGTATCAGCCCAAGGCGGGCGCCACGCTCGGCTCCATCATTCGAGCTCTGGTCGAACCTGGCCTGATCGTGGACCTCACCACGGCTCCCACTGACCGGACGGCTCCCAGCAATGTGACCTGGTCGGACAACCGGCTGGACAACGTGGCTAACGCGCTCGATGCGTGGCCAGCTCAGGCTGAGGTCACCGTGGACGGCGTGCTCAAGGTGACCCCTGTCCCGGCCGAGCCCACCAGCGCCCTGATGACGTTCTCCGACACGGTCAACGTGGAACAGTTCAGCAGCGAGCTGTCCAGGGACGGCGCGTTCAATGCCGTGGTGGCCCGGGGTGCATACCCGGACACGGCTGGTGGGCTCGCTGGCCAGGAGATCGTGGCGACGGGCTATGACCTGGTGGCCACCTCGCCGTTTCGCTACGGCGGCCCGTTCAGCCCGTTCCTGGTGCCGTTTGGCTACGAGTCGCCGCTGATGACTGACCCCACGATGGTCCAGGCGGCCGCGAACACCAGGCTTCGGACTCTCCGCGGCACCAGCGGCCGCACAGTCTCGATCGACGCTGTCCCCCACCCGGCAATCAAGCTCGGCGATGCTGTGGCGGTCACCAGCGCACGCCTGGGCCTCTCTGGTGCCCTGGGTAGGGTCCAGGGCTACGGGCTCGGCCATCAGCCTGCTAACGCTCAGGCGCCCCTCACGGTGAGGCTCAAGGACTGATGGAGTGGTCAGGGCTGCGGGTCTCGCCCCGCACTAGCGTGATCAAGGGGATTGCCCAGGGCGCGGTGAGCGGCTCCGCAACGGTCAGCGTCAAGATCATGGGGACCGTCATTGTCTGCCGTGCTCTCCGCGGCATCACCACGGCCGCGGGTGACATCGTGGCGGGCGTCCGGGTGGGCGGCGAGATCCTGATCTTGGGCCGTATGCACGCCAGTGCACCCAGCGCCGCAGACGCCACGGGCTACCCGCCGTCACCAGAGGGCGCATCCCGCTCGGGTCAAAGCGTCTTCCTGCCAGTCGAGACCCGCTCGTATCACACGGGCCCAGGGCCCAACGCCTGGCGGTTTGACACAGACGATCTGCTCCAGAGTGAATGGGGCGGCGACCTGTTCACCGGCTGCGCGTTCTACGGCTCCGCCCCGCGGGCCCTGGCTGGTGCCGTGGTGACCCTGGCCCGGCTCAAGATGAAACGCGTGGCGGGCGGGGACAGCTCAGCCCGCAAACCTGAGTTCTATCGGATCGCGGAAAACACGCGGCCCAGCGGCGCCCCGACACGCACCGGCTCAGGCACCCTGGGCCCTAACCTGTCGGTTAATGAGGTGGACACGTTGACGCTTCCTAACGCGCTCGCTCAAGACATCGTGGACGGGCTGGCGGGTGGGATCGGTATATGGGTCTCCGATGATTCACAGCCCCACGTAAGGCTGGCGGGCCGCTCGCGCTACTCCTCCAGCATGGTGCTCACTCTCGATTGGACAAGGATCTCCTAATGCCCGGAACATCACCCGACAATCTGACTTACCCGGACGCCAGCGGCGGGACCTCCATCTGGCAGCATGTCCAGAACCTGGCTACCTCTGCCCAGGCCGCGCTTACCGCCCGCCATGACGTCTGGAATAACTGGCCGCTCGTGTGGGACACGGCCAGCGGCGGCGGCTTCCTCAGCGTGGGCGGCGCGGGCAGCAGTCAGGGTTTCTATCAGCAGTGCGGAAAGCTGGTCCATGCTGAATTCCGGGTTGAGTTGGCGTCTGGATTCTCGATCGACTCGGGCACGTTCCTCCTGGTGCTGCCTGTCCCCGCGTTCGTGTGGGGCGCTTCGGGTATCTCCGGGTGTATAGGCACCTGGACGGCCAGAGACGATTCGGCCAGTGGTGCCGCGGTCACGCCGCGCCATTACGGCGGCTCGCTCGGGCTCTGGGCTGCCGCGTCTGACCGCGTTCACTTCGCCGCCGCTGTGTCGCCATTCCCCAACACTGGCCCCACGAACTTCACGCCGCCCTATAGCCGCATTGACTCAAACGACCCGATCCCGTGGGCGGCCGGGGACGTTCTCGCGGGCAACCTGACTTACAGGGCAGCCTGATGAGCCCCACGTGGTGCCGGCTAGGCCGCAAGCTCCCCGGCTGGTGGTGCGCTCGTCCAGCGGGGCACGCTGGCTCGTGTGCCCTGTGGCCACGCTGGTGGAATCTCCCCGGCCGCCGGAGAATGCGCCCCCGTGTCTAAGGCGTGGGCTGGTGGCTCCACCGCAGCATGGCGCGGTGTTCGGCTCCTGGTGCTGCGCCGCGATCAGTACCGCTGCCAGATCCGGGGCCCGAAATGCACCACGCTGGCCACCCAGGCCGCGCACATAGTGCCCAAATCCCAAGGCGGGACCGATCACCCAGATAACGTCAGGGCAGCGTGTGCACCCTGCAACCTGTCCCACGTGGACGAAACAGCCGATCCAGAACCAAAGGGGCAATGGTAGTGAGTAACGATATGCGGGACCAGTTCAAGATCACGGGCGCTGACAAAGCGGGCCTGTGGATATTCGGCATCGCCGTGATCGTCCGTGCGGCCATGCAGTGGGCACCCCACGAGCCTGGCGCGATGATCGACTATGCGTGGATAACGAACTTTGCGGCTATCGCTGCTGGCTGGCTGTCGATCAGGTCACGCGTGGGCGACACCGCGAAAGTGACTGAGCGCGTGGAGACCCAAACCAATGGCCAGTTGGACGAGCGCATCGCGTCGATCGTCACTAGGGTCCTGGCCGAACAGACGAAACAGAAGGGCTATTGATCATGGGGCTGTACATCGACAATTACCGACCCTGGCCGGGCTGGGTGGTCAAGTCGAATGAGGAGATCGCGCACCGATTCAACACCCAGATAGGCACGTACCCTCACCACGCTCACAGCGACCCGGGGAAAGACACTGTCCCCTCTGGCGGGTACGCGGCAGACTTCTGGCTGTACGACAACAGCGCCGCTCACCATGATCAAGTCCTGGCCTGGTTCAAGATCAACGCCAAGCGCCTGGGCGCCACCTACATAATCACCAGACGGCGCATCTGGTCAGTCGCTCGGGCCGCTGAGGGCGTCCGCGAATACACCGGCTCCGACCCTCACACCGGGCACATTCACATCAGCTACGGAAGAGAGGCACCGGGCGCCGTGGACACCTCCACCTCAGTCAGGTCAGCATCGTTCAACATCCGCCACAAGACACCCCTTGACGTGGGCCCCAGGGCCTGGTCCGCTCGGCTCCCTCAGCTCGTGCGGGTAATCCGCGACGTGGCGCCCAGCGTGCTCGGGGTCCAGGAGTGTAACGACGCCCGCGCTACTGAGCTGACGCATGGGCTCGGGCCTAACTGGAATTTCTGGGGCTCGGGCACGGCCAAGATCATATGGAGGGCTGACAAGTGGGTGGCAATTGATCACCAGGAGTTCAAGCTCAAGAGCACCGCGCTGCCCGGCTTCCCGTCCACGCGGCCGCTGACGTGCGTCCGTCTCCAGTCGATCGCCACGGGCGCTGACTTCTGGGCGGTCGCCACTCACCTGGCCGTCAATATGCCCGGTGAAGCCAAGCTGCGCGAGGCCCAGGCCGTGGAGATCGTGGCCCACCTGGCCACGCTGCCCGAGCATGAGCGCGTGGTGATCTTCGGTGACCTGAACGACGCCCAGAAGGACCAGCTATTCAACGCTGGTGTCCGGAAGATCCTGGGCGCTGCTGGTTACCGCCACCTCAGGGACCGGCTCACGGATAACCAAATGGACGGAGACAGCCGCAACAGCCGCAACGGCTGGGGTGTCACCGGCCGCGAGGGGATCTGGATAGACGACGTCCTGACGAGCCCCGCCGTGACTCCGTACGCGGGCACTCTGGTGATCACCGGAACGCCTGAGTACGAGCCCCACGCCAGCGATCACAACCTGGTGCGCGCGTCGTTCAAGATCGACACACCGAAGCCCGACACGCCGTCAGTGACCTAGCGATCGCTGGGCTTTGATAATGTGCCCACAGCGAGATCAGGACCCCACATAGTTCACTGAAGCTGACCACGACTCAGCGTGTTTGCCATACCCTGACCCCGCCAGGGACCCCGCTCGATCGAGCAGGGCAGACACGGAGAGGAGTGGTCAGTGGACCATTCACAGCACAGTTGCCACGCCATGGGATGCGCGATGCTCCCGGGCACAGAAGGGCCCACGGCGGGCTCTGTAATCAGCGAGACCAGAGAGCCAAGCACCGTGGGCAGTGGGGCCAGCATAGCGATCCCCGCCACGGTGCTCTATTCACACCTCCGAAAGGTCACCATCCTCCTGGGAGAGGCCAAGCGCGTCCCTCTTGAGCTGATCACTCAGGTTGAGCTAGACGCCTGGGTGCTGAACCACATCGAGGCGATCGCGGAGGAGCTGCTGGCCTTGCTCCAGGCCTACCAGGACGCGGCATTCCTCGCGGAGCTGGGCGCCCGGCAAACCGAGACGCTAAGGATGCGTCTGACAGAACTTCGGGGGCCACGATGAGCATGGACATGCTATTTGGCGACGTCCCGGACTTCGACGGCGAGAGCTACGACCCCGAGCGTGATCATGACCGGCTGGCCAGCCACCTGGTCCGCGTCCACAAGCTGATGGAAGACGGCGAGTGGCGCACCCTGGAGGACATCCGCACGGCGCTCAACCTCCCACACGCGGACGTCTCGGCCCGGCTCAGGGACCTCCGCAAACGCAAGTTCGGCGGCCATACGGTGAGCCGCGTCTATCTCGCTGACGGCGTGTGGATGTACCGTTTCCGCCCCAACCCCAACCCAGAGGAGCCCCAAGAGTCATGATCGTTATCGAGCTGAAAAGCAGCGGCGCGTCCAAGATCATCGTGGACGGCCGGGACATCGCCAACTACGTGCGCAGCATCACCGTGCACCACTCCACGGACACCAAATACGTGGCAGGCCAGCGGGTCCCGGGGCCCAACATTCCGCAGGTGGACCTCACCCTGGTGGGCCCGATCTACGTGAGCGTGGACGGCAGGGTCAAGATCGGCGCCGAGCTGGATGAGGTGCACGGGTTCAAGAGAGAGGTACTGGACCAGCTCGTCCAGGGGTCGCCCAGCCTCCCCGTGGATGCTACCCCCGCCCAGGAAGACAACGCGTACGACGCTGGCTACCGCGATGAGTGAAAGCGGAGCACCCTACACCCCGCCACTGACAATCGGCCCTCGCGTTGGGCCATCGTGGGCGATCTACTTTCGGGGGTTCGAGTCCCTGATTAGGGCCGCTGGCCTACGGCTGGAGCCGTGGCAAAGACACGTTCTATTTCAACTGATCAGACTAGAGAGGGCACCCCGTTGAGCGAAGATCAAGAGGCCAGCACAATCCAGGCGATGGCCGCCGCCGAGCCCCACCCTGACTACCGACCAGAGGACCAGATCCCAGACTGCCCACGGTGTGGCCAGGAGCCTGCTGGTCCAGGCGGGACGTTCGGCCCGGTGTGCCACCACGAGATCCAGACCAAGGCGCGCACCCTGGGTATCACCCGCCTGCGCGAGACGAACCAGCTCCAGCTCGGCCAGGCCGCCATGGCATACGCGATCGCAGGCATTCCCGTGCACCCGCTGAGGCGTCGGAGCAAGGTCCCAGCCACAACTGAGGGAGTAAAGGATGCAACCACTGACCTGGGCACCATCCGCGGGTGGTGGGGCATGCAACCGGGCTTCAATATCGGGCTCGCGTGTGGCGCTGTCTTCGATGCGCTGGACGTGGACGTCAAGGGCGAGGCACCAGGCGCGGAGTCTCTGCGACGGATTAAGGCGCTGGGCTATGTCAGTGGCGCGTTCGCTGTCCAGAGCACTCCGACGGGTGGCAAGCACCTCCTTTTCGCCCCGGGTGGCGGCGGCAACCATGCCAGCGCTCGGACGGGCCTGGACTTCCGCGGCCGCGGCGGGTACATCGTGGGCGCCCCGAGCATCGTGGAGGCTGGCCCGTACACGTGGGATTTCACCCTGGGCAACAGATACGGCGCTACGTTCGATTGGGATGGTGCGCTGGCCTACCTGGACCCCGAGCGGTACGGGACCAGGCCCGAGCCGGCCCCCCAGGCCAAGCGCCCAGGAGACGGCCAGGCCGATCTCGACGGACTAGTTAGGTTCGTGGCGGCCGCCAGCAAGGGCGAGCGGAACCACTCACTGTTCTGGGCGGCATCCCGGGCGCACGAGAAGGGCCTGGACCTCACACCGATCCACGCGGCCGCTAAGTCCATCGGGCTCAGCGATCGCGAGATAACCCAGACGATCAAGAGCGCGGCCCGTGCCCGCCCAAGAGTCTGAGGGGCCTGAGTCCGTCGCATGGACACACTCGGCCCTGAAGACCTCCAGCCCGGCGACGAGATCCCCGAGCATGGACCGCTATTTGAGAGACTGAAACGGCGGCTGATGAACGTGGAGGCCCTCCGGGGTCTCCCGCCACCAGAACCGCTCATAGAGAACTTTCTGCTACGCAACAGCCTGGCCTGGCTCGGGGGCAGGCCAGGCAGCGGGAAGTCCTTTCTAGCCGTAGACCTGGCCTGCTGTGTCAGCTCGGGCAGGCCCTGGCGGGGTAACCCGGTCACCCAGGGCCGCGTCCTGTACCTGGCAGCGGAGGGCGCCTACGGGCTCGCACCGCGGATTGACGCCTGGATCAATCACACAGGCCAGGAGCCCGGGCCGCTGGTGATCTTGCCCGAGAGCGTCCAGCTCCACGAGCGTGAGGGCCTGGAGGCCATGCGCCGTATCCTGTTCGAGGCGAAGCCCTCACTGCTGGTCATAGACACCCAGGCGCGCGTCACAGCGGGCCTGGAGGAGAACAGCAGCAAAGACATGGGGATGTTCGTGGACGCGCTGGAGCGGCTCCGTGTGGCCTGCGGGGCCTGCATTCTGGTGGTCCACCATGAGGCTCGTGGCGCTGAGAATCTCCGGGGCTCCACTGCCCTGGAGGGCGCCGCCAGCACCGTGCTACGCACCGAGAAGGACCCAGGGGCCACGCTGGTGAAGATCCAGACCAAGAAACAGAAGGACATGATTGAGCAGGACCCGATCATGCTGGACCTGATCAGCTATCGGGAGAGCGCAGTCCTCCAGAGCATCACCACGGACAGCGTGGGAGGGCCTCTCAGCACACTCCAGCGCGAGTGCCTAGACATCCTGGGCGACCATCCCAGCCCGCTGTCTGTCAGCGCCCTGGGTGAGCGGATGGGCATCCAGCAGAACCAGCGGAGCGGGCTGTGGAAGGCCCTGGGCCAGCTCGATCGCCGCAAGCTCGTGATCCGCATTGACACACCCTGGGGCACCCGCACCCGCACTGAGTGGACCATCCCGCGAGAGCCCGAACCAGAGCCCGATCCAGACCCAAACCCTGAACCACCACCTGAGGATGGACCAGCAGAGGAGCCGCCCGCGCCCCAGATTCCTCTGTATCCTCCGCTTCATTTGGTCGAGGAAACAGAGGAGCCCGAAACCGATGCTGACTAGGGCAAACGTCTGTACACCACCCATGATCAACTCAAGAGCCAGCAGTAAGCCTCTGTCCACCTCTGTATACAGCTCAAACTTTTTCGGAGGATACAGAGAAACACCTAGTCAACAGTGCAATGATGAGCACTGTTTCCTCACTGTCCACCTCTGTGGAATCTGGCCCGGCCAGCTCTGTCCACTGTGCACTCCCCTATATGACGTAGTCATAGGGGAGCAGTGGAGCAGGCAGAGAGACAGCGAGACAGCCCAAACCGAGCCACTCGGCTCACAACCCAGAGAGGGGCACATCACGTGTCTACCCCGCAGCAGTACCCCAACCCCGGCCAGCGGTTCATGACCAGCTCTCCGGCCAACCCACAGCCCTACAATCCGAACCTTGAGGGCCCGGACACCATCACCCAGGGCATAGGGCCCGGCGGCATGATCCCGCCAGGCCAGCCAAAGCCTCAGCGCGTCAAGGACAAGCGGTTTGGCTGGCTGGCGCTGATCATCACATTCGTGATCGGGTGCGCCATTGGCTTCGCGGTTGGAAGCCAGCCCGTTGAGCAAGAGTCAGGCGCGTTCACTCAGGGCACCGGGTATCACTCGCAGGAAGCCGAGCCCACAGCCCCGCCTGAGTCTGGCCACACTGACCCCGCTGACCCGGTGTCGCCTAAGCCTCAGGCCAAGGTGACGCGTGCGCAGAAGGAAGCCCTGGAGTCCGCTGAGTCCTACCTGGACAGCGGTCACTTCTCGAAGAAGGGCCTGCTGGACCAGCTCACCTCGAAATACGGCGAGGACTTCGACAAGGCAGACGCTCAGTGGGCTCTTGCCCACGTGGACGCTGACTACAAGGCTGAGGCGGTCGAGGCCGCTGAGTCCTACCTGGAGAGCGGTCACTTCTCAAAGCGCGAGCTACGTAGCCAGCTCACGTCCGAATATGGCGAGGGCTTCACTAAGGCTGAAGCTGATTACGCCGTGGCTCAGGTGTACTGAGTTGAGCCGATCGCTTGACGCTGGCGCCGCCGCTGGCTGCATGCTGGTGGCGGGTGCTGTCTGCTCGGCAGCGCTGGCCGTGACCCTGTTCGTCCTGCTAGTCAAGCTGGTCCTATGGGCGCCTGGCCTGGTGGTCCTGGTGGCCCTGGCCATAGTGCTTCACCTGGTACTGTCCGGACAGGGGTAGGCACCAGGGCTGGCCTGCATGTGGCCCGCATCCACGTTGTGGTGGGTGCGGGCCACTACCATGCGTGGATGGCTAGGGCTAAGCGTGACCAGCACACCACTGATGCGTTGATCATGATTGTTGGACTATCGCTTGTGTTAATCACAATTGTGCTGGTCTCACTAGGTCTCGATTGATCCGCGATTTTTTCCCAAAAGTTCCGAACCCCGACACCCCTACCTGGTGAATCCCCCTCCCCTGATCTTGGCCCCTCAGAAGCGGTCGAAAAACGTGAAGCGGCCGCGCTAGGCGCAAATACGTTGCGCGAGGTGGCACAATCTCGGCCATGACGTTGCAAGCTGACCCGATGCCGGACCAGGAGGTCCTATTCGACGCCAGCCCGCACGCACCGGCTCCCGCTGGAATCAAGGGCGTCACGGAGCCCAGGCTCTACACCCCGGAGCTTCGGCCGCTCACGTTCGCCACGACGGCCGGTTACGAGATCATCAAGTTTGCGAAGCACACCCTGGGTATCGAGCTGCTGCCCTGGCAGAAGTGGTGGCTCCTCCACGCGTTCGAGTACGCGGACCCTGGCGCCCGGGTGGTGGACCGCTCGCGGGTCTACCGATACCGCACGATCCTCACGCTGGTGGGCCGCCAGTCCGGCAAGACAACGCTGCTCAAGGTGGTGGCGCTGTGGTGCATGGTGAAGAAACCGGGCGCCATGGTGCTGGGCGCGGCTCAGTCAATGGACATCGCTCGCGAGGCCTGGTCTGGCGCGGTCGATATGGCCGAGACGAATTACAAGATCGCGAAACAGGTGGCCGCGGTGAAGCGCGGCAACACAGAAACCAGCCTCAAATTCCTCAACGGGTCCCGGTATCGGCTGACTGCTACCCGCCAGGGTGCTGGCCGTGGGCTCTCTGTGAAGCTCCTGATCCTGGACGAGATCCGGGAGCAGAAGGACTGGCAGGCGTGGAGTGCACTGTCCAAGACGACATTGGCCCAGGCGGATGGCCTCATTGTGGCGATCAGCAACGCTGGAGACGCCAGCAGTGTGGTCCTAAACCAGCTCCGGGAGTCCGCTCTGGCCGGGCTCGATCCGTCGATCGGGCTGATGGAGTACTCCGGCGCGGACGGTTGTGAGCTGGATGACTGGAGCCAGATAGCCCAGGCCAGCCCCGGGCTCGGATACACGGTCAGCGCTGAGGCGATCCTCACCAGCATGGGCACCGATCCGCCGCCAGTGTTCCGGACTGAGATCCTCTGCCAGTCCGTGGAGTCGCTCGATAGCCCGATCTCAGCTCAGGCGTGGAATGCGTGCGCTGACCCTGCCGGCTCCCGGGTGATGGAGGCTGATCGGAAGTACTTCTGTCTCGACGTCGCCCCGGAAGGTGAGCACGCCACCTTGGCGGCCGCCAGCGTCACTGATTCTGGTCGCACGCGGGTGGGCATCGTGGCTGGCTGGTCGGACCTGACGCGTATGCGCAATGATCTTCCTGGCCTCTTGGCCACGTACAAGCCCAAGACTCTCGGGTGGTTCCCGGGTGGTCCCGCGGCCGCGGTCATGGCTGACCTCTACCAGCTCCGCGCGCCCGGCCAGTGGACGACAAACCACGTGGGCAGCGCAAAGAAAATCGAGCTGAAATCAGCCGATATCCCGGCCGTGTGTCAGGGCCTGGCGGAACAGGTCCGCTCGCGGATGATCATCCACGGCAATGACCCGCTCCTCAACGCTCACGTTCTGGGCTCGCATCGGCTGCCCATGGGCGACGGCTGGCGCTTCAGCCGGAAGTTCGGAAACGCGGACGCGGCCTATGCGGCTGCTGGTGCTGTCCACCTCGCGAGAGTTGCGCGTCCGACCCAGCGGCTCAAATTAGTTGTGGCGCGCGGCGCGTAACGCAACATCATTGTGGGGAGAGCACGCTACTGTTCATCGCGTGTCGTTCTGGTGGCGGATAGCTGAGTGGCTTGGCTTTGAACGTCCCGACTCTCCGACCGCCCCCCGGTTCGAGATCGACGCGGGCTCGATCCCCGCTCAGATATTTGGCCTGGAGTCCTACCAAACGACCACGGGCCCGGCTCCCAAAGTGCCGCGCCGTGAGGCTATCCAGGTCCCGGCTGTCAAACGCGGCCGCGACCTGATAGCTGGCGAGGTGGGTGGAATTCCCTTCCGTCTCGTGGACACGGAGAACGTGGAGCACGTCAGCTCGCTACTCACCCAGCCCGAGCGGAACCGCGCCCGATCCATCACCATGACACGCCTGGTCGAGGATCTCCTGTTCGAGGGGATCGCCTACTGGTGGACCCGCGAGCGGGATTACAGGAATTACCCCGCCTATGTGTGGCGCGTGGACCCCGGCTCTCAGGTGGACGCTGAGGGCTACCTGCACGTGAATATGCCCAACGGCGATGAGGTCAAGGTCCCGCCCAAGGATTACATCCAGTTCGACTCGCCCACCGATGGCATCCTGGACGCTGGCGCTCGTGCGATCCGCACCTATCTGAAGCTCTCCGCGGCGGCCGATCGCTACGCGGACAGCCCACTCCCACAGGGCTACTTCACGCCTAAGCCTGAGGCTGACCCGGATGAGGATGACGTCCCGGAGTTCCTGGACGATTGGACCAAGGCTCGCCAGTCCCGCGCTGACGCCTATGTCCCGGGAGCCCTGGATTACAAGACACTCCAGTGGGACCCGGAAAAGCTCCAGCTTGACGCGGCCCGCTCGGCCGCCGTGGTGGAAATCGGCCGCGTGCTGGGTATCGACCCTGAGGACCTGGGCGTCAGCACCACTAGCCGGACCTACCAGAACAGCCAGGACCGGCGCATTTCCAAGATCAATGAATCAATCGGGATGTACGTCTCCGCGATCCAGGAGCGGCTCAGCATGCCTGATGTCACGCCGCGCGGCTATCGCATCCTCGCGGACTTTAACGGCTTCCTGAGGGCGGATGATCTTTCTCGCTTCCAGGTCTATCAGTTGGGAATCGCAATGGGGATCTACGACCGCAATGCCGTGGCCGAGCGCGAGGGGCTGCCCGCGCCCACGTTCGCGATGCCGCGCCCGGCTCTCCCTGCTGGTCAAGATCAAGAGTCAAGCAATGATGTTGCGGCGGAAGCCCCGAGCTCGCGCAATAACTTTGACGCCGGCTCACTTCTTATTGGCTTTGAGACCCCAGAATCACGCAACATCTTTGCGGTTGACCAGGCCGCGCGGACCATCACGGGCCTGGCTGTCCCGTACGGTGTGACCGCCCGCCGCAACGGCCGTACGTACCAGTTCTCTCAGGGGTCGCTCACCTGGGCCGAGCCCAGCCGCGTGAAGCTCCTGATCCAGCATGACCGCTCGCAGGCCGTGGGCCGCGGCGTGACGTTCGAGGATGGCCCTGACGGTCTCCGGGTGACGTTCAAGGTGGCCCGCACTCCAGAGGGCGATCGCGCCCTGGTGCTGGCTGAGGATGGCGTCTATGACGGGCTCTCTATCGGTCTCCTGGACGACGCCCAATTTTCCGAACGTTCCGGGGTCTGGCACTCCGGGCAAGGCAACATCCTGGCTGAGGTCTCCCTGACCCCATCGCCAGCGTTTGATTCAGCTCGCGTCTCTGCCGTGGTGGCTGAGGCTGACAACCAAGGAGAAATCATGGAACCGTGCGCTGTCTGCGGACACGTTCACACCGCTGGGCAGGCAGCCTGCACGCCCGCGCCGCAATTCGACATGGGTCAGTTCGCCCAGGCGTTCCAGGCGTACCTCGCGGCCAACCCGCAGGCACCCGCTGGAGCTGCTGGCCCTGAGGTGATCAACCCGGCTGAGGGCGCTACTGGCACCCCGGGTGTCACTCTTGAGGTCCACGAGCCGGAGCCGTACCGCTTCGATCGCGGCAACCTGGTGGCCGGGACTCACGACTTTGCGGCTGATCTTCGCGCTGCCTCTCAGGGCGACGGCGCGGCCAGTGCCAGCGCGCTGGGCTTCATCCAGGAGCACGTGTTTACCGCTCCCCTTACCAGCGTGCCGGACGGTCCCGTGCGCACGACCGCCGATGATCAAGGCGAGCAATTCGCGATTATCCCGGTTGCCAACGTGGCCGCGCTGAATCCCAACGTCCAGCGGCCGGACCTCTACGTCACTCAGCGTGAATTCGCGTTCCCGCTGTGGACGGCAATCCAGAAGGAAACCCTCTCGGAGATCACGCCGATGGTTGTCCCGAAGTGGTCCGCGCACTCCGCTCTGGTGGCGGCTCACGCGGAGGACACAGAGCCCGGTGAGGGCCAGTTCACCGCGACCAGCGAGACCATCACCCCGGGCGCGGTGTCCGGCAAGGTGCGCATCTCTCGCGAGCTGT
>Ga0307294_10000081_pt1 | contig 21364 bp, 23 predicted proteins | sample ER_DNA_151_FD_194468 | JGI IMG/M metagenome (GOLD analysis project Ga0307294, IMG submission 194468) | Bulk soil microbial communities from the East River watershed near Crested Butte, Colorado, United States - ER_DNA_151 | ecosystem: Environmental > Terrestrial > Soil > Floodplain | place... | reverse complement strand
TCCGGAACCCGCGGCATGTGAGCGGACCAGGCTGCGTTGCAGCTGGCCACGAAGATCGAGAGGAATGTGACGAGTCGCCAACGCCCCAAATCCGGTCGATACGCCGTAATGCGGCTCTTGATCATCCGCTAGCGCCTCGATGATTTCCCGCGACTTGCCGACTTCAGCCCAGGCCTCGTCCCCAATGACGATCTTTGCGTCGTGCCGCGCCATTGCTGCTACGTCATCGAACGTGACCGGACCGATGCCAACTGTGACGCCGCGCTGTTCCATGAATCCAATTGGACCGCTATCAGGCCACGGCGCTGGCAGCGGGCCGCCCGCATAGGTGGTTGGCTCATTCAGAATTCGTGCGTCGTGCCCCCGCGGAGGTCGACAACCCGAGTGTTGGTCATCTCGTTGAGCCGGTTCAATGTCAGCGTCCGGCCCCGGTCGCTGAGTAGCTCATCGTGGACCGGAAACCCCTCTAGAGCACCGACGGCTCGCACGAAGTCGATGGTCTCCTTCATCGCCGCCCACGGCCCATACGCGGGCACAGCGAGAATGTCGATCCCGTCGGGAACCGTGTCCAGGGCATCGCCGGGATGGAACAGAGTGGGCTGGCCTTCAGATTGCAGCACATAACCCACGTTGCCGATTCGAGGAATATCGCGATGAATGATCGCGTGCTGTCCACCAACTGCGGTGATCAGGACGTCCCCAATGGCCACCTGATCATCTGGCTGCAGCGCAGCCGCCCTGTCACCGAGCGAGGGCAGTTTGCCAGCCTTGATCAACTCGAGAATCGACGGCTCAACCAAGATTGCTGCGGATGCGTTCGCAGCCACCAACGTGGGCAGGTTGTCGGGATCCAGATGGTCAGGATGTTGGTGCGTCACGAGCACCGCGTCGAGATCAGTCAGCGAGTGCCAGGAGTCGGAGACGTTTCCCGGATCGAGAAGAATTCGCGCGTCGTCAGTCTCGGCCAGGACGGCCGCATGCCCCAGGTGAGTGATCCGCATTGCACCACCGTATGGGCAAGCGGTCTTGTGATGTTCGACTGGGTGCGTGGCGGGTTAGCCGCTTAGAAGCTTGCCGAGGAGCTGGCCGGCCGACTCACAGTCCGCCACGGTCACGTCAAGATGGGTCACGACTCTGATCAGGTACGGGCCGAGAGCGGAGATCCGGACGCCGCGCTCTGCTGCCGCGGCGGCAATAGGTGCGGCCGGAGTGTTGCCGGTGTTGATCACGACAACATTCGTCTCGACGAGCTCCGGGTCGACAGCAGTCGGGACATGGCTAGCCACCGCCTCGGCGAAGGTCCCCGCTGCTGCATGATCATCGGCCAGACGACGCACATGATGATCAAGCGCGTACAGGCATGCAGCGGCGAGTACTCCGGCCTGCCGCCAGCCGCCGCCTAGCCGCTTTCGCATTATCCGGGCGCGCGCAATGTTCTCTGCAGTGCCGACCAGCACCGAGCCGACCGGCGCCCCAAGCCCTTTAGAGAAACACACACTGACGGTGTCGAAAAGGCGGCCGTACGCCTCGAGTGCGACGCCGGTCGCGACGTGGGCATTCCACAATCGAGCGCCGTCGAGGTGATAACCAATGCCGTGCTCTCGGCACAACTCCCCCACTGCGAGCAACTCTTCGAACGGCTGGATCGTGCCGCCACCAAAGTTGTGGGTGTTCTCGACCGCGACCGCCGCAGTGGATACCAGGTAGGGACCGGCCGAGGGCGAAATGATCTTCGCCAGCTCGGCAAGCCGCACTTTCCCGCGAGTGGAAGGAAAGGTCCGCATAGTCACCCCCTGCAGGGCTGCGTGTGCCCCCATCTCCGCTCGAGCGATATGAGCCTGTACGTCACAGACCACTTCTTGGCCGGGTTCCACGAGCAGCCGAACCCCGAGCATGTTGCACATTGACCCACTCACGCAAAACAGTCCTGCCTCGTGACCGAGCAGTCGGGCGACACGCTGCTCGAGCTCGTTGACTGTCGGGTCCTCGGCATAGACGTCATCGCCCACCGGCGCGGCCAGCATGGCTGCACGCATCTGTTCGGTCGGCTTGGTCACGGTGTCAGAGCGCAGATCGATCACGGACAAGAGTCTGGACGAACTCAATTCGGCGTCTTTACCGGGGTTCAGCGGCCGTTCGAGTGCACATCAACCGCCAACTGGTTGGCCCGCGAGTCGTTCGGTGAGCGTTGGTATTACGCGATCCTAGAAAGCGAGCGGGCCTAGAAAGTCAGTGGCACGTACGCCTGTACCGGGTTGGTTCTCTTGATCCCGGCCCTGGTCAAGCGCTCGGCAACAAGGAAGGCCAGCTCCAGCGACTGGTTGCGGTTCAGTCTCGGATCGCACAGGGTCTGGTAGCGGCTCACCAGGTCTGCCTCGACCAAGTCGTCCCCGCCACCGACACATTCGGTGACGTCGTCGCCGGTCAGCTCCACATGCACCCCGCCCGGCCAGGTACCGAGCTCCTCGTGAACGTCGAAAAAGCCGTTGAGCTCGGCCATCACATCGGAGAATGCCCGAGTCTTGTAACCGTTCCTCGCCTCGAAGGTATTGCCGTGCATCGGGTCGCAGACCCAGGCCGCCTGCCGACCGCTGGCGGTTACCTTAGCCACGATCTCCGGAAGCACCTCCCGCACCTTCCCGGCGCCCATCCGCGTAATGAAGGTGATCCGTCCCGGTTCATGATCAGGGTCGAGGCGATCGGCCAATTCCAAGGTGTTGTCCGCAGTAGTCGTCGGCCCGAGCTTGACGCCGAGCGGATTACGAACATGCCGCAGAAGCTCCACGTGGGCCCCGTGTAGTTGCCGGGTACGCTCACCAACCCACAAGAAATGCCCGGAAGTGTCGTACGGCTGGCCGGTGCGGGAGTCGATCCTGGTTAGCGCGTGCTCGTACTCCAAGATCAGCGCCTCGTGGCTGGAGTAGAAGTCGACAGTTCGGAACACATCGTCATCGATACCGCAGGCCACCATGAAGGCGAGGGCGCGATCGATCTCGTTGGCCAGGTTCTGGTATTGCACGCCTGCCGCCGAGTTCTTGACGAAGTCGGCGTTCCAGCTGTGCACGCTGCGCAGGTGGGCGAATCCGCCGGTGACGAATGCCCGAGTGAGATTCAGCGTCGCAGCTGAGGCGTGATAGACCTCCAACAGCCGCTGGGGATCAGGCTGACGAGCCTCGGCGGTGAAATCGAAGCCATTCACTGCATCGCCCCGATAAGCCGGAAGAGTGACGCCCTCACGGGTTTCAGTGGCGGAACTGCGCGGCTTGGCGAACTGACCTGCCATCCGCCCGACCTTCACGATCGGCACTTGTGCGGCGTAGGTCAGTACCACTGCCATAGACAGCAAGGTCCGAAGCTTGCCCTGAATGTTGGCTGCCGTCACATCGGCAAAGGTCTCGGCACAGTCGCCACCTTGCAGCATGAAGGCCTCGCCGGCGGCCACGCTGGCCATCTTGCTGCGGAGCTTGTCGCACTCGGCAGCGAAGACCAGCGGTGGCAGTTTGCGAAGCTTGTCGACCACCTCAGCAACTTCGTGGGTTGAGGAATAGCCGGGCTGCTGCAGCGGATGCAGCCCATGTAGTGCTTTCAGCGAAGGGACCTGGCTGGTCAGAGACACGCAGACACTGTAGACGGTCGACCTTGCGCCAGCAGCTGAGTTATCGGCCGCTGGACGAGCAGGCGAGAATGGCAGCCGTGGTGCAACGCAGCTTCATTCTGGTTCCCGGCGCGGGCGGCAACGCCGGATATTGGCAGTTCGTGGAGCCGCTCATCCAGCAGGCCGGCTTTAACAGCGTTGCCGTTTCCTTACCGAACTGGCCCGGTGCCACCTTCGCTGATCATGCCGACGCCATCGTGGCAGCAGCGGGCTCGGCGGAGGAAATAAGCCTTGTAGCGCAGTCGATGGGTGCCTTCAGCGCCCCGCTGACCTGCGACCGGTTGCCGGTAGCAGAACTTGTGCTGCTGAACGCCATGATTCCGGCACACGGAGAGACCGCGGGCGAGTGGTGGGCGAATACCGGCCAGACGGAAGCGATGCGTGCCAACGACCAGCGGGAAGGTCGCGACCCCAACGCAGGCTTTGATCCGCAGGTGCATTTCCTTCATGACCTGACGCTCGATGTGCTTGCGGCGCTGACGTCATCGGGCGACGCGGAGCCGGTGGATTCGCTCTTCGAAACTGGCTTTGAGTTGAGTCGCTGGCCAGACGTCCCGACCACCGTCCTCGCTGGGCGTGACGACAGGTTCTTCCCATACGAGTTCCAGCGTCGCCTAGCCAAAGAACGGTTGGGTCTTGAAGCCGAACCGCTTCCGGGCGGCCACCTGCTTGCCCTCAGCCAGCCCGACGCGCTGGTCGCCCGACTTCTCGGCGATCTGTAGCGACCGCGCCACAAAGCCTTATGGACACGATTACCTTCATCGGCACCGCTACCACAATCGTGCGTTTGGGTTCGTTCACTGTGCTCACCGATCCCAATTTCTTGCATCACGGCCAGCGGGCGTACCTCGGCAGGGGACTTTGGTCGCGGCGACTTACCGAACCGGCAATGCAGCCCGCGGACTTGCCGGCGCTCAACGCTGTCGTGCTGTCACATCTACATGGTGATCATTTCGACCGGATAGCGAGGCGGGAACTGAATCGTTCGATTCCGGTGGTGACCACTGAGCATGCGGCATCTCGTCTCCAGCGATACGGGTTCAGCTGTCAGGGGCTGCGACCCTGGAACACATTCGAGCTGGCTCGGGGTGACGAATCCTTGACTGTCGAATCGCTTCCAGCCGTACATGCCTACGGCCTGATCGGTCACGTGCTGCCGCCTGTCATGGGTTCGCTGCTGGTCCACCGCGTGGCTGGCACCGTACGCCGGCGTGTCTATCTCAGTGGCGACACACTCACCGGTGATCACCTAGACCAAATCCGCGACCGGCATCCTGACATCGATACCGCAGTAGTCCATCTCGGCGGCACGCGCATACTGTTCTGGACCGTCACGATGGATGCCAACCAAGGCGTTGACTTCCTGCAACGAATTAGGCCCCGTCTGGCGGTGCCTGTGCATTATGACGACTATCGAGTCTTCCGCTCTCCGCTCTCGGAGTTCCTTTCCGTGATGAGACGCGACCTACCTGGTCAGTTGCTCGAGGCACCAGCTCGTGGCGAGACCGTGCCGCTCGGTGAGTGATCAGCGGCGTCCTACAGCGGTGCAGCCTCCCGCGAGCTACTGCGCCTGGCGGCGTGGGTGGTTCGCCGATACCAGGCCAGCCCGCCAATCGCGAGCATTGCGCCGCAGATCAAGAACGCGATGTCGTATATAGCTTGATTCGGCCCTGGTCGTACGTGGTGCAAATTCAAGATGTAGTGATCGAGCAGACCTTCCACGACATTGAACAATCCCCAGCCTGCAACCATCGCGGCAACCAACGCCCTCCATGAGCCATTCGCATCAGCTCGAGGGCTTCGACGCCACAACCAGAGCACACCCGCTAGAACGGCGAGCCATGCACCGGCGTGGAACACTCCGTCCGCGATCAGGTTGGTCCGCAAACTGACACCTGGACGGGCGGACAGCAGGTGATGCCACCGCAGCAGTTGGTGCAAAACAATGCCGTCCACAAACGCGCCAAGGCCGGTGCCAAGAAGCAGCCCCGGGCCCAAGAGCTTGGGACCGCTGGTTGCCTTCACGTCCTCGTGCATACCCGATTGCATACCGCTAAGCCTGCGGTGAGACTTCGTCGACCTCGTGCGCCTTGGCTTCTCGGGCCGCGGCCTCCTTCGCCGCAGGTGCGTACATGTCCACGTACTCCTGGCCGGACAGCTCCATGATCGCGTACATGATCTCGTCAGTGATGGAACGCAAAATGAAGCGATCTTCGCTCATGCCCTCATAACGCGAGAAATCCAAGGGCTCTCCGAACTTCACTGTCGGACTGACGATCTTGGTGATGACCTTGCCGGGCGGCGCAATGATGTCTGTGCCGATGATGGCCGACGGAATCACCGGCGCCCCGGATAGCAATGCCAAGCGTGCAACGCCGGTCCGTCCCTTGTAGAGGCGCCCATCATGGCTGCGGGTGCCCTCGGGATAGATGCCGAACAACTCGCCCCGCTGTAAGACCTTCAGCCCGGCTCGCAGCGCGCTTTCACTCGCCCGCCCGCCTGATCGGTCGATAGGCACCTGCCCAGTGCCTGCAAAGAATCGCTTCTGGAACCAGCCCTTGAGGCCGGCTCTAGTGAAGTAGTCGGATTTGGCGACGAAGGTAATTCGCCGGTCCAACACAAGGGGCATGAACAACCAGTCGGCAAAGGACAGGTGATTGCTCGCAATGATCGCTGCACCCTCGTCCGGAACGTGCTGCGCGCCTTCCTGAATCGGGTTGAAGACCTTGGTTATGACGGGCCCAAGGAGCACGTTCTTCAACAGCCAGTACACCGCGCGGCCAGGACCGGAACCCGACTCGATCGTTACGTTGCCCCGGGAGTCCACTGAAACAAGATCATCGCTCGCAGCATCTCGCGCTCCGCGGTTGGCGGGCGCGTCGCCGTTGCCGTCCGAAGTCGCTTCATTCCCAGCAGGCGGCGAGTCGTCTCGCCCCTTACTCACACGTTCACGTCCGAAACCGGTGGCACGTCGAGGGCAGCTGGTCGGATGGGGATAGGCGGGACCGCGCGTCCAGCACCTGGTCGGTGACCAGCGCTTGCCGGGAGCTGCTTGCCTTCCTCGAGTGCGGTTTTGGCCACGGTGCCGTAGACGTCGACATACTCCTGACCAGACAGCTCCATGACCGCATTCATGATTTCGTTCGTGATCCATCGCAACACGTCGCGATCATTGCCTGCTGCGGCGTACGCGCTGAAGTCCATCGGCTTGCCGATTCTGATCTTCGGCCGTCGCATCGTCGGGATCTTGAAGAACCGCGATGGCACCAGCTCGGTGTCGATCATGGCTACTGGGACGACTGGCACGCCCGCTTGCAGGACCAGCCGAGCTACGCCGGTTTTTCCCTTGTAAAGACGGCCGTCTGGAGAGCGGGTGCCCTCCGGATAGATGCCGAGCAGATCTCCGCTACGCAGTACCCCCAGCACACCTTCCATGCTGGTGCCACTGGCCCGCCCACCGGAGCGGTCCATCGGGAGCTGGCCGACGCTCTTGAGGAACCGGGCCAAAATTCGGCCACGCATGCCTTGACCTTGGAACAGTTCGACCTTGGCCGGAAAGGTGAGCCGACGCTTGATCATGGAAGGCAGCAGGAACGTGTCGCCCGCGGAGATGTGATTGCTGACCAGAATCGCGCCGCCGGACTTTGGGATGTTCTCGGCGCCGCTCACCGAGGGTCTGAAAAGCAGCCGGCACAATGGCGCAAACGCCACATATTTGAACACCCAGTAGAGCAAGACCGACCTCCGCTTTCGTCCCCATCGTAGGGCGGAACAACCCTAGTGGTGAGGCCTTCGCCAACGCGGGGATGCCTTGGCTTTAACTGCCCGCGCAGACGTGCCACGATTCGCTCGTGACCCCCGCAACGCCACCGACCAGAAGCTTGATCAGCGGCCGCACTCGGCGCCGCAAGCCTGCGCCTCCGGTCGCGACGTCCGTACACCCCAATGCCCAACCGTACGAGGGCGGCGGCGGGTCGATAGGAGTGCTGCTGTGCCACGGCTTCACCGGCTCTGCGAAATCGATGATCGGCTGGGCTAAGCATTTGGAAGCTGCAGGATTCCGTGTCCAACTGCCGTGCCTGCCAGGCCACGGCACGAGCTGGCAGGAGCTCAACGAGACGACGTGGATCGACTGGTACGACTGTGCCGACGATGCGTTTGCCACCCTGCAGACCCAGTGTGATCAGGTGTTTCTCGCCGGCTTGTCGATGGGAGCTGCGCTGTGCCTGCGGCTAGCCCAGCAGCACGGCCCGTCGGTATCTGGCTTGGCACTAGTCAATCCTGTGATCAATATCAGCGATCCACGGATGCGCGCCCTACCGATCTTGAGGCTCGCGCTGCCTTCGCTCGGCGGGATCGTCAACGACATTGCCAAGCCTGGCCAGGACGAATGGGGTTACCAGAGACTGCCGCTGCGCGCGCTGTACTCCCAGACCTTCCTCTGGGCCGACGTACGGCGAAATCTCGGCCGCGTTGACCAGCCGCTGCTCGTCTATCGGGCTATTCATGATCATGTGGTCGATCCGTCGTCGGTTCGGTTGATCAAGGCCGGCGTACGATCCAGCGACCAGAGCTACGTCGAGCTGGAACGCAGCTACCATGTAGCCACCCTCGACTACGACGCGGAGGATATCTTCGACGGTAGCGTTGCGTTCTTCCGCCGACTCACCAAGGAGGCCGATGGGACTGCCGAGTGAGGATGACCGGGACGCAATCGATCGCGCTTTTGCCGAGCTCGTTGCGGGCTACCACCTGACTGCCGACCAAACCGATCCGGCCAGCCCCGAGACATTAGACGAGCCGACTGTTACGTCTCCGAATTCAGATGTCGGCGACAGCGTGGTCAATTGGGCGGCTGATCATCCTTTGTTCGGCTTCGTGGGAGGGCCAGCCGAGGCGCCAAAACCGGCAGCAGAACCAACCGAGGAACGCTACGTCCCAGAGCCACTGCCGCCGCTGCAACGACCGGGCGTGCCGGCCTTACTCGGCTGGATCGGCATTGGGTACGCGATCGTCATCGTCCTCGCAGCGACCCTAGGCGCCCGTTTTCCGGCCTGGGCCGGATGGGTCGCAGTCGGAAGCTTCGTTGGTGGATTTGGCATCCTCATGACCCGGCTTCCTCGGGAGCGACCGCCAGGCTCGGGCGACGGAGCGGTGCTCTAGCGCTGCGACGGGTCTAAGGCCGAGCGGAGCAATCAAAATGCCGACTCGCGGCGTGGCCGGGGCTTGCGCGGCCTCCGCTTGCGGCGGCGCGGCCAGAAGGCAAATTGCGCCGAGGCGGGTGGCTCGATCATGGCATGCCGGGCGAGGTCCGCGGCTCCGATCAGTCCGGCGTCGTTGCCGAAGTGAGCCAGCACCAGCCTCGCCTCCTCACGGAATCCGCGGCCCGTCAAGGTACGGCTGAATGCTCGTTGCGCAGGCTGTAAGAGCAAATCACCCGCTGCGCTGACTCCGCCGCCGATGACTACCACCTCCGGATCCAAGGCCGCGGCGAGGTTGGCGATCCCCTGGCCGAGCCAGGTACCGACATCGGTAAGCAATTCCACTGAGGTGGGCTCACCCGAAATCGCAGCAGCGGTGACATCTGGCCCGCTGATGTTGTCCGGATCACCACCAACGATTTCTAACAATCGGTACGCGGTTGGCGAGTTCGTACGCGCCAGTGCCCTGGCATCGCGGACCAGCGCATTGCCGGAGGCGTACTGCTCCCAACAGCCGCGGTTCCCGCATTCGCACCAGTGACCGTTGGGGACCGAGATCATGTGGCCCCATTCCCCCGCCATCCCGTAAGCGCCGCGGAAGAGTTTCCCACCAATCACCAGACCGCCGCCGATGCCGGTGCCAAGCGTGAGGCAAACCATGACCGACGAGCCGCGACCTGCGCCATAGCGATATTCCGCCCACGCAGCAGCGTTCGCGTCGTTGTCCACGATCAGCGGAAGGTCGATCCGACCGCTGAGCCGTGCCTTGAGCGGCTCGGATCGCCAGGCGAGGTGTGGCGAGAAGCGGACCACCGCTTGATCGTTGTCCACCCACCCGGCTGCACCAATACCCACCGCCTCGACTCGGTGCCGCTTTCGGAGCTGCTCGACAGCACGCACGATTGCATCCTCGACAGCCTGTGGGCTGTGCGAGGGCGTTGGTTCCTGCCAATGATCGAGGATCTCGCCTGACTCGTTGACTACGCCGGCTGCAACCTTTGTACCGCCAATGTCGACGCCGATGCTGAGCAACGGCACCGGCGAGATCCGGGCCATGCTGCGACGTGTTGCCGTCCCGAAGGTGGTCAGCCTTCGACCCTCTTCTTGAGGCCCTTGAGCGCACTGTCGATGATCGTTTTCTCTGCTTTGCGCTTGAACATCCCGATCATGGGCATGTTGATGTCGACGGTCAACGTATAGGTCACGGTGGTTCCGGCGCCGTCGGGCTTCAGCGCGTACGAACCATCCATGGCCTTGAGCAAATTCCCTTCGATGAGCTTCCAGCTAACCGTCCGCGGCTTCCAGTCGTAGGCCAGGACGTAGTCGTCCTTGACCAGCGTGTGATCAAGCACCATGCGAACCGTTTTGGTCTTGCCTCCAGCAGAAGTGAGCACTTCGGCGCTCTTCATGGAGTCAACCCAATCGGGATAGTGCTCGAAGTCGGCGATGACCGCCATGACCTCATCGGGCTTTGCCGCGATGTTGATGCTGGCGCTCGTCCGATCCGCCACAAGCCATAGCGTACGGGCGAGTCGACATCAGGGCGCAATGGACAGCGCCTCACCCAGCCTCGCTCGAGCTACCGCGGTGCTGAAATGTGCAGCCACATACCGGCGGCCGCGAGCTCCCATGTCTTGGGCCAGAGCCGGATTGTCGAGCAGCAGTATGAGCCGCTCCGCCAACAGCGCATGATCATCTGACGGTACGACGAACCCGGTCTCGCCCTCGCGTACGGTTTCCGGCGCACCACCCGAGTCGCCAACGATGACGGGTAGCCCGCAGGCCGCGGCCTCAAGCGCCGCCAAGCCAAGTCCCTCCGGGTTGAGGCCGACCAAACGAGTGCGGACCGGCAGCGCAAAGACGCTGGCTTGCTGGAGCTCACTGATCACTCCGCTAGACGGCAACGCCCCCACTAACCGGGTGGAGGCTGACAGCTTCAGTCTCTGGATCGTGCGCTCCAGCCGCGGCCGCAATGGCCCCTCACCGACGATGACCAACTCTCGCCTAGCGCCGCTCCGGCTCCGATCGAGCACTATCCTCCAGGCCTGTAGCAGTGCCTCCACACCCTTCTGGGGAATCAATCGAGCGACCGCAATACAGCGACCGGCGCTGCGGATGTCGGGTCTGGCTGGTGGTCGGAAACGCTGCACGTCAACCGGAGGAGCGAGCCGCAATAATCGCGCGCGGGCGCTCGGGCTTAGGCCGCTGGCAATGCGGCGTTCGGTATAGCCGGAGATGGTGGTGAGGTGATCACAACTGTCGCCGATCCGCCGTAGCAGCCGACGTGCTGCAGGCACCTGCGCCCACCACGTCTCGTGGCCGTGAGTAAGACCAAGGATCTGTTGGGCGCCGGCGCGCCGCAATGAGGGAGCCAGCAGACCAAGTGGAGCCGCAGCGCCAAAGATCACGCGCGTGCTGCCAAATTCACGGAGCAGCGCCGTTGCACGAGCCGCAACACGGGGGGTCGGCAGCAGTAGCGGGCCGTCGCGGATGACAGGAAAGGGTCGGTCGTGATCAGAGGCTGCGGCACCGGCGGATCCTGAGGCGTACACCACAACGTCATGGTCGAGCAGCCTGCAGAGCTCACTGACGAAGGACTCGATACCGCCAACGCGCGGCGGGAAGTCATTGGTGATGATCAAAGTCGACGGCACTGCTTAGTACCGCGCCAAGCGGTCCAGGTAAGCGCGCCACTCGGCGGTCAGCTCAGTCTCGCTGAGGTGCAGAATTGACCGGCTCGCCTGATCCAAGGAGTTTCCAGCCGCGAGCTCGGCGTAGAACCGCCCCAACTGCGATTCGGAGTACCGGTCAGCAATGAAACGGCACGCCAGCCAGGCTTCGGCGTAAGCCAGCTCGAGATTGCCGGCGCCGGCATCGAACCGCCGGTCAGCCGGGAACGCGCGTGGCGCACCGTCGCTGCGTACCCGTAACAGCAGCTCATCGGTACCACCGCTTCGTTGCCCGGGATGGGCACGCATCGAAACCCACTCGGCCAGGCCTTCCTCCGCCCACATCGGCGCGGCGGTATCCGGTGAGCGGGTCGCGACGTGAACCATCTCGTGCTCCAGCACTGACTGCAAGTCGCTGGAGGTGAGCCGCGCAGCCTTCGGGTTGACGACTATGCGGATGGCATCACCCGCACCACCAGCACGATGTGTGACGGCAGCAATGGAGGCGTAACTGCCGGTCGACTTGCCCAGCACTGCCTCAAAATCGCGCTGAGTTGCCGGCACCTCGATAACGACTTGGCGGTTCCAGGACTCCCCTAGGCCGTTCGGCAGCTGTTCGCGCACGTTGCTGAGCGCGGCTGCGGCCAGCTTGGCCCAACGATCCAGTGCCTGGCCAGAGCCGGCCAGCACGGTGACCCCGCCCCGCTCGCGAGCGTTGAACGGCCCTAACCACCAGCTGGGCTTCTGCTCTGGGAGACTGCCGGTCGGTTCATCGATGGCACCGGCGATCTTTACCTCGCCGCCGGCTTCCAGGAACGTCAGCCAGACCCGATGTTCCACCTCGTCACCGTCGCCGGCGAGTCGCCAGGTGACTATCACACGCTGCAGCCAGGCACTCGGACCGAGCAGCTTCCGACGCGCATCCGAGAGCGCGACCTCTGTGGGCTCGACCCGCATCCGAAGCGTGGTCAGTGGCAGCGAGCTGAGGTTGTCATAGAGCAGCCGGGCGCGGTCGGGAAAACTGGAATCGCGATTGCTGATCAGACGATCAAAAGCCGGACGATCACCGGTCCGAGCGGCCTTAGCGAAGGCATCGACCGTCGCTCTTACGAGGTTGAGCCGCGAACTCACCGGCGCCGCCGATCTTGTCTCGATCGACGAAGGAGCGGGCGCCTCGGAAGCAGAGCAGGCAGCCAGGACCAGCGTCAGCGCAGCCAGCGCCAAGCACCGCGCAGCGGAGCAGACGCGGGTTGACACCGACACAAAGGGCAGGGTACGCGAGAGCTCTGCGGCGCGAAGCCGAAAATCAGCCCGGCCGGCCAGCTCCGGCGTATGTCATGTATGACATCTTGATGTATTCGACTGACTTGCCAGGGCGGGGAGCGTGAATAACTTGCCCATTACCGGCGTAAAGGCCCACATGGCTGATGTCGTTATAGAAGAACACAAGATCACCTAGTTGGAGATCCGACTTCGCAATATGCCTGACCCGGCTGTACTGCTGTCCAGAAGAGTGCGGCAGGCTTACTCCGACCGATCCCCAGGCGCGCATGGTCAGCCCCGAGCAGTCCCATGAATTCGGTCCAGCGGCATTACGCACATAGGGCTCTCCAAGCTGAGCCTTGGCGAACGCGAGCGCCTTGGCGCCCTTGCCGCTGCCAGTAATGGGCGCACGGCTGGCTTGCCGGGAGGTTGCTGCCCCAGCCGCATTAGCACGGGCGGTCGCCCTCTTGTCCGCATCGGCGATCTTCCTGCGCTGACCCGCCGTTAGCTTGGCCAGCACCTTCTTGGCCTCAGCGAGCTTCTTGTCCGAAGCGTTGGTGAGGGACTTGAGCTGCTTCTCCTTCTCCGCTAGCGCGGCGAGGTCTAGCTCCGCGGAATGCTCGAGCGCGGCGAGATCGGCTTGGGCCTGTTGGTAGTCCTGCAGCACCGAATTCTGATTCTCATTGACCTTCTGCACAGTCGAAATCTGGCTGAGGAATTTGTCGGTGTCTGGCGTGACGAACAGCTGAGCAGCGGTATCGAGACTCCGGTTTTGGAATTGGGCGAGTGCTACCTGGCCGACCTGGAGTTTCATCCGCGCGACCTGGTCTGTCTGTGCTTTGACATCGGCCTGCTTCAGCCTAAGTTGCGCCTGGCCCTGCTTGATCTGCTCTCGAACCCCCGCGTACTGCTGGTCGATCGCACCTGAATCAGTTTGCAGTCGCGCGATCACTGATTTCGCCTCTTCCACCGTGAGCGGTGGGTCAGCGGCGGCCGGCAAGCTGGTCGGCACGACGAAGAGCGCGGCCAATGCCACGGAGACAAGGCCCAGCGCGGCCGTGCGTACCCCGCCATAGATCGATGTAGTGCGGCTAGCCCCGGATGCGCGTGAAGTCACGCGCGCAGTTAATTTCACAGTCCCCCGACTCCTGCGTTCCCCGAACTCCTGCGCGCAGCTCTGGCTGTGCTAGCCCAAGCCTCCCCAGGCCCGAACTAGCGAAGAGCTGTCATGGACATGCCTACCATCCGACAGACAACACGACTTGTGAGAAACCCACCGTTGTCATCTTCGTCATCAGACAGTCGTTGACACATTAGGTCACGATTAGATCACTGGCAATTAGGATCGCCGATATTTGGTCACCGAGTCGTCACGCGCATTCGGCATCACGCCCAATCGTCGCTACGCATAGTCCTGCCACTCCAGTGATGTCTGAACGTCACGCACGGGACGCGCGCCTGGAATCAGGCGAAGGGGTGGCACGAGGCCGGAGTCGGCCAGCGTTCTCAGGGCAGCCTGCTCATCTGGGTCCAAATCGACGACGCCGATTTGAGATGAACCCTCCGACGCACCGAGCAGCACAGTCACCACACAGTCGCCACATGCCGCGCCCCTCGCGACGCAGGTATCGCAATCCACGTGCAATGTGCCCATCTCGGTGCCCATTTCGGTGCCCATCTTGATGGCCATCTTGATTCCTTCCAGATTGCTGCCTGATTCGTTCCGCCTGAGACGTGCATCCGACCCCGCTGGTCATACGATCTCGCGGAGCACTGACACTTTTTTGGTGCCAAACCCCTCTCGTGAGACTTATTCCCACGGACACCATGACTCAGTCCTTCGATCCCACCAGTGGCGTACCGCCGAGAATTCCGCGGCATACCTGCTGCCGTGGCTCAAACCTGCGGACCGGCTACTTGATGTGGGCGTCGGGCCCGGCACGATCACCGTCGATTTCGCCCAACGGCTGACGGATGGCGCAATCATTGGCATCGACTCTGCGCCAGCGGCAGTTTCGGCGACACTGAGGTTGGCTGCTGAGCGAGCTGTAAGCAATCTCAGCGTGTCTGTCGGAGATGTCTATGACCTGGAGTTCCCTGACGCATCGTTCGACGTCGTTCACGCCCACCAGCTGCTACAACACCTCAGCGACCCGATCGCGGCCCTCCGCCAAATGCGTCGGGTATGTCGGCCAGGTGGTCTGGTTGCCGCACGAGATGCCGATTACGAAGCCATGACTTGGTATCCACCGAGTGCGGCCTTGACGCGGTGGCTCGAGCTGTACCACGAGGTGACTCGAGCCAACGGAGGCGAGCCTGACGCCGGTCGCCGGCTATTGAGCTGGGCGCATGCGGCTGGTTTCGACGATGTCGAGGCGTCGGCCAGTGCTTGGTGCTTTGCGGCACCGGTCGATGTTGGCTGGTGGTCTGAGACCTGGGCCGAGCGGTTGAGTCAATCCAATTTCGGTCAGCAGGCCGTCGAGCATGGCCTGACGGACTCTGCCGAACTGGCACAACTAGCCCAGGGCTGGTTGCAGTGGGGCCGGCTTCCCGATGCGTGGTTTTCTGTTCTCCACGCAGAAGTCTTGTGCCGCTGTCAATGTCTCGCCTTGCGCAGACGGTTCGCTCCACGGTCGATCTTCAAGTAAGTTAGATCCCTAGGGGATTCTCTTGGGGGAAATGTGGTACAAGCACGACGGGCGAAAGTCCGGCCAGCACGCGTGATCATTCCGCTGGTGATCGCTGCAGCCCTCCTAGTGGGCGGTTCATTCGCAGCAGTGAAATTCTGGCCCAACGCGACCACTGCCGGTCCTGAGCCGGAATCCAGCGCAACAACCGAATCACAGTCTCCGAGCATTGCAGAGTCGAGTCCTTCGCCGTCCACCACGGCCTCTTCGACGACCCAGCCCGCCAATGCGGCCGCCACGAAAGCTCTCGAGGCGTGTCAGAAGAAGGTCGAAGCAGCAGATGCGGTGCGAAAGCAAGGCAAGATCGGCGTCTTGCACTGGGCGGAACACGTGCAGGCCCAGAAGGATTACTTCGCTGGCAAGGCCACCGTCGACGAAATGAAGGCGCGCTTCAAGAAGACCAGGCTGAAGGGTCCCGATGACCTCAAGCGCTACGACGACGCTCTTTCGACGTATGCGGACCTCGAGGGTTCCTGCGCGAAGGTCAAAGGCGCGGAGCGCGCAGTTGCGGCAACCCTGGCTAAGTGTGAAGAGCGAAAAAATGCCGAGGAACCCGTAATGAAGGCCACCGCTGCGGGTATGAAGGACTGGAAGAATCACCAGAAGTTCATGCAACGCAATGCGGTGCACAAAGAAGGCACTCCATCAGAGGCACAGTCTACTTGGCTGAAGCAGTACAGAGCAGCACCGAAGAACATCAACGCATTCAAGAAGGCAGATAAGAACTTCGAAGCACCTAGCTGCTAAGGCGAAGTCGCTGCGCGCTAGCCGATCATCGGCGTGGCCTTCGCAGGCTTAGGGCACATCTGAGGGCTGAGCCCGGCGAGTCGTTCGTCACTGTCTGAGTCGATCTCTAGTGTCGCGATCATGGCGCTGCAGGCATCCTTTGATGATCTTGGGACGCATCTGTCCCAGGTGACGTTCTGCGTCGTCGATCTTGAAACCACTGGCGGTGCCGAAACGGACATGATCACCGAGATCGGAGCCGTCAAGGTACGCGGTGGTGACGTGCTGGGTGAGTTTCAGACTCTGGTCAATCCGAAGGCCCACATTCCACCGCTAATCGCGGTGCTAACAGGGATCACCAATCAAATGGTGGCCAGCGCACCGAGGCTGCGTCAGGTGCTGCCTGCATTCCTTGCCTTTGCGCAGGGAACAGTGATCGTCGCTCACAATGCTGGATTCGATGTCAGCTTCCTGCGCCGCGCCTGCGAGGCGTGTGAGTACCCATTTCCACGCTGGCCGGTGTTCGACACGGCGGCACTGGCCCGACAGATCCTGCTGCGCGACGAGGTTCCCAACTGCAGGTTGGCCACACTGGCGCGGCATTTCCACACCGCAGTTACCCCGAACCATCGCGCGTTGGCCGATGCTCAGGCCACCGTCGAGGTGTTCCATGGCCTGCTCGAACGGGTGGGCAATCTTGGCGTGCACACCATGGAGGACCTTGGTGAATTCAGCCGCCGGGTCTCACCACAGCGGCGCGCCAAGCGCACCTGGGCCGCACACCTGCCGGACTCGCCCGGGGTCTATTTGTTCGTCGCAGAGCACGACGAACAGCGCCACATCCTCTACATCGGGAAGTCGCGGAATATTCGAGCCCGGGTTCGTACCTACTTCACGGCCGCCGAAAAGCGACCGCGGATCGACGAAATGGTCAGGCTAGCCACTGGAGTCGAAGCAATCCCTTGTATCACCCAACTGCAAGCGGACGTCACAGAGCTGCGGCTGATCGGCGCTCACGCCCCGCGCTACAACCGGCGGTCGAAGTTTCCGGAACGTACCCAATGGATCAAGATCACCGACGAGCCCTTCCCGCGGTTATCGGTCGTCCGGGTCGTCCGCGATGACGGAGCGACCTATTTCGGCCCCTTCTCGCGCCGCCAGTCGGCCGAGGATGTCACGCTCGCCATCTATGACGGATTCCCCATCAGGCAGTGCACGCCACGGTTGAGTACTACAGCGCCGATCTCCGCCTGCGCTCTTGCTGGTATGGGTCGATGCGCGGCGCCCTGTGACGGCACCATCTCCCGAGACGGCTACGGCGAGATTGTGGAAACCGTACGCGCCGCCTTATCGATGGACGCCCGGTCGGCCGTTCTCGGCATTCAGACAAGGCTGCGAAGACTGATCAGTCAGCAAAGGTTCGAGGAGGCTGAGATCATCCGCCGCCGGCTGGAGACCCTGACGCGTACAGCGGCGCGCTTCCACCGCATCCGGAGCCTCGCTGCCTGCCCTGAGATCGTGGCCGCCCGAAGAGTTGATCTTAACTGGGAGATCCATGTCGTCCGTTACGGTCGGCTGGCCGGGTCGGGCCTTGCGACACCTCAGGATGTGCCGCAGGCGGTTGCCCGTGCGGTAAGGGCCACAGCTGAGACCGTGCCGAAGCCACCGGATCCGCTGCCGGCAGCCGGCATCGAAGAGACGGAGCGGATCGCGGATTGGCTCGAGCAGCCTGGCATTCGCTTGATCGACATCACCGGCGACTGGATGTGGCCGCTGCATGCTGTGCTGGACCATGAAGCGCTGGTGCACTACGCGCTCGGTGAGTGAGATTACTCTCGGCGGTTCTGGCCGGTATGAACATTAAGATGGCCGGCATGCTCACTGCGATTGTCTTCGTCAAAGCCGAGGTAGCTCGAATCCCCGAGGTGGCTGAGGAGATTGCCGCACTCAGCGGCGTCAGTGAGGTCTACTCCGTAACCGGCACCATCGATCTGATTGTCATGATCAGGGTTGCAAACCATGATCAAATAGCTGAAGTCGTCGCGGACAGACTGAACAAGGTGCCCGGCGTGGTGAGCACCGAAACTCACATTGCCTTCCGCGCGTATTCTGCTCATGATCTTGAGGCGGCGTTCTCTCTTGGCGGCTAGCGATCAGCGGGTGCCGCCAAGCGGTCCAGTCGCAAGGGTTTCCACGACTGTGCTCATGATCGCGACGGTGGTCTTACTACTAGTGCTTATGGGGGTTGCCATCGCGGCCTGGGTGATCACCCGGCAACCGCCCGAGCAACCGTTGCAGGTGCCATCAGTGTCCGAGGGGTAGCTTGTGGGCGCTCAGACGATCATGAGCTTCAGGACAACCGCGACCAAGCAGACTGTGATCACGCCGAGGAGACCGACCACCTGAGCGGCGCCGCGGTTGCGACGCGGCGCGTAAGCCAACACGATCCCAACCAGTGCGCCGACAATGAGGCCACCGATGAACATCAGCCAGCCAAAGCTGCGGAAACCCACCAGGATGCTGTAGAGGATGAGCAATATGAACAGGCCGATATCGGCGCGGACGTCCTCACCCATCTTCTGTTTGAAGATCGCATTGGCGGCAAGCAGCCCGATTACGGCGGCCGCGGCACCAAAACCTCCGCTGCCGTACGGCCCGAATACGAAGAGCAGCGTGGCACCACCCAAACCGGCGGCGAGATAAAGCGTAAAGAATCGCCAGCCACCCAGTTCAGACTCGATGGCCCGACCCGCGATCCACAGCACCAGGAGGTTCATCAGAAGCCCCAGGATCGAGCCCGAGGTCAGCGAGGCGGTAAGCAGTCGCCAAAACTCACCGGCATAGATCGCCTCATTGCTCATTACCAGCAACTGGTTGAGCAGCCCGCCGCTGACGAGGTTCAGCACCCACTCCACGGCCAGCGCACCCATCACGATCTTCGTCGCAGTCCCGCCGCCCGGCTTCAGGACCGCGCCGAAGGCTGTTCTCGGTGCTCGTACGCTCCCCCTCCCCGACGCCACACAAGAAGGACACTGAAAGCCGACCGACGCCGGGTTCATGCATTCACCGCAGATCGGTCGATCGCATCGCTGGCAGGAAATACCGGTCATCCGCTCCGGATGGCGATAGCACGGAGCAAAACCCGGAGGCGAAAAGTCCGGGCCGGCATTGGGAGTCTGACTCACGCGGAGCTGTTGCCCGAATCGATTGTGCCCGAATCGATTGACACCGAGTCGATGACCACTGGGTCGACTGGGCGGTCACCTCGTCCGGTCCGCACCTGAGTGATCTCGTCGACGACGTCACGGCTGGCCTGGTCGGCCACCTCACCGAAGATCGTGTGCCGGCGGTTGAGATGGGGCTGCGGACCGACGGTGATGAAGAACTGCGAACCGTTAGTGCCCGGACCAGCGTTGGCCATGGCCAACAGGTATGGCTTATTGAAGGCAAGATCGGGATGGAATTCGTCGCCGAACTGGTAGCCCGGACCGCCTGTGCCTGTGCCCAACGGGCAGCCGCCTTGAATCATGAAGCCATCGATTACGCGATGGAAGGTCAGCCCGTCGTAAAACTTGCCGGTCGTCGTCGCGCCTGTCCTGAGGTCGGCGTACTCCTTGGTGCCTGTAGCGAGCCCCACGAAGTTGTCCACCGTCTTGGGAGCTTGATCACCAAAGAGCACCAGGTTGATGTCGCCATGGTTGGTGTGCAGGGTTGCGGTCTGCTGTGCCACTTTGAGGCACCTTTCTGTCGTGATCATCGTCTGGCTCTGTCCAACCGCGCCCTTCGACAGGCTCAGGACACGGGTCCGGCAGCCATCCTGTCAGACCGCACAAGATGGCGATACGGTGGGAAATGCTCCACCGGGGAGCATGAGGTTTCTCACAACGGAGGAAACGTGTCTAGGAGTTCCCGCCGCGCGGAAGCCGCCCGAAAGCAGGTTGCGCCAGCCTCCGAGGATTTTATGCACTCGGCCGCTGACCGTGTCGGACCATTTGTCCACACCGCAGCCGACCGAGTAGGGCCGCTCGCGCAGACAGCCGCCACCCGAGTCGGGCCGCTTGCTGAAGCCGCCGCGGATCGGATCGGCGCCGCCGCTGACAAAGTGTCACCGCTCGCCCATTCCGCAGCGGATCGGCTGGGACCGCTGGCCCAATCGGCTGCAGAGCGAGTGGGCCCGATCACTCACGATGCTGCTGACCGGATAGCTCCGCTGGCTCACTCGGCCGCGGATCGCATCGCTCCCTTGACCCAACAAGCCGTTGAGCGGGTTTCGCCGTATGCCCAGCAGGCGGTCGGCAGAGTCTCCCCGTACGCACATCAGGCTGCTGAGCGCATTGCGCCGATCGCCAGCTCAGCCAAGCAACGTGGCGCTCGGGTGGCTCATGATGCGGTCGACAAGATCGCCCCAGTCCTCGACGAAGCACTCGAGAAAGTGAGTCCAGCCGTGGAAGCCGCACGCAGCAGGATGTCCGACGAAATTGTTCCCAAGCTCAGCCAGGCATTGAGCGCCGCTGCGGGCGCGCCCGTTGTTGCGGAGGCAACGAAGCGCGGCAAGGCTGTCGTGGCCGCAGCCAAGGGTGAGCTCGAGCAGCCGAAGCAAAAGAAGAAGAGCCGCTGGCTGGTCAGACTGGCCATTGTGGCCGCAGTTGCGGGAGCGGCGGTGTTCGCCGTCCGGAAGTTCTTAGGCGGCAAGGACGCCGACTGGCAGGCCGCTCGACCGACCACCCCGTACGCCCCGCCTGCACAGACGACTGGGCCTGCACAAACAGCTGGGACAGCAGCGGAAGCTCCCGTTGTCGATGAGATGGACGAGGCTGGCGAAGATCCCCAGGGCGGAGCGTCGGCGCACATGCTCAACCTCGAGGCGGACGGCGCATCGGTGCCGGATCAGCCGGCTGAGGGCGGTGAGTACGCGGCTCCAGCCGATATGACCACGAACGTCGACGATGCTGCAGCCGATATGACCACGAACGTCGACGAAGCTTTCGCCGAGGCGGCAGACAGGATCGGCGTCGAAGCTCCCGCAGACATCAGTGCTGCAGGGGATGCGACTCTCTCGGAAATGCCGACGCGCGCTGAAGAGACGCCGACTGATAGCACGCTCGCTCCCGAGGACGTCGAAACGCCTACTAGCGATGAGGGACCAGCCGAGCCGAATCCAGG
>Ga0307294_10000077_pt1 | contig 21998 bp, 35 predicted proteins | sample ER_DNA_151_FD_194468 | JGI IMG/M metagenome (GOLD analysis project Ga0307294, IMG submission 194468) | Bulk soil microbial communities from the East River watershed near Crested Butte, Colorado, United States - ER_DNA_151 | ecosystem: Environmental > Terrestrial > Soil > Floodplain | place... | reverse complement strand
GTCCAACGCCCTCGACGCTGTTTTGCAGCGCCGGGCGGCCCAAGAGCAAGAGCGCGCCCAGCGAGCCCAGGCGGAAGATCACTTCAAGCAGAACCTGGCGTTCCAGCAGCAGCAGGCCGAGGTGCAGGAGGCCGCACGGCTGCGTGACGACCAGCGCGCCGAGGCGATCGCTCGGGCGGATGCCGAGCAAAAGAAGGCGCAGGCGCAGGCGCTAGGTGACGAGCGCAAGAGCAAGGCCTTCAAAGAGGCCACCACCATGTTCGCGACGCCCGGCCAGGAGACCGCCGGGATGTCTTTCATGCAGCTCAACCGCATGAAGATGCAGCCGAAGGCGGTGGATCCGGCTCTCATGCAAGCGATCCCGCAGCTTCCGCTTACGCGTGGGGCGGCCGACGACGACGATCCTGAGGGCGCATGGACCCAGAGCCCCGAGGCGCAGCAGGCGGCAGCGCAAGAGGCCGAACGCGTGCGCAAACTGGCCGAGGCGCAGAAGGCGAACGAAGGCGTTCACACGATCACTTTCGATGACGGCACCACCCAGGATCTGGACATCCGCGCCATGGGTCCCACGGGCCAGGCCGAGCGGATCCGGCAAGCGATCAAGATGATGGATCCCCTGGCGGGGGCCCATGGGGACCGTCTGGCCGCCCAGGTCGGCGCGGGGATGATGAAAGGGATCGACTCGGGCAAGGCGCTCGAATCGGCGCGCGCGCTGGACGTGAACAACAAAGCCGCCATGGATCGCGCGCGGGTCACCGGCGCGAACCAACGCGACAAGCGCGACGACATGAGCGCTGGCGAGAAACACCGGTCCATGAACACCGAGTTCACCGGGTACCTCAACCAGAGCAAATACAAAGAGCGCGAAGAGGAAGTCAGCCAGTTCGCCAAGATGTCAGCGCTCGCCAAGGCGGCGGACAGCAGCGCCGAGGCCGCGCAGATGTTCATGGGCATTTACACGAAGTACGCCCAAGGACAGGTTGGCGTGCTCACCCCAGGGGACATCGATACCTTCTGGAATAAGGCAGGCAGTCCAAAGGATCGTTCCGAGGCAGCGCTCAACCGCCTCCTGAGTGGCGAGGATGGGCCCGAAAAGCGCGCGCGCGCCATGAAGGCGATCGATGCGCTGTCTTCAACGGCAAAGGCGAAGCTGCGCAAGCTTCAGGAGGGCGGCCAGATCCTGATGGAGCCCTACGGCGACGAGGGCGATCGCCTGCTGCGCGCCCACTTCGGGAAGGGGCTCCCGGCGCAGGAGAAAAGCCGGGCCGAGGCCGAGGCCGACGCTCTACTTGGCGGGCTCAACGGCAAAGGGAAGAAAGGGGCGGCTAAGTGAAGAAAAGAAACTTCACGGCGATGACGACGATCGCGACCTTCAGCAGGCCGCCCAGGATCGTCACGCCCGCGTCGATGACGTCAACGCGGGGACCGCGCTTCATGTCCTCGGTGACGGAAGCGACGTACCTCGCGAAGGCGTCCGGGTCCTGGCTCATGAATGTAATGGTAACAGATTCGGGGGTGCCACGTGGCTGCTGACGCCCGCCGCGCTGGGCTGCTTGAGGCCTCCCGTTCTGCTGATCCGCAAGTCCGCGCAAAGGCGGCGGAAATTTATGAACGGCTTTATGACGAGCCGCCGCCCAGCGTCGCGGACAGTGCGCCGATCGCCGATCCAATGGCCGCCGCAGCCCAGCGCGCGGCCAAGCAGAACGACGGCGTCGACTGGGGAAAGGCCCTCTCCGGGGCGGCGTCCAGCGTTTCTGACTTCGTCACGGGTCCACTTCAGGCCGGGGTCGCCAAGTGGAACGATCGGATGACGCTCGGTCTTTACCCGGCCGCGATGGACCTCTTGGGTGTCGACAATCCCCAGCGCCGCGCAGACCTCGCAAAGAAACATCCAATCGGCGACATGATCGGCGACGGGGCCAGCATGGTCACCGCAGCGCTGTCGCCAGCTGCGCCCGCGGCGATGGTTGATCGTGCTGTCGCCCAGATGGCCGGGCCTCTCACGCGCGCCGTTAGCCCCCTTGGGCGCGCGGCTGCAGCTACGGCAACGAACGCAACGGCGGGTGCGCTGACGGGTGCACTCGAAAGCACGGTAAAGGGCGATGGCCTGGCAGGCGCCGCCCCGGGGGCGGTTAGCGGCGTGGTCGGAACCGGACTGGGCGCGCTCATGAGGGGGGGCGCGGCGTCTACCCGAGCGGCTTCGCCGAACATCAAAGACTTCGCCGAGGCCAAGCGCGCCGGTGCCTATGACAGGCCAGAGCTGAAAGCCGTCGAAGACATCCACGGCGGTCTCGGGGCGAGGCGAGCCGCCGAAAATGCCCATGAGGCGATCGTGGGTCGCGATAGCCAGATCGTGGCCGGCCAAAAGGCCACTTATCAGGAGGCGATCGCTCCCTTCCTGGATACAAACCTCTCTCGCGAGCAAGCCCAAAAGGAGCTGCTGAAGAGGTTCGCGGACAATCTCGATCCGCGCACTGGGGCCCCGTACGACGAGGCGCTGGACACCGCTTACCGCGACGTCGCCGATTTTCTCGGAGGTGTTCGCCCGGGCAAGCCTGGGCTGCGAGGCGGTAAGCCGCATGTCGTGGTCACCCCGAACGAACCAGCTCCGACGCTGGAGGGCGCCAACAGAAAAGCGCTGGGGATTCGCGAGGCAGCCGACTTTGAAAGCATGGCCCCGACGCCTGCCAATCGGGCAGCGCAAAAGGCCTACGGCGTCCTGAAGACCGCGATTGACAGCTCTGTTCCGGCTCCCGTCGTAGCCGCACGGAAAGAGGCCGCGACCAATGCCGCCGAAGGGCGTCGGCGACGCGACATCGTTTACAACACCGAGGCCGAAGTCACGCGGCCGAGCGGTTCGCCGCGCGCCCAAGAGGCGCCGCTTGATACCGACGTCGTCGCCATGAATGAAACGCTTGGCGCGGATCCCACGATGCGGGTCGCGAAGGAAAAGGCGGCGGCGACTTTCCTCGGCCGAGTCGGAGATGACAACGTCCCCGGGCACACTGCCAATAAGTATCTGCGCGAGCTGTCCGACATGGATCCGGAGTTCGCGCGTCAGTTGGCCATCGTCAGAGCAAAGAAGGCTCGCGAGGCCGTCCGCTTCTCGATGAAGGGGCTCGTGCCGACTGACTTGACCGGCTCGAATGAGGCCAGCGGGTTCGGTCCTTTCATCCGGCAAAACATGCGGTCGGTGGGTGCGCAACTGGTTGAGCCCGTCCTAGAGGGAGCCGGGAAACTCTTGCCTCGCGCGTTTGTTCGGGGCGCGCCGGTGTTACGTGACCCGATCGACGCGGCCATGGGGCGCCGGAAAAAGGAGAAAAAGAAATGAGCTTCACCATTGGCGTACCTACAGCGGCGCAAGCCCTGCCGACCGGAACCGCAACGATCGAGATCTTCAACTCGGTGACCGCCTTCGGCGCCGGGGCCATGCGCAATCTGCCCATCAAACGGGTGTCGTTCGGCGTCGAGCACGATCAAGGCTTCACCATCGTTGCGTCGATATCGTCCAACGGCGGCACCAACTGGGACGTGATCGACTCGCAGGCGGTCTCTGTTTTGGCCAACACGATCGCGGGCCCCTTTGACTACCTGATCGACACGTACGACGAGTTCAAGATCGCGATCACCAACGGCGGCGTTGATCAAACCACGTGGCGGCCCTTCCTGAAGGGGCACGAGGATTCCAGGGCGTCGGGGACATAACCAATGGCATACACAGCAATTCCCAGCCGCGGTGGCGGTGGTGGCGGCGGCGGTGCTCCCACCAATGCCACTTATGTGGCCTTGAGCACGGACGCCACTCTGACCGGCGAGCGCGTGCTTACCGCTGGCTCTGGCGTTTCCATTGTGGACGGCGGGGCAGGCGGCGCCGTCACGATCTCGGCAACGGGGGGCGCGCCCACGGCCGCCCAATACGTCACGCTGGCGGCGGACGGCACGCTCACGAACGAGCGCGTTCTTACCGCGGGCACGGGGATCACGGTGACCGACGGTGGCGCGGGCGGCCCGGTCACCATTGCGTCCACGATCACGCAGGGGGCACCCGTCGGGGCGTCCTACGTCACGTTGGGCACCGATGGCACGCTGACAAGCGAACGCGTGTTGACCGCGGGAACCAACATCACGCTGACCGACAACGGCGCGGGCGGAACGCTGGTGATCGCTGCCACGGGCGGCGGCGCGGTTGCGATCAGCAACACGATCCTTCCGATTGGCAACGGGACTACGATCGTTGACTCGACGTTGACCCTTGCGTCCAACGTGCTCACGCACGCGGCAAGCTCCAGCGGCGGCAACGTCGGGGCTGTCATTTCGAACACCAGCAACACGGCCACCTCTACGGCAACCCTGGAGCTGAAGGTTGCTGGGACCGTGGCGTCGGATCCCCGCATCGACTTCACGATCACCGGCGGACGGTCGTGGCGTCTTCGCAGCAACAACGCCAGCACAGGCGACGATCTCGAATTCTACGACGTGACCAACGCCGAGCTTAAAGGTGCTTGGGGCACAGAGGGACTTTTGATCGGCGCGGCGGCAACGTCGGGCAGCGGTTACAACCTGCAGGTTCACAGCCGGACCACGACGACATCGGCGAAGATCCATATGTATTCCGGGGCTTCATCTACCACGAGCACGTGCGAGATGATCTACCAGAGCGGATCTAACGTCCTGTTCTACATAGTAGCCAACGGCACCACGACGGCGGGCACAACCTGCGGGATCAACAACGCGGGGCTCGCTGCTTACTATCAAAGCAGCGCAACCGCCGTGACAACGGCGATGTTGTTTGGCACGCAAAGCAGCATTCCGCTCTACCTCGCGACGGGCGGTGTATCTCGCGTCACGGTCAAGAGCGACGGCAATGTTGCTTTGAATCCGACGATAACCAGCGGTGCCGACGCGACCACTTTCGGAGGTGGTGTGAAGGTGGCGTTTATCGGCGAAGCGGGCACGCCACCCACCACCAACCCCACCGGCGGCGGCTTGCTTTACGTCGAATCGGGCGCGCTCAAGTACCGAGGCACCAGCGGCACCGTGACCACGCTGGGCGCCGCCTAACTCAGAAGGGATTTAGAAGCCAATGGCTCACAACCTGACCACGCCGATCACCATCCAGAACGTCACCCGCATAATTGCATTGCGCCCCGAGATCAACGACGACGCGGGATTTATGACCATTCCGCTTGAAGTGCGCACCACTGCCGGCAGCGACCTTGTCGTTGGTCGAAAGGTGGTGACCGTTCGCAATGGGACGTCCGACAAGATCGTGCGCGCAACACCGGTTGCGGGCATGGCATTGGAAGACCTGGTTGCCCTTCAGACCAACGCGGCCAGCACGCCCACTGGTTTCACCGATGCCCTGGCCGCGTGGGCTGGTGGTGGCGCCGCTGCGGGCAGCAAACGAACCGCGCTTGAAGGGGCGTTGCGCTCCATGGGCGTGATCGATCCGACGACGCTCGCCGGAACGTAGGCACTTGGAGGCGCTGAAAGGACGCGCTCTCCTGATCGCCAAAACACAGATCGGTGTTCAGGAACGAGGCGGGAAAAACACTGGGCCAGAGGTGGATGCCTACCTCGACGCCGTGTTTTTGCCGCCCGGCCAAAACTGGTGTTGTGCGTTCGTAGTGTGGGCACACGTGATCGCTGCAATGGAATTGCACGTCACGAAACTACCTTTCCCGCGCACCGGGAAAGTCACCCGGTTGTGGCAGGCAACTAACACAAGATTCGGCAAGCGGTGGCCGCCCGCGGTCGGTGACATCTACTGCCACGCCACCGATCCGCTTGACCCTGACAGCACCGGACACTGTGGGCTCGTCACCGCTGTTCACGCCAACGCGTTCACCGCGATCGAAGGCAACACGAACCGCGAGGGTTCAAGAACGGGCGATTCGGTGTGGGAGCACCCGCGCCCGCGCGCTTACGCGAACCTCGGGTTTATCGATATATCCCATGAAATCACGGTCCGAATCCGCCGGGCCACCAGTTAGCGGCATCCTTTGCCCGTCAGCCCCGACGCTGAAAAAGTACGGGCTGACCTATGATAGTTGGGCCTCGCTGGTCAGCGCGCAGGGCGGATCTTGCTCTGTCTGCAAGGTGGTTCCCTCGACTGCGCGACTCTGCATAGACCACGATCACGTGCGAGGTTGGAAAAAGCTGCCACCAGAGAGAAGAGCCGGGCACGTCCGCGGCATCCTATGTTGGCGCTGCAATACAACGTTCGTCGGGCGGGGCATCACGCTCGAAAGAGCGCGTAACGTGGTGGTCTACCTAGAGAGCTATGTTAAGAGATTAGACAGCAACCCTCGCTGAGCCGTGATGCGTACATGAGTCAGTCCCGCACAAGACCGATTGATGCACAGTCGATCAGTGCAGCCCACCGCCGCATTGTCGAGCTGCACGAAAAGTCCGCTCGAATCCGAGCGCAAGCAACCGCCGAAATCGTCGCGATCGACGAAGAGGTGGCGAGGGAACGAGAATGGTTAGATGCCGCTTATGCGGCGATCGAGTCTGGATCGGAAGCGTTGTTGCCGGCCCGCCGTCCCACTACCCTAGGTGGTGCGATGCCCAGCTTGACCGCCGCACGTAGGACCAAAGGCGCCTACACCGACCACTCCGACCATCCGCTTCCGCGGGCTCTGGGCAACGTGAAGGCCTGGGCCAAGAAGAACAAGCTTCCCGTGTCCACGGTGCGCAGCTGGTACGCCACGGATGAGAAGTGGGGCCGCCCCATTCCCCGCCCCTGGGCGAACAAGTTTGCGAAGCGGTATGGGATCAAGATCGGCGAGTGGCCGCACGGTGTGACGGACGATCTTCGCCCCCGCCGCAAAGCCCGCAAAATCTCAGCGGAATCCGCAGCGCCCGACGCACAAAAAGACACAAGCGACGACTGATAGCGCGGGGCGGAAAGTCACTTTCTCTAGACCGAGTCACTTTCTGCGTGGCATTCTTGCCGCGTGGAAATGCTCCCGGCCGACGGTCCTGTTCGTGCGTTCTTCGACCACTCAGAGTCGATCGCGAAGATCGGGATCGCGCTGGCGAAGGCGCAAGGGAAGCTTGGCCACGCGAGGGCTGACGCCACCAACCCGCACTTCAAAAGCAACTATGCGGATCTCGCGTCGGTAATCGACGTCGTACGTCCGGTGCTTTCCGAGTGTGGGATCGCCTGGTGGCAGGCTCCTTTTTCGGAGGGCGAAGAGATCGGCGTCGTGACGATGCTGATCCACGAAGGCGAGTTTCTTCGGAACGTGCTCACGTGCCGGCCCTCGCAGCACACACCGCAAGCGGTGGGCACCGTGATCTCTTACCTGCGCCGGTACTCGCTGGCGGCGGTCGCTGGCGTTGCCCAGGTGGACGACGACGGCAACGCGGGCAGCGGCAAGGCGCCAACCCCTACGCCACCACCACCAGCAGCAGCACCCGCGCCCGCGCGCGCTTCACGTACCAAGCCCAAGCTTGCGGCAGAAGACCCCACGCCCGGATCCGAGACACCGCCGACGGCCGGGGGTGTGAAGGATGTTTCCCCACCGTCCCCTGAGTCGACAAAGATCGCGCCGATCGCGCCCGGCGTCCCCACGGCTGATATTCCCGAGGGAAACGTCCCGATCTACGTCCTGAAGGGCGGCAAGTGGGATCACGTGGGGTCAGGCCCACCGCTGACCAAGGCCCAGCAGGCGCACGTCAAGATCCTGCAGAAGGAAATGAACATCCCGGAAGACGAATGGGTGTCGAAGTTGACGGTTTACTTCGGGAAAACCTCATCAACCCAACTCACCGAGGTGGAAGCGGTGGCTCTGGTTGGCCGCCTGGAAAAGCGCAAGGCCCTTCAACTACCGCAGTAGGGACGTGTGAGGGGATAGGCCCTCTCTTCGCCCTCGTTCGCCCACGTGCGCCCCGCTTCGCCCAAAAGTGAGCGGCACACAAACCGCCGTGTTCACCTGACAGAGATCGCTTGATACGGTCGGCGCGCCGAAGTTGTTCGGACGTGCCGGATTCCCCACGAACGCACTAAAAACCACCGAGGAAATAGATGGAATCACTCGCAGTCACCGCCGGGCCGAGCGTCGAAGATCAGCTTGCCGAAATGCGCGCCATGTTCGCGCAGCAGCAGGCGCTGATGGGGGCCATGCTGCAGGCCCAAGCGGCGAACATGCAGGCGGTGTCCGCTCCGCACGTGGTGCCGGGGCGGACGGTGCGCGTCCTGTGGGAGGCCTTCCTCAAGTCATTCCCTGGGAAGGCGCCCAAGTGGGCGAGGCGATCAACCTGGTACTTCGAAAGCCTCACGTTCCCGTTTGAGGGAGAGACCATCTGCCTAGCTGATCAGCCGTGGACCCGGTTGACCCCGCAGATGGGTGAAGCCTGGTGGCTGGAGTTGCGGGCCACCGAAAAAGACAACCCCAGGGACGATGAAAACAACCTCCTAAGCCCCGCTTACTGCAACCGCATCAGGACTGCGCTGCAATCATGTTTCTCGTATCACGGCAAACAAGCCATTGGATCCAGCAGTCGCGTTCGTGGCGAAGCCCTCACCGATGACGTGACGGAGAATCCGATCCGTCGCTGGCCCAAGGCTAAGAAGGAGGAAGAGGGGAAACGCCTCGGGGGCTTCGAAAACGAGGATCAGCTGGCGGACTTCATGAAAAACGCCCATCCGGTTCTGGTTGAAATGGGCACCGTCGGCGTTTGGTGCGGGGGCATGCGGAAAGACGAAGCCCGCTTGCTGCGCTTCTCGATGATCAACTTTGCCGCGCGCACGATCACTCTGCCGGGCTGGTTCACGAAAAGCGGAAGGGATCGCACATTCCCCGTAACGCCGCCGTGCATGGAGATCTTGGAGCGACGCCGAAACTCCCGCCGCTCTGACTTTGTGTGGCCCGCAGCACACAGCGTGGACGGCCACCCATATGGAGCCACCACGGTAGAGGGCTGGGTGCGAGACGCGCGCCATGCCTGGGGCGTCCTGCTCAACGGAAACGAGCCCGTTGTGTTCCACCACTTCCGACACACATTCGCCAAATGGTCGCTGCTCTTCGGCGACCCCGCAACCGTCGTCATGGAGTACGGCGGCTGGGCAACCTTCGAAGTGTTCAAAGGCTACGCCAGGGCCAACCAAGCCATGATCGAACAGAGCCGGATGAACAAGACACGCACGATCCGCGACGCGATCAACGAAGCGGCCGGCAAGATTTCAGCCCCCACCCAGCGGCGGGCGGCGCAGCGATCATCACGACACGAGACACGACCACGGGAGGCGATTGCGAAATGACTTTTTTGACCTACTTGGCCACGTCGATCCACCAAAGCCGCAAAGCTCGCCTGGCACTCAAGCGGGGCAACTTGCCCGCCGCTCAGGCGCTCGTGAACAACGCCCATCGACACGTGGGATCCGCGGACGCGGTCCGGCCCCGCCCATCGTTTCTCACCCCAGCCGCCCAGCTGCACCGGATCGCGGTCGCGCAATCCGTCGCGAACAGTACATCGGAAATGATCCTTCGCGGCGTCGACGTGGATGCATCGGAAAAGAGGGAGCCGGAGCTGGCACCACCGATGCGCATGCCTCCCACCCCGTCTTATCACCGGGTACTGACCGACGAAGGCCGCGCCGTACTCGTCGCGCGCATCCGCCGGATAGTCATGGACCGCGGGTTGCTCTAAATGCCGTTCGCCGAGGGGACCACCGTGCCGGTTGAAAAGACCAGCATGGAGATCGAGCGCCTTGCCCGGAAGTACGGCGCGAAGGAATACGGCACGGGCTGGGGCGCTGGCACCGCCTCGGTCATCTTCCTGATCAAGGGCCGGCGGGTGCGCTTCACGATCGAGCTGCCCACGCCCGACTGGGCACGTAAGAAGTTCGGCGCCGCCGATCCCAAGAAGATTGCCGCCGAAGAGCGCCGCCGCTGGCGCTGCCTGCTGCTGCGGATCAAGGGCAAGCTCGAAGCGGTGGAATCGGGGATCGCGGAGTTTGACGAGGAATTCCTCTCCGTGATCGTCGACCAGGGCGGCCAGACGATCTGGGAGCGCGTCCGCCAGATGCAGGGAGAGGGGCGGCCGATGCTTCCGCCCATCCAGCCTTAGCGCCCCGCGCTTCAGTACAAGCCCCCTCGGCCACGTGCCCCGGGGGCTTTTTTGTGTCTTTTCGGTGTAGGTCTCTTGCGTCCCTCTTCGCCCCTGTTCTTCCCTCTTCGCCCCCGTTCGCCCAAGACTGGAGGCAAAAGCATTACAGGTTTGCAAGGGGCTTCTGCGGGCGCGTATCTTCACACCATGGCCACAAAGGTCTCCCGCGGCGATGGAACCGTAAAAGCGTACCCCATGGGCAAGATCGTTGCGTTTTGCCCCAAAGGTAGCGGGGCCCCCGGGGCCTACCCCAAAAACCGCGGGGCCGCTTCACTCCCCCTCTCTTTTCAGCGAGTCCCCCAGCCCCCCCAACACCGACCCCCCCAACGGACGGAAGCTAACCACCCCCACCTAGAGTCACCTCTCGCCGCGTGGATGCGCGACCTCGGTTTCCCGCCATCGCGAACGGCGGAAATGTGCGCCCGGGTTCGTATGGTCGCTTCCGCCGGACTACAGGGCGCACATAGAAAACGCGTGTTGGCCCGCGTGGCCGCCGTGATCGAAAAAGAGGCCCCACACAATCCGTCCTGCACCTGACCCACCCCATGGCCAGCAAAGTGGTGGGGCGGCAGCTCTGGATCGGTGGCGTGGCCAAGTGGTGCGGCCACGCGGTGATTGAGCAGATCAAGAGCGAGGGCGGCACGGTCCTCGCGGACGTCTGCAAAGCGTGCGGTCTGCGGATCGCTGAATACGGGATCTGCCACGGCTGCAAGCGTGACCGCCGGCTCACCAAGTTTGTGATGTCGAAGCGCACACGCTACTGCACGCCCGACTGCTACACCGCCGCGGAGCAGGTGAAGCGGGATGCGGAAGCGGAGCTGCGGAAGCAAACCGCGGTGGCGAAGGAGAAGCATTGATCTCCCCCGCCATGATGTCCTCGGTTCTGACCGAGTACTTCACCCCCGAAGAGGTGTTGGCTTTGGTCCGCGCGACGGCCGCCGACGGGGAGATCGGCCTTGATCCCTGCACCTCTCCCGAAAACCCCTGCAAGGCTCGCGCTTTCTGCACGATCGAGGATGACGGCCTAGAGCGCGGCTGGACTGGCGCCGGGCTGGTCTACGTCAACCCGCCCTATGGCGCTGCCCTGGCTGTCTGGGCCCTGAAGATCCGTGACGAGGCGGCGAAGGGCGCCGAGATCGTTGCCTGCCTGCCCGCGCGCACTGACACCGCCTGGTTTCGGATGTCAGTGGCTCGCGCGGACTCGGCTTGCTTCTGGTGGGGCCGGATCAAGTTCTCGGGCAGCGCGAACAGCGCGCCCTTCCCGTCGGTGTTCGCCTACTTCGGCGACCGCGCCAAGGCCTTTCGCCGCGCGTTCGAAGGTCGGGGGTGGATCCCATGAGCGCCGCCGCCCCCCGCCGGCTCCGCAAGCTGGAGCTTTGTTTTTGCCCGACCTGCCTTGAAGCCGATCCCGCTCGGATCGCCCTGAAGCCGATCGCCCAAACGTCTGGCCGCCTCCGTCTGCTGCGCGGTCGCAAAACCTGGAGGAAGACCCGATGACCGCAGAGATCGCAATGCCAGTGAACGCCGCCGCCGCCCTCAGTGAAACTGCGGAGCTGTCAGCGGAAGAGTTCGGCGCGTTCGTCCGCCTGAACTATCAGCTCTGGGTGCGGGGGGGCGCCATCCCAGCGGACCCCGGGAGCCTCGCCCGGCTCGCCGGTGTGGATACGGCTCAATGGCCGCGCGTCTGGCAGGTGATCGGCCACCTCTTCGTGTCTTCGGGTACCCAAGTGTCCCGCCCCGCTCTGAGCGCGTCTCTGGAAGCCCAGAAGGCACTTGCCGAGGCACGGTCAGCCAAGGGCACCGCCCTCGCCGCCGCTCGCTGGGCGGCCAAGGCAAAGAAGAACGGGGGCGGCAACGGCGGGAGCAAGGCAGAGCGGATGCTGACAGCATTGCAGGGCGCAGAGCCCACAGGAGAGCGGGACGCAAAGCCACCCGCAGAGCTGTCAAGCGAATGTGCAGCATTGCTGGCGATCCGCGTGGGGGGTTTGGGGGGCTCTTCTCTGGGATCTGATCTGTCTTCTCTTTCCGCTCCGGATCCTGGTTCGGCGATCTCGAAAGCCTCCGGATCTGGAAATAAACATACGCGTGGGCCGGTCGGCTCCAGCAGCAATGCTGACAGCATCCGCGCAGTATTCGCCCACTACCGCGCATTTCACCCGCGGGCCTACCCGACCCCGCTGCCCGGCTCGAAGGAGTGGGCCAAGATCGCTTCCCGCCTGCGCGAGGGCTACACGGTCGAAGACCTGTGCCGGGCCATCGACGGGTACCACGCGGACCCCTTCCACTGCGGCGACAACGATCGCAACCGCGCGTACCTCGGCCTAGAGCTGCTGATGCGGGACGGGACGCACGTCGCGACCGGGCTCGAGTATGCCGACAAGCCCGCGGGCACGCTGAACGAGCGCAACCGGGCCACGGCCCGCGGCGTGTCCAGCTGGGCGCAGCGGAAGCTAGCCGAGCGCAATGGCTGCAAGGAGCTGGGGAGGGCCCATGGATAGCGAAGATGCAGAGGTAATTACCTTCGCAGAGAAGCTGGCCGAACTGGCCGCCACGTTTCGCACGAGCCTCGACGACGTCACCACGGATCAGTACTGGGAAGAGCTGGGCCACTTCCGACACGACTACTTGCTCGAAGCGCTCAAACGCTCGCGGGGCCTGTTCGAACGGTTCCCGGCGCCAGTCGAGATCAAGCGTGTGATTCGCAACGTCGGCCGCGAGCACGAGGCCGCGCAGCTGGCAAAGAGACTGCAGGAGGAGAGTCGGCAAATCGGCCGCTTCACGTTCTTGCTGGCAATGCTGAAAGATCCGGACGTGCCCGATTGGCGCAAGACCGAGATCAAAGACGAGTGGCAGAAACAATTCGGCGCGGACGTGGTCCCGCCCTGGGAAGAGGGGAGAGTTTCCAATGGTGAATTTCAATCTGGTGGTGGGACGCGTGACCGCAGTCGTGAACACCGAGCGCGCTGACCTGCTGATCGTCGAGGATCGCAGCAACCCGACGTACCCGCAGAAGGTGGCGTGCGAGTTCTACGGCGACCGTAACCGCAAGCTTCTGGAAGGCGTCGGCCAGGGTGAGCTGGTGCGGGTCAGCGGATCCGCACGAAGCCGTGAGCACCAGGGCAGGTGGTACACGACTTGGAGCGCGTACGGGATCGCGAAGCTTGAGCAGAGCGACAGCGATCCGCACGGGCACGACACAAACGCGGACATCTTCTGATGAACCGGCGCGGGTTTTTCATCGGAGCCTTGGCATGCGCGGGCGGCGCCTCGATCGCACGGGCGGCGGCGCCCGCTGTCCCGGCGGGATGGCAGCGCTTCCGGTGCGGTGACTGGCCAAACCCGAAGAGGGCGGCCTATTTCCAGGGCGTTTGGGTCGCGCAGTTTGATGGGGTCAACAATTGGCGTGTGGTCGGGGTGGATGTGGGGGTCGATGGACGCTGAAGAGCTGCTTGGCGGCCGGCTCGCCCGCGCGCACATGCGCCGATCGAAGCTGAAGGATCGGATCGCGTGGCTGAACGATGAAATGCACAAAGCCATGCGTGACCTGGGGAAGACCGACACCGAGATCTGGGACTTGAAGGGCAAGATCCAACGCGTGAGCAGAAGGGCAGAGGCGGCATGAACGACAAGACCTTGCGGGAAAAGCTTTTGGAGTTGTTGGGCCTGGCCATGCTGCTGATGGTGGTGCTGGTGGTGCTGGCCTCGGGGGCAAACGGTTGCGGTCACAGCCCGCCCGCGTGGACTGGCGGCGCGATCTCGTGCACGAGCCAGGCGGTGCAAAGGAATTGGACCCGCGCCTACCCCGAGGTGCAGACGTGTTTGTCAGTCGCATCCGTCGATCCGATCAAGTGCCTGGATGCGGTGCCGTCGCTGGTGCAGGTCGGGATCGACGTCGTGGCCTGCATCGTCCGGGGCAGCGGCAAGGAGGCGTCGGCCCAGTTCAACACGAACCCCAGTGACGAGCTGAGCGGGCGCAAGGCCGCGCGCGCAGAGCTTTGGATCAGAGAGAAGGGCTTTCAGTTCCAGTGATCGCCGGCATGAGCACGACCGAGTTTATATGGGCGGTGCTCATGGTCGGCGGCGCCTGCCTATCCATCTATGCCCTCATCCGTGCGGCCGCGAGTGGATATGAGGATCCCGATGATCGCTAAGCCCCAGCGCTGCGATTGGTGCGGCCGGTCCGTCGGGTTCTTCATCCACAGCCGCCAGCTTGATGGGCCGCTGTCATGCGGGCGCCAGTCATGCCAGGCCAGCGAAGAGCAGCCAGAGCCCCTTTATCCGCAGACTCTTTGGGAGACCCGCGATGCCCACGCAATACAGTCCACCAAAACATATCGTCATCCGCCGTCGCACCGACGCAATAACTGATGGCGATCTCGCCTTCGTGGAAAAGGCGCTGGCCATTCAGCTGCGCGAGGCCGCCGCGCACTATGGCCTTGCCCCACCCGGCGTCACCTTCTGCGGGGAGAGCGCGGTGGTGGCGAGCACCGAGGCCGCGGGTATGGACTTCGTTGACGAAGACGGCACCGCGCTCGGAGTCGCCCATCATGGCTACGTCGCGGGCTTCCCCTGGTCCCTGATCGGCGTGCGGGAAACCGATTACTGGACGATGGCCGCAAGCCACGAGGCGCTTGAGTACCTGTGCAACCTGCGCCTCGATCAGTGGGTGCGCGGGCCCGGCAACACGCTGTGGCCCAAGGAGATCGCGGATCCCGTCGAGTCCGACGCGTACAACATCGAAGTCGAGATCTTCGGGGAAAAGCGTCAGGTGCAGGTGAGCAACTACGTGCTCCCCGCGTACTGGGACGCCAGCAACAAAACCGGGCCGTGGGATAGGCAGGGCGTGCTGCGCGGGCCGTTCACCATCGCGCCGGGCGGGTACGCGGTGGTGGAAGAGGACTGGAAGATCCGCGAGGTGGGCGCGTCCATCCGGCACCCGCTGCTGAAGCACGGGCCCTCGCGGCCCTGGTCGCGCGCAGAGCAGATTATCCGTGGTTGGAAGATGGGATTGCGACACGCGGGGACACCATGAACAGGGTCGACGTCGCCAGCATTCAGGACGCGACCGCGGACCACTTCGGCATTTCGCGGCAGCGCATGCTTTCGGAAGGCCGCTTCCGAGTGTTTTGCTACCCACGCCAGGTGGCGATGTACATCACGAGGCGCCTCACCCGGATGACATTCGCGCAGATCGGCGCCGCATTCGGGCGCGACCATTCGACCGTGGTCGCCTCGATTCAAGCCATAGAGTCGAGGCTTGGCCGCTCGGAGCGGATCCAGGAAGACGTTGAAGCGGTCTGGGATGTGGTTGATCCCGACCTCGGAGGAGCCCACCCATGAGCCCAGAAGACACACCGACCCTGCTTGCACACGTTCTTGAATCCCTGGACGCGCGGATCACCGCGATGGAAGAGAGGGAAGAGGACACCGAATCCGTGCAGGCGCTGCTGGCCGCGCAGATCACAGAGACAAATGAGGCGAGCGCGCGGGCCGATCGAGCCATTGAAGCGCTCCGCTCGATTGAGGAATTCGTTGCGGGATGGAACCGCCGCGGCACCACGGATCGGCGGACGGCTGAGGCGCTGGTCAGGAAGATCCGCGAAACGCTGGCGCCCTTCGAACAGCCGGAAGAGGAGCCGGAAGAAGAGCCAGAACCGGAGCCCGAGGAATGAAGCCGCCCGTGAAGGTTCACCCCAGCGCTACCGTGCGGTAGGCTCCTCACCGACGGGCCCCCGGGTGCCCCGCGCCGCTCTTTAGAGCGGTTCAGCGGGGTCACAGTCGCCGCGAAACCCGAGTCCAAAGGGCTGTGACACGGCCAGCCACGGGTCGTGGTTCCGAGGGGCCTGTCACCCTATCTCTTCCCGATCCGCCACGATTCGTAAGGCTTCCCCTGCTTGACCAGGTGGCCGAGCCCCAGCTCTTCCAGTTCATCAACGGTGGGCCCGCTCTTGCGGCCGTTCATCACGATAGGCGCCCACTTGCGATCGCCCACGGCGATGGCCCCACCATTGGCGCGCGCCCAGCTCTGCAACACCTCGCGGGCCCGCTTGGCCTGCTCTTCCACTGCCATCACGTAAAGCAGCAGGTCGCCGGCATTGTCTTTCGTAATGCCACCGGGCTTTGACAGGGGCACGAGCGCGGAGTCTGCAGCCGAGGGCAAGGGTTCCGGAAACATCCATGACGGGCAGTGCGCGCGGGCGTAGCACTGGGCGCAGTGGTCACCGGCGGTGGGCAGCGGGCGGGCGCCGCTCGCCACCAGGGCGTGATGCCCTTCCTTCACCTTGCGGATGCGATCGAGGTACGGCACCCAAGACTTGGCACCCAGCCGGTCGGGCGTCTCGGTGAAGCACACCGTCGACCAGATCGCTTCCACCTTGCCGTCACCGAATAGCAGCAGCGCCAGGCGGTACGCCTTGGCCCCCAAGCGCAGCGCCCAGCCGAGGCCGTAGGCGTGAAGCTGCATGTTGTCGTCCGGGTCTTTCAGACGGCCGGCGGCGTATTGCTCGCGCTTCTTCAGGTCAACGATCGTGACCATGGACCGGCCGTCATAGTGGGCGATGTCCCCGGTTCCCTCGGTGAGGGTTTCGCCCGTGTCCGGGTCGACCAGGGCGATCGCCTCCTGCACGTAGGACGTGTGTCCCACCCCGTACATCTTTTCCTCGTGCAGCCAGGCCAGCACCGCCAGTGCATCAGGGTCGGTGGCCGGCGCCCCGCCCAGCAGCTGGCGTGAGACCTGCCCGTCCACCAGGTGCCCGCGCTCGATGTTGGCGTTTGTCTCGGGGAATTCCGCGGACAACACCGGGGCTAGTTCGCACTTCTCAGCAAGCGACAGAGACGAGGGGCGAACCATGGGGCTACACTACAAAGACACAAAGAAAGACACAATCCATGGAACACCCATCAGTCGAAAAGCCCGAGGCCGACGTCGAGCCCGACGAAGACACGCGCACGGTGAACGTGAAGCGCGCGGGCAAGCTAGTGGGTGTCCTGCTGGCGGCGGTCCTGCCCTCGCTGGTGGCGTTCTTCGGCGCGGGTGAGAGCGCGAAGAGCAAGACCGACGAGGTGAAGGATAAAGCGGAAAGCGGCTACCAATTCACACGCGAAGCCCTCACCGAGATCCGCGAGTCGATCAAGGTGCTGCGGGCAAATGACATTCGCCTTGGCGGCGAGATCACCGAGCTGAAGCGCAAGGCCCGCTTGGCCTCAGCAGCGATCAGCAAGCGCCGCGAGCCCCCGCCAGCGCCAGCGCCCGCCGTCGTGGCGCCGGTGCCGTCCGCCCCGCTGCCCCCGAACCTGGACAACGCGCTCGTGCAGCAGAACGTGCTGAAAGAGCAGGCGAAGGGCGACGCCAAGCCGTGAAGCTTCGCCTAGCAAGGAAGGTTCTGGGGCTCTGGTGGAAAAGGGGGCGCTGGATGCGCCAGGGGACGTTTCTCTCCGCTCGACAACGGGCCAGCACGGTCGAACGCGATATGGGATGGGGGTGCTTCAACGCAGGAGTGACACGGAAGAATGCGCGGTCATTGCCAGCGTCCAGAACAGGCCGCACGCGAACATGATCCGGCCCGCGTCCTTCACAAGTGAGGGAGCGGGCAGCGCCCAAAGCAGCAGGCCCACGATCAACACAAAGATCGACAACCATGCGGTCATTGCAAACCCCCATTTCGGAAGTGATCAAGCGCCGCACGCGCGGCCTGGCGTTTCGTCATACCGGGCGGATCGTCTTCGGTGCCGCCGTAGCACGAGCACCGTTTCTTCTGGTGTCCCACCGAGCCGATGGCCCCGCGGGCTGAGCATTCGAAGTGCACCGGCACGAGGCCCGTGCCCGCGAGGTTTACGTCTTCGGTCTGATCGTCGGGGCCGATGGCCTCGTCGCAGAGAAAGCAGGTATCAGCGCTCATCGAGGCTCAGTCCACCCTTGCGCGAGGGCGTTTGCAATCATCACGGCGCGCGTGGAAGCGGAAACCACGGTGGCGCCTTCCTTACGAAATTGGCGGTACGCGCGCGCAAACGTGACCCTTTCGTTGATCGAGCGCGCGACCTTCAGGCACCGCTTGAGCCAGCGGTAATCATCCACTGGCCTGGCCCCACCTGTTAGGCGACGGCTTCGCGGCGGGCGAGATCCGCAGCGACGATCTTGACGGTGCCGATGTCGAAGTTGCGGCAAAGCTCCAGCGCGTTGGCCGCTGCCTCTTTCTTCACCTCGATCTCTTTGCCCTCTTCGTTGCGGACGAAGGCGCGGTTGCCCTCGACACGGATCGGATAGTCCATGGGCGTGCGCGGGCCGGGGTCCATGGCCTCCAGCTCTTCCGGCGTCACGGTCTTTGCGCTGTTCGCCTCTTGGATCTCGTGCAGGCGCTGATCGCTGGCCTTCTGCTTGGCCTCGGCTTGCTTCTCAACCGCCGAGGTGGCGGCCGACACCGCCGACTGTTCGCGCTCTTGGTCGCGGGTCTCGATGACCGGTGTGTTTTCGCCGTCGTCCTGCTGTGACTTTTTGTGGTGGCTCATCGAAACACTATAGGACCGCCAGCAGGCGCCTGAAAAGGAGGGTGGCCTCGGTCGCGGCGATTTTGATGTCATCGACGATCGCCCGGCCCTCTGCGGTCCTGAGTTCCCTTTCTAGCGGGAGCATGTTTGCCCCGATGACCTGGATCAGGTTGCTCAGGCGGTGCAGGATTTCATCCCGCTCTTGTGTCGCGGTCGCCACGCTTCACGTTAAGACACTCAGCCGCGAAACACCCCCCCTGCTTTTCCCTGGATTTCAGATCCTCGCCGGCCCAATTTTTTGGCCGGGGGGCTACAACGGTCAGCCGGTTTTTGGGGATGCCCACGGATCAGCCTGGCCGGGGCCAATCGCAGGGATCGGCAAGCTCCAGCGGCAAGCCCACCCGCGCGGCTTCCATCAGGGATAGTGCCCACCTACCCAAGTCATCGAACCCAGCGGCGCGGGCCTTGGCTTCAAACCGCTCGCGTTGCTCGGCTGTCAGCCGCGCATACAGCGGCGTCCCCTGCGCTCTGGGGGGCGTTTGCCCGGCGGGGCGCCCACGCCCACGGGTTGGCAGAAGCTTCGCCAGGGCCTCGCGCGCTTCGCTTGGCGCACGGCTATGCTTCCCAACGTCGGTCACCTGCCACAGGACCGCCTTACCTGCCTTGATCTGGGTTCCCCAGCATCGGGCTAGCTGCGGATTGATGGACGCGTGCACGTGGCCACACGTCTGCCCGGATGCGTTCACGATGTAGTACGCGGACATACGTCCCCCCTTGAAAGAAGTTGCCCCGAATTACCCACCGCTCGGGACCACACGGCCAATACCCCGGCGCCGCGCAAGACACTCACGCGGGCCCGGGGCGGGAAAAGGGTTTTCGGGTCGCGCTATGCGAACCGTTTTGAAAACTTGCGGATGCGAAAGGAGAGGTGCTCGGCGTCCACCGTTTCCGGCATGCCTTGCCGCGGGTAACGCCAGACTACCGCGTACAAGCCCGGCTCGCGTTCGATCGCGGTGCCTTCCCAGCCGGCAAAGCTTGCCCAGTCATTACGGCGGGGCATGAAGCGAACCATGATTGGTTTTTCCATGTGTGGCCTCATGGGACGAATCGGGCGAGCAGGTTTAACGCAGTGATGCAGATGAGGAGCTTACCCCAGGCCGACAGTTTGACCATTACGTGATCTCCCAAGCGGCGGCTTCATACCCGGGCAGGCGAGCAATCGCGCCTTCAGTCAGCTGCTGGCAGAACTTGCGGGCCTCGGATTCTTCCCAGCCGGGGTGTTCGCAGGACTGGTAGGCGGTAACCAGCGTGTCGATGTCGCGTTTCATGGTGTGTCTTTCCTTTGCGTCAACCCGGCTATTGGACCGGCTGACAAGAAAGACAATGCACTCAGCATTTAGTGCATGCAACTAATTCCGTGAACTATTCCACAACCCCGCGAAAGCACACGGGACAAAGTCACTTGCGCGCCAGCCAGCAAAACACGCGGCCGGGGTCGCCATAGCTTTCGGGCGGGGCATGTTCGCGAAGCCAGAACACCCAAGAGGCCAGTGCGCCGGTGTTTTCCAGGTCTGCCCGTTGGGCGGCTTCGAATAGGTCATTGCAGAGCACGGCATGCAGGAACGAGCCAGGTAGCACGCGGTCAACCAGGTAGCGGACCAAGCCATCGTGCATGTGCTCAGGGATCTTCACGCCCCGATGCTCATGCAGCCGCAGCAACAACCCGTAGCGGTAAGCCTCGGTCACTTGCGCGCCTTTCGTGGCTTGGCCTTGCCTGTGGCCCGCGCGCTATCCAGCGCCATTGTGGCCAGGCCTTTGGACAGGTTGAGGGCATAACCCTGCGCCCATGAACGCAAGGCCGGATCCTCGCTGCCTAGACATTCGGCAAGCGCCACAAAGAGCCGTGTCGTCGCAGTGTTGGCGGCCAGGCGCGGCGAGCGTGTCACTTGGTGTCTCCCTTCCAGAAGCCAGGACCCAACCCTGGCTTGCCTTTCACCCGCAGCCCGCGGATGAAAACCATCAGGTCCCGCTCGAAGATGCGATACCGCCGGCGGCAGGTGTCCCGAGGCCTGTCGTCGGTGTAGTGCAAGGGGACGAACGAGGCTTTGAGCGCGTCCCGCTTGATCCAGCGGGCCACGGTGTTCACGGACACCCCGAAGTAGCGGGCCACGTGCACGGGGGTTGTCCAACGTTGGCGCCTAGATTGATGCACGAGTGTCACCGGCTTTCGGCAAGGGCGGGCCGTAAGGCAAAGCACAGTCGGGCCAGGCTGAAAGCGGGTAATGGTATCGCAGGCTCGCCGTCGTCCCACCTCCTTCCTGCACCGTTCGGTACCGTCGGAAGCCCCGGAAAGCCCGGACAGTGCGGCGCAAACGGTACCCAGTCAGAGCACCGCATCGGGGGTACCTCACTTGGGCCCCACGCTTTGAAGCCAATCATATCGCTGGGTTACAGGAGGCGTAATCCAGGGGTGGGGTATCGCTGGAATCCCGTGGCACCCTACACACGTGCGTTGTGACCGAGGCCAAGAGAGGTAACTACCCATGTTCATTGACCTTCCTGCTGATGATGACACTGCGCTCGACACCGAAGGCGACGACGATGTGTGCGCTGCGGCTGCTGACGCGTCGGACGCACCGCTCTTGCCCCACGCTGACGCACCACCCCCCACCCCCACCACCGTGGTAGGGGGGCACACCGGGGGGCCACCCCCCCTCTTGCCGTTGACGGGAGTGCCGTCCGCAACTTTGCCAGCGACCCAACTTTCGCCGCAGAGCAACAAACTGAAGTCTATGGAAGAGCGCCACGCCGCCATGATTCGCCGGGTGGATGAGCGCATCCGCGACCGCGCCAGTCGTGTGCTCGCCAACGCGTACCTTGCTGACAGCATCAACGACGGGGATCCGATGCCGGAAGGCTGGACACCGCGCATGTATCGGACCGCCCTCGATGCCCGCAAGTGTGGCAAGGAGGCGCCGGTGTACCTGTCGATGGCCGCCAAGACACTGGACTCGTTCAAGCGGACCGAGGCCGTGCGTCCCACCGCCCCGCCGCAGCTCCATGCGGATGTGAAGGTGTATGTCCGTGGCGACCTGAACATTGGGGCGAACTACAAGGTGGTGGACGTCGAGAGCGACTGACGGTAACCAAACCGAACGGCGAACGCTGCGCCGACCGCGCGTCGGTGCCACCGCTTTCTGCGGACACACGCCTTGCGAAGGGTTGTGTGCCTAAGCGCGTGAGTGGAGAGCCCGGGCCCTTTCCCCCGCAGGTGGTACCGCTTCGAAAGCACCTTTTTAGCTACACGAAGTCGCATGGTCACCTCCGGATAGCGGATGAAGTGGCAGTGGCCGCGGGGGTGGCACCTGCGACGGGTTGCGTCCGCGTAGCCCCCACCA
>Ga0307294_10000076_pt1 | contig 22172 bp, 26 predicted proteins | sample ER_DNA_151_FD_194468 | JGI IMG/M metagenome (GOLD analysis project Ga0307294, IMG submission 194468) | Bulk soil microbial communities from the East River watershed near Crested Butte, Colorado, United States - ER_DNA_151 | ecosystem: Environmental > Terrestrial > Soil > Floodplain | place... | reverse complement strand
AATTGTCAAAAGGAGATGAACCTACGGTGTCAACCAACAACGCACCATCCAACTCGCCAGCCACTAACAAGCGGCGGCCGGCAATGATCATCGCCATGATCCCATTGGGAGCAATCGTGGGATTCATCGGAGGTCTGCTCAGTGTGATCATCGTCGGGCTCATCGCCAGGTCTGTGTTCAGCGCGGAACATCCGGGAACCGACGCCTGGCAGCTGCTCGGTCTACTGCCCGGGCTCGGCGCACTGATTGGAGCAATCGTGGGACCGATCTTGTATGGCCGCGGCAGTCGGAACTCAGCTGGCTGACGAGGTGTGTTACCGATCCCGCCAACGTGGCCAGCGGCAGGAACACTGCACGCCTTGACGAGCACCGAGGGCAGTCGCGGACGATTCGGCCGTACGCGTTCCTCGGCAACAGCCGCAAGATCGACGATCTGTCGAGATCCACCGATCAAAAATCTCAGACTCGGTAAACACCATCGTCATCTTGGGAAAGACTCTGTTGCAGAGCCATCTGACGAGGAAGGATCTGACAGTGATGCAACCACTCGGGCCGCTAGTTGTTTCCGGCGCGAACCCGCGTTACTTCGCGGCTGCGGGCGCTCCGGAAAAGGCGATCTACCTCACGGGTTCACATGTCAACAACAACCTTCACGACGGGCTGGGTTTTTGGCGTGAGTGCCCAGAAGACCCCGAGCGGTTCGACTTCGACGCGTACCTGAAGCTCCTCACTGAGCGAGGTCACAACTTCATTCGGCTTTGGCGTTGGGAGCAGTTTCGTGGCCAACTTGCCCCGGCCAATGTGCACTTCTGTATGACACCCCAGCCTTGGCCGCGTAGCGGACCGGGATCAGCCATGGACGGTAAGCCCAAATTTGATCTTTCGACCTTTGATCAGGCCTACTTCGACCGACTGCGGGAGCGCGTGCTGGCAGCTGGACGTTTCGGCATCTATGCATCGGTCATGTTCTTCGAAGGCTTCAGCCTCCATCTGACTGCTACGCCGGACAACATCGAGGGGCATCCGTTTCACGCCGCCAACAATGTCAACGACATTGGGATTGACTCGATCGTCGACTACCAGGTTCTGCCCCTGGATCCTCGCATCGAGGCTCTTCAGCTGGCCTACATTCGCAAGGTGATCGACACCGTTCATGATCTTCCGAACGTCTTGTATGAAGTCGCGAACGAGTCGTCCGGGCAAGCTGCAGATTCGGTGAACTTTCCCGATGGATCCTCGATCGAAACACCCATCGGTGATACCACGCAATGGCAGTACTGGGTGATCAACACCGTCAAGGGCTATGAGCTGGAGAACGGCTATGACTCGCATCCCATTGGCATGACTTACCTATTTCCCGTGGAGGACCTGAGCAAGTCGAATGACCCCCTGTGGCACAGCCCCGCGGATTGGATTTCACCGGGCTTCGACGACACCTTAGGTGAGGGTCGCTGGTTGACTGACCCCCCACCCAATGATGGAAGCAAGGTCGTTCTGCTGGACACCGATCACTTCTCGCCGTTCTCCAGCAGCCCTGTGTGGGTGTGGAAGGCGTTTCTTCGGGGGCATAACCCGATCTTGTACGACCTGGGCATTCTCGGTGGCGGCGTGCCACCAAACCCGTCCGAGGGAAGCCCCTCCTTCGACTCACTGGAGCCGGCGCGGCATGCCATGGGTACTGCCCGCCGTTATGCAGAGCAGGTCAATCTGATCGGGATGCAACCACAGACTGACCTGAGCTCCACGGGCTTCGCACTAGCGGATGCTGGCAATGAGTATCTGATCTTGCAGCCCAGTGAGGCGCCTGATCCATTCACGATCGCACCCGCGCCCGGCGCGTACGCAGTCGAGTGGCACAGCCTCGCCAGCGGCGAGACGGTGTCTGGCCCAGGGCTCACGGTTTCGGACACCAAGATCACAATCAGCACTCCGCCCGAAATCGCCGGGCCGGCCGTGCTGCATCTTCGCCGTTCCTAACTGACCCGCGAACATACCGCAGCCGTACGCTCCCCTAGGCTGAGCAATATGGACGACTCCGACATCCTCGCGCGCATTCGCGAGATGGTCGACGCTGAACATGAGCTGCGCCGCACGATGCAGGAGGACCCAGGCGAGGTGGGCGACTCCGCGGCACGCCTCCATGATCTTGAAGAGTCGCTCGACCAGTGCTGGGATCTGCTTCGTCAGCGCCGTGCCCATCGGGAGTTCGCACAAGATCCGGATGAGTCGCAGACGCGACCTCGGGAGCAGGTCGAGCGATACCTCCAGTGATCGCGTGCCCCTCACACAGCTGACTGAGCCCGCATCGGTCGAAAAACGGCCACGGTCCAGGCCAGATGTCCTGATCTGACCAGGCGCGATTCCACGAGCTCCAGCCGGGCTGCCATTGCTCGTAACAACCGCCGCGAGGACCAGGTTTTGGCGTAGATCGAGACGATCAACACTCCGCCCGGTGCCAGCCGATTCGCATGGTGCTCTACGGCGGCCATTGGGTCGGGCAGGTAGTAGATGACCTCGTTCATCACCACAGCGTTCGGTAGCGCGTCGGCGACGAAGCTTGATCCGTCAGCGCAGACGAACTGTGTCCGCGAATCGCTTTTGGGTTGTGCAAGCGCAATGGATTGTTCGAAGTTGTCGACGCCGAGATACCGGCGGTACCGCAAACCTTCCTGGAGAATGCCTTGGGAGCAGCCGACGTCGAGCACAAAGCCGTTCGCTGCATAACGCTCCGTGACGCTCCGCACTGCCCGGTAGCGCGCTGCCTCGTGAACTCCGCGAAGCCGTTGCCAACTGTCCTTCCGGTTCTCCCGGGCATTGTCACGTATCAGGACCGAGCGCACTACGAAGAGTGGAACCGGGACCAGAGAGAGCAGTTCGACCGCCGGCCGGCTTCCCATCAGCTGCGCGACCAGGGTGTCCGAAGCATGCTGGCGCTTCCTCCGCGCTGCCTGTCCCATCAGCCTCCTTACTCGAAGCGTGACGGGTCCCCCGCCCCCCGCCGAATAATCATCGCGTCACCATCGGAGAGATCAACGACCGTCGTCGGAACCTCACCGCACTCCCCGGAGTCCACCACGGCGTCCAGAACATGATCAAGACGCTCCATGATCTCCCAACCCTGCGTCAGCGGTCGCTGCTCCCCCGGCATGATCAGGGTGCTCGACACCAAGGGCTCACCTAGTCCCGCCAAGATCGCCTGCGCGACCACATGGTCGGGAATCCGAACGCCGACGGTGCGTCTTTTGGGATGCAGCATTCGCTTCGGCACCTCCCGGGTAGCAGGCACGATGAAGGTGAACTGCCCAGGGGTGGATGCCTTAAGAGCGCGAAAGATCACATTATCGAGGTGCACGAACCGACCCAGCTGATTGAAGTCGGCGCATACCAAGGTGAAGTGGTGTTGATTGTCCAGCTGACGGATTTCTCGAATCCGGTCCAGGCCCGCTCGGTTGTCCAGCTGGCACCCGAGGGCGAAACAAGAATCTGTGGGGTACGCGACAAGCCCGTCAGTGCGCAAGAGGTCGACCACACTGCCAATGGCGCGCGGCTGCGGGTTGTCCGGGTGGACGTCGAAGTATCGGGCCACGAGTGGAGCCTAGTGCGGCGGCATCGAGAATTTGTGCCGACCGGCGCTGGCGGTTCGCCAGGAGGCCCAGCTCGTCCATTGCTCGACGATCCAGAAATCCACCTACTTAATGCTGGAGAGTGAACCTAACGTTAGGTTTAAGTTGCCGCCTAGACTGTTGGCATGCTGCACCGCACGGATCTGCTGACCATCGGCGAGCTTGCGGCGCGCTCGGGTTTCGCCCCTTCTGCCTTGCGCTACTACGAAAGCCTGGACCTGATCACCGCGACACGGACCTCAGGCAACCAGCGCCGTTACGAGCGGGCAACGCTGCGCCGTTTGGCCTTCATTCGCTCGGCACAGCGCGTCGGGTTGTCGCTCGAGGAGATCACCGAGGCATTGCGAACCTTGCCCGGAAACCGTACGCCGACCAAAGCCGACTGGACCCGACTCTCCCACCAATGGCGGAGCCGACTGAACGAGCAGATCGAAAGGCTTGAACGTCTTCGGGATCGGCTGGATAGCTGCATCGGCTGCGGCTGCTTAAGCCTACAGAAGTGCACCCTGCAGAACCCCGACGATTACGTAAGCTCTCGCGGGCCCGGCGCGGTCTACCTCGATCCGTCCAAGGATTGACCGGCTGACAGACGTCGGCCGGTCAGTTCCGGCGGCTCGGCTAAGTTACGAGCATGGTCAACAAGGTGGCAATGCTTACCGCCGGCGGTTTCGCACCCTGCCTCTCCGCATCGATCGGGGGGCTGATCGAGCGTTACACCGAAGTCGCTCCCGAGGTTGAGATCATCGCCTATCGATACGGCTATGAGGGCCTTTTAAAGGGCGACTCAGTCACGGTGACGCCCACGGTACGGGAGAATGCGGCAGTCCTTCACAGCTTCGGCGGATCGCCCATCGGAAGCTCGCGCGTCAAGCTGACCAATGCAGCCGACCTTGTGAAGCGTGGTTTGGTGGCTGATGGTGTGGACCCGCTGCAGGCCGCGGCCGAGCGGCTGACGGCGGACGGCGTGGACGTGCTGCACACCATCGGCGGCGACGACACCAACACCACTGCGGCCGACCTTGCCGCGTTTCTCGCTAGCAACGGGCACGCGCTGACTGTGGTCGGGCTACCCAAGACCATCGACAACGACATCATCCCGATACGTCAGTCGCTGGGCGCATGGACGGCGGCAGAGCAGGCAGCACGTTTCGCACAAAACGTCATCGGCGAGCACAACTCGGGATCTCGGATGCTGCTCGTGCACGAAGTCATGGGACGGAACTGCGGCTGGCTGACTGCTTCCGCGGCACAGGCGTATCGGGAGTGGCTGGATACTCGAGCCTGGGTGCCTGAAATCGGCCTCAGTCGAGACGCCTGGGAGGTCCATGGCGTCTATGTCCCGGAAGCGGTTTTCGATCTTGAGACAGAGGCCAAGCGTCTCAACGAGACGATGGATCAGATTGGCTCGGTCAACCTCTTCATCTCTGAGGGCGCGGGCATGGACACGATCTTGGCTGAAATGGAGCGGTCCGGCGAGCAGGTCGCAAGAGACCCATTCGGCCACGTGAAGATCGACAAGATCAACCCGGGTGCCTGGTTTGGCAGCAAGTTCGCCGAGCGGCTGGATGCGCACAAAGTGTTGGTGCAAAAGTCTGGGTACTTCTCCCGATCAGCGGCACCTAATCAGCGCGACCTTGGGTTGATCAAGTCCATGAGCGACCTGGCAGTCGAGTCGGCGCTGCGCGGTGAGCCTGGGGTAATCGGGCAGGACGAGGAACGCGGCGACGAGCTACGGGCCATTGAGTTCGAGCGAATCCGAGGCGGAAAGCCGTTCGACATCACTGTGGCGTGGTTCTGCGCTTTGCTCGAGAGCATCGGTCAACCAAACGCTCAGCTTGCGACGGCTCACTGACCACCTTCAGTGCCTCTTACGGCCGCGTATCGCCGAAAATACGTACGCCAGCACGGCACCAAGTCCCACTCCGGTCGCTGCTCCGGTGACGTAACCAGTGCCCATCCCAACTCGTACCGAACGGGCAGCCACAGCCTCTGATACGACGTTCGGTTCCTCATCCTGTTGTTGCTGAGCCTCCGGTGTGGAAGCCATGATCACCTGCGCATCAGGAGCGACCGGGACCGCCTCGTGCTGCGCAGTGGCTATCCATGCTGCGACGAACAAGACGAGCTGCGCAAAGAGGTTGAAGAACAGCATCAGCACGATCACTGGCCCGAAGATCACAGCCGCCGGATTACCGCGAAAGGCACTGATCAGGAAGCTGGCCACGAATTGCAAAACAACAAGCGCAATTGAACCCAACAGCGCTCCGCGGCGTACGACAGACCACGGTTCACGGCTCTCTGGCAGCACCGTGTACAGATACATGAAGATCAGCCAGCCTGCGCCGATCGAGATCACGATCGAGGTGACCCGAAGTAGCGGCGCTATCCAATGCTGATCACTGAGACCGAGCCACTCGACCACCGTGTCAGCAAGGGAAGTAGACAGTGAGGAGAGACCAAACATCACCGCCATGCCGACAAGCAGGCCCAGTAAAAGTACAAGGTTGCCGAGTGTCTTGATCACAATGTTGATCTTCTGCGGCCGAAGGTCGAATCCGGGTCGCCACTGGGTTCGCACCGCATTCTTCAAATGACCCATCCATTTGGCACCGGTGTAGAGGGCGACCACCAGGCCAACGATGCCAATAGTCCAGAACGAGCTGAGGGCATTGTTCACGAGTTTCAAAATCTTGTCACGGGTAGCGGCGTCGGCACCGCCGAGGGCCTCCGCGACAGCGTCGGCAACGTCGTCGACGAGCTCGGGTTGCACGACGGTGAGCACGAAGCCAGTGATCGAAAAAGCCACCATCATGATCGGGACGATCGCTAGCACCGAGAAGTAGGTGGTCGCTGCTGCGAATTGTGAGCCGAGCCGGCTGATGTAGCGCTCCACGGTACGAATCATGTGCGCGATCCAGGGCCGTTGCTCGAGCCGCTTAAGGCGCTCCGGCACCGCAACCATGTGTATTCCTTCTTTGCTGACGCCCGACCGAGTTGGGTGGATTGCGCCCCCGACGCTATCCGACGCGCGACAGGGTTAGGCGAGCTCTTGACACTCCCACCGGCGGCGCCTTGGCTGAGGTTATGAGCCAACTGTTGACCGATTCCGAAGTGTCCCAGCAGCTGGAGGGACTCCCGAACTGGCGCCGTGCCGAGGGAAAAGAACCGGCGATCACCGCAGAGTACGAACTGACCGACTTTGTCGCTGCCTTGGACTTCGTAAATCGGGTCGGCCATGAAGCCGAGCTCATGAACCACCATCCAGACATCGACATCCGTTGGAACAAGGTGACGCTGGTTCTTTCGACCCATTCCGAGGGCGGCCTTACCCCGAACGACATCGAGCTGGCACATCGAATCAATGAGGTCGTCGGCGAGGAAGGCTGAGCTCCCGGAGCGTCTCCGCCGCTGAGTTACCCAAACGCCTCCGGCGGAGGACAGATGCACACCAGATTGCGGTCGCCGTAACCACCGTCAATGCGGCCCACGGGTGGCCAGTACTTGTCGAAGCCCCGTGCATACAGCGGACCGGTGTGAAACCCGCCGGGAAAGGCTGCAATTCGCCTTGAATAGGAGTGATCCCAGCTGTCAGCAGTCACCGAAATTTGAGTGTGAGGTGCATTGACCAACGGGTTGTCTTCGCGCGACCACTCCCCTGTTTCGATCTTGGCAATCTCGTCGCGAATGCTGATCATGGCCTGACAAAACCGATCAATCTCCTCCAGTGGCTCAGATTCGGTCGGCTCAACCATCAACGTTCCCGCCACCGGAAAGCTCATAGTCGGCGCATGGAAGTCGTAGTCGATGAGCCGTTTGGCCACATCCTCCACGGTGACTCCGCTGGCCTTGGTCAGCGGACGCAGATCGAGGATGCACTCATGCGCAACCCATCCGCCACGGCCGGCATATAGCACTGGGTAGTGATCACCAAGCCGCTTGGCAACATAGTTCGCGGCAAGTAGTGCATGTTTGGTGGCTGAGGTCAGTCCGTCAGCACCCATCATTGCGATGTAGGCGTAGCTGATAGGCAGGATGCCGGCCGACCCGTACGGAGCAGCCGAAATCGGACCGATGCCAGTCGCCGGACCGGCAATGTCGAGCAGAGGGTGGTTCGGCAAGAACGGCGCCAGATGCGCAGCAACGCCCACCGGCCCGACCCCCGGTCCCCCACCGCCATGCGGGATGCAGAAAGTCTTGTGCAGATTGAGGTGGCTCACGTCAGCGCCGAAATTGCCTGGTCGCGCTAAACCGAGCAGCGCGTTCAAGTTGGCTCCATCCACATAGACCTGGCCTCCGGCCTCGTGAACCATGTCGCACAACTTGACGATGCTCTCTTCGAACACGCCATGGGTCGACGGATATGTCACCATGATCGCGGCCAACTGATGACGATGCTCAATGATCTTGGTGCGCAGGTCGTCCAAGTCGACTGCGCCATCGGCTGCGGCCTTGACAACCACGACCTTCAGGCCCGCCATAGTGGCTGAGGCCGCGTTCGTGCCGTGGGCCGACGATGGGATCAGGCAGATTCGACGTTGATCATCACCCTGTGACTCGTGATAGGCGCGGATGGCAAGGAGCCCGGTAAGTTCGCCCTGACTACCGGCGTTGGGCTGGATTGAGACCTTGGCGTAGCCGGTCAGCTCGGCAAGCCAGGACTCGAGGTGCTCAATCAGGTCGAGGTATCCCGCTGCGTCCTCGACCGGCGCAAAAGGATGCAGGTTGGCAAAACCCGGATAGGAGATCGGCTCCATCTCAGTCGTTGCGTTGAGCTTCATCGTGCAGGAACCGAGTGGGATCATGCCGCGATCCAGCGCGAGATCCCGATCCGACAAGGCCCTCAGGTAGCGAAGCATTGCTGTCTCACTGTGATGGGTGTTGAAGACCGGGTGACTGAGGTAGTCAGTCGTACGCTCGCGTCCGGCCAAGTTGTCGGCAAACCGCCGCTCGTGGCTTGTTGACGCCCCAAAGGCTTTCCGTACGGCATTGAGATGAGCGGCGGTGGCGTCTTCTCCGACCGACACCCCGACATGATCGTCATCGATTAGCCGAAGGTGGACTCCGTCGGCTCGTGCAGCAGCGACGACTGCTGCAGCCCGGCTCGGCACCTCCGCTAGCACGGTGTCGAAGAACGAGTCGTGAACTACGCGGATCCCTGCGGCGACAAGATCATCGGCCAGGTGTGCGGCGCGATCATGGATGGCTTGTGCGATCTCCCGCAATCCACGCGGCCCGTGGTAGACGGCATACATACTGGCGGTGACTGCGAGTAGGACCTGCGCGGTGCAAATGTTCGAGGTCGCCTTCTCGCGGCGGATGTGCTGCTCTCGAGTCTGCAGCGCCAAACGGAAGCCTGGAGTGCCGTCACGATCTTTGGAGACCCCGACGAGCCGGCCAGGCAAGGTACGTTCCAGGCCTGCGCGGACCGAGATGAAAGCTGCGTGTGGTCCGCCATAGAACAGCGGAACGCCGAACCGCTGGCTGGACCCCACCGCCACGTCCGCGCCCCACTCGCCCGGCGGGGTCGTCAAAGTCAACGCCATAGGGTCGCACGCGGCGATCACCATGGCACCGCGGTCGTGGGCCCGATCTGCGATCGTCTGCAGTTCCTCGGTGCTGGCGAGTCGGCCGCTAGCGCCCGGTGTTTGCACCAAGACGGCAAAGACATCGACTTCTGAGACGGCGTCCGCCAAAGGCTTGTCTGCCACGACCACAGGGATACCGAGCCCAGCGGCCCTGGTAGCTATGACACCGATCGTCTGCGGCAACGTATCGCCATCAAGCAGGATCGCTTCTCCCACCTTCGTGCTGCGCCGCGCCAGTGACATGGCCTCTGCGGCAGCGGTCGCCTCGTCGAGCAGGCTCGCTCCCGCTGTCGGCAGGGCGGTGAGATCAGAGATGACTGTTTGAAAGTTGAGCAACGCCTCGAGACGGCCTTGGCTGATCTCTGGTTGGTAGGGCGTGTAAGCGGTGTACCACGCGGGCGACTCCAAGACATTGCGTCGGATGACCGAAGGCGTAATCGTGCCGTGGTATCCCAGCCCGATCATCGATGTCAGTGCTCGATTACGGTTGGCCACTTCTCGCAATTCCGCCAGGGTCTCAGACTCCGACAGTGCCGGTGGTAGGTCGAGCGGCTTGCTGCTGCGGATCGACTGCGGGAGGGACTGATCGACGAGTTCTTCGAGACTGCTAAGCCCGAGAGCAGCCAGCATCTTCTCGCGGTCCTCCGCCTGGGGCCCAATATGACGCGCGCTAAACGTCTGCGACGGCAGCGAGCTCAGCTGAGTGGTGTCTTGAAGAGTGGCGGTCATCGATCCTCTTTCACGCAGGGTGTGGTGGTTGCCATCGCTTACGCGAGCAGCACTCCCCCTCTGTCACCTGCGGCTTCAGAGTCGCCATAGCGGACGCGGTCTCGATTGCCTGAGAGGTTCCGGGGAGGTTGCCCCTTCGGCGCCACCGACCTTGCATCTCGTGGTGAACTCTCCCGCGCCGCCGTTCAGCAGCGCCCAGATTACCCCGACAGGATCAGCGATTCGGTGCTTCACACTCATTCCGTGGGCGATCTGCCGGGCTGGAGAAGAAAGTCAGATCTCGACGACAGTGACTAGACCGTCAAGACCCTGGAAGTCTTTACTGTTCCGGGTTACCAGCGGAAGGTCTTCAGCAAGAGCGGTCGCGGCAATCAGCAAGGCTGCGAACCTGCGCCTGGGTTGGCGTCCCTGGTCTACCACGGCGGCGTGTATTCGGCCATACGCCCGAGCCGATCGAATGTCGAATGGCATCGGGTCAAACGTGGCCTCGGTGCGCTGCAGGCGATCTTGACGTCGAGCGCGTTCGGAGGTATCCGTCGTGGCTGAAGGGCCTGCGGAAAGCTCAGCCAACGTGACGGTAGATATCGCCACTTCTTCTGGAAGCCGGAAAGCGTCAAGTCGATCAAGATCCAGAATGACCGATGTGTCGAGAAGCCCTCGAGCGAGCCGGTCAGGCACGGTCGGGAATCTCCTGATCCGAGACTTCATCGAGATCTCTCCTGAAGGCTGCAGCATCGAGAGGAGGTCCATCGCGGAACATCGCGACCGCCGTGTTCGCTGCCACGAAGCGATGACGCCGCAGAGGCAGTAACTCGCCCACAGGTGTGCCATTGCGGGTGATGACGAAGGATTCTCCGTCGTCCAAGGCACGCATGATTCGGCCGCTGTCATTGCGGAGTTCGCGTTGGGAAATCTGCTCGCTCACACGTCGACTGTAGCACGTGGTGCTACGAGGCGTCCCAGTTAACCCGTGGCGCGTGCCTGACGACGCTGAGACAGCTCGTCGTTCGACTGCCGCGACTGCCGCGGTTCATCAACCTCGGCTCGCTCGGCAGGCAGGTCAGCAAGGGTGCCTTCGATATCGCGCCAGACACCGCCGAGGGCGATGCCGAACACGCCCTGGCCGCCACGCAACAGATCGATCACCTCGTCATCAGAGGTGCACTCGAAGACCGACACCCCGTCACTCATCAAGGTGACCTGGGTGAGGTCCTGGACGCCCCGCTTACGCAGATGCTCGATAGCGGTACGAATCTGCTGTAGCGAGATGCCTGCGTCGATCAGTCGCTTGATCACCTTCAAGATCAATAAGTCTCGGAAGCTGTAGAGCCGCTGCGAGCCTGATCCAGATGCGCTCCGGATTTCGGGGACGACCAAGCCGGTACGCGCCCAGTAGTCGAGCTGCCGATAGGTGATCCCGGCCGCGCTGCAGGCGACCGGTCCCCGAAAGCCCATGTCGGTCGGCAGTGGCGAAAAGTCGCCGTCGAACAACAGCCCTTGCGCCTCAGCCGGCTCAATGCCGGGCGATTCGGCCGGCCCTGCTGATGCGTCGCTGCTACTCACGTGTTGCCTCCGGATTCTGCCGAGTGATTCTGGCGAATCAAGTTGCTGCGATGGGAAGAGGGGGACCCGGATGAGTTCCCTCCGCGTAATTCCACGGTCGGCATTACATTGATGAACCTATGACGAGCGGGCCAAGCGGGTCAACGACCACAACGCCGAGTCCAGCTGGCCGAGACCAAGTCTTAACCCGTCTGCGAGAGAATTCTCAGAATCGCAACATTCCGGACAAGAACCTCAGGTGGAGCTTGAGTGTTGCTCCTGACTAGGACTTTGGCTCTTCACCAGTGACGAAATCATCGGGATTGACCTGATCGAGGAACTCCCGGAATTTCTCCACCTCGTCGTCTTCAGCTTCCGGAATCTCGATGCCGGCCTCGTCAAGCACATCCTCGGCGCAGTAAATGTCGGAGCCGACGCGCAGCGCGAGAGCGATGGCATCTGACGGGCGGGAGCTGATTTCGATTCCGTCAACCAGCAGCACCGCGTAAAAAGTGCCACCTTCGAGTTCGGTGATATGCACCTCGGTCAGCCTGTGGCCCAACGTCGTAAGGGTATCGACCATCAAATCGTGCGTAAGCGGCCTTGGCGGAACGATCCCCTCTTGCGCATTTGCAATCGCAGCCGCCTCTGCCGCACCAATCCAGATGGGGAGATACCGAGTCCCGCCCACCTCGCGCAACAACACCATCGGAGCGTTCGACGGCATCTCGACTCGGACACCCACCACATCGAGCTCGCGCATGCGACAACACTACTTCGAGAGTGACCAGCTACAAGATCACCCCCGTCCACGAGAGCGCGCGTCGCGCATGGGGCGTGAGTGTCGGAAATCGCGCACCGCCGTGCTGAGGAGGAACGAGCGGACACGCTCTTTGTCTGCGAGTGACGACGAAGTAGGCGGATTTAGCGCGATGCACGAACGCCCCAAAAGAAGGGGGCGTGAGCGCCGGCATTGTGCGAGCGATCACCCAAAAACGTTGCGTTCCATGGCAGTGCGTACCAGCGCCGCATGGAAGCTGATCACTAGCTGTGTCACGTCTCCCGGGACATCGCGATTGCCTCCGGCGCGTCGCGCGTACGGTGCGATCGCCTGCTCGACGAGCCCGACCTCTCGTTCCGCCGCCAACTTGAACGCGCGCAGATGGCGTCCGTCGATTCCGTACTCAGCCAGCCGTCGGGCAGCGATGGCCAGCGTCAGGGCGTCCCTGCCGTAGTGAGCGGTTCCGCGCCGGGTAAGCACGATCTGGGTTCTCTCCAGCTCGCTGAGCGCAGTCTCAGTCAGGCCGCTTGCATCCAACAGTTCTTGGCGGGTGAGCCTGACCGGCTGTTTCGCCGTCGGTGCCGAGGCGTTCGTGCCGTGTCCACTATTGAGGCCACTATTGGGTCCACTGCTGAGCCCACTGTTGGGCGCACCGCCGGCTACACCGTTGCCGGTCGAGCCGCCTTGGCCGCTCAAACTCAGCGGGGGTTGGCCGCGGTCAATCTGTTCAAGATGCTCACGAATGACCTTCAGCGGAAGGTAATGCTCGCGCTGCACGGACAGCACATAACGGAGCCGCTCCAGATCACCTTCGGTGTATCGGCGATATCCCGATGGCGCGCGCGGTGGACTGATCAGGCCTTCGGACTCCAGGAATCTGATCTTGGAAATGGAGATCTCTGGAAATTCGGTCTGCAGAATCGCCATGATCTGACCGATGCTGCGAGTGGGCTGTCTAAGCCGCGGCTCGGCGACGGACGCGACTGAGGTGTCCGCTCCTCGGGCGCGAGCTTCGGCGCCGGCAGTGCCCGCAGACTCGGCTGGTTTCGACATATCAAGCCGGGCTACTCCGGGGCCCGATTACTCCCGAAGTACACCAGGCGGAATTTGCCGATCTGTACCTCATCTCCATTCCGCAGCAGGCGCTCATCGACGAGGTCGCGGTTGACATAGGTGCCATTCAGGCTGCCAACGTCCCGGACCACTGTGCCCTCCGGAGTACGGGTGAACGTCGCATGACGGCGGGACACCGAGATGTCATCCAGAAAGATGTCAGAATCCTGATGTCGTCCGACGGTGACCACATCGGTATCCAGCAGGAATCGGCTGCCGGCGTTCGCCCCACGCTGGACGATCAGCAGCGCCGAGCCATGCGGCAACGCATTGACGGCAGCCTCATCTTCGGCCGTCAGCGAGTCCGTGTCACGCTCCTCAACCATCGCGGGCATCGCCTTGGTCGTGTCGCCGGTCGGCACCTTCTCGGGGGTCGCGGCTCGGGCAGCACCAGGAACCAGCGCCGAGCCACATTGGCCGCAGAAGTTACTCCCCTCTGGGTTCTCATGTCCACAGTTGGTACAGAACGGCATTGCTTCGGCTTTCGTTTTACAGCCTCGAAGGCTCGAGGCGTGATGGAGAGTTTAGGACCAAACGCAAGCCCGTATGACGTAGATCGGCGGACTCAAGCTCCCACCTGCTCAGCGTAAGAATCAGCATCCAACAAATCCTCTAAATCTGCAGATTCATCCAGCTCGAGTTCGAAGAGCCAGCCGTCTCCGTACGGATCGGTGTTGATGGTCTCGGGCTGGCGATCGAGCATCGGGTTAACGGCGGTGATCACACCGGGCACCGGGCAGAAGATATCGGAGACACTCTTGGTGGATTCCAGTTCGCCGCACGCGTCGCCGGCTGCAACGGTGTCCCCCACCTCAGGGAGAGTGACGAACACGATGTCCCCTAGCTGGTCAGCCGCGTACTCGGTGATACCTACCCGGACGCTGTTGCCGTTGCCGCTGCGAACCCACTCGTGCTCGGTTGAATACTTCAGATCTTCGGGATAGTCCGACATCAGGCTCCTCAAAAAATCACGTTGTCACCGAATGATTGCTCACCGAGGGGTTGGCGGCGCGGACGCGGGGCGAGCGTACTGATTCTCACTTGTCGCATGCAAGGACTCGATCACGACCCGGTTCTCCTGCTCGATCTGCACCTGCCCCCCGATCCGCGGCCCGGTTATCTCGGAGACGATCCCGCCTCGGAACCGGGCAGCCTCCTCAAGACTGTGCGGCTCCCCGATGACCTCCAACGTGATTGGGCGAGTGACCGGCGCGCCGTCGATAAGTAGTCCGCGAGCATCGGAGCCAAACCAGGTCGATGCAACAACCCGGATCGTATTGTTCACCTCTATCACTTCTGCGCCGGCATCACGCATCTCCTCGACGGCATCGAGCAGCACTCCGGCGTCGACTGCTGCCTTCGGATCGGCGATCCGCATGCGGATTCCGGGCCCCTCGGCCGGTGCCGTGCCCGCAAGAATCGAGAGCTCGGAGAGGTGCTTTTCAGCCTCCTGTCGAGCGACCCGCTGAGTGCCGGCCCCCGACTGAAGATTGCTCCGGGTCTGTTCGAGCTGAGTGATTTCACCCTCGAGCCGTCGCGACTCCGCGCTTAATCCATCAAGCAGTTGAATCAGGTCCTCGCGCCGAGCGGACGCATACGTGTCGTCCGTCGCATTGATGCGGATCTGCATCGCACCGGCTGCCCCGACGAGAAACAAGATCAAGGCCGCCAGAATCTGGCCGCGTCCGGGATGCAGCAGTGAGGCACGCAGCCGGGCACGCGTGCTGCGGGCAGCTTCGGGAGCGTTCTGGCCCGCGTTCGTCGGCGGCGGAGGTGCCGCTGCCTCGTCGGCCGGGGAAGCGACAGGCCTGGAGACGGCGGATTGTTCCTCGCCAGCCAGCCGTCGCTGGCTGCGTCGAAGCGAGCTGGTCCGTCGAGACACGGCATTGTGCGGCCGGGTGCGATGCCGGCGGTGCCGGAGCGCCGGTTCTTGCGCCGGCGCCTGACGGTCGCCGGACTGCTGATCAGGCATGGAACAGCGCTCGCCTAATCGCAGCGGCATTGGTAAAGATACGAATGCCGAGGACAACAACGACACCAGTTGCCAGTTGCGAGCCCACGCCGATCTGGTCGCCCACGTAAACGATCGCCGCCGCGATCAAGACGTTGGAGATGAACGACACGACGAAGATCCGGTCGGTGAACGTGCCTTCCAGGTAAGCCCGGAAAGCTCCGAACAGTGCGTCCATTGCGGCCACAATCGCGATAGGGAGATATGGCTGAAGAACCTGGGGAATCGAGGGCTCCAGGACAATGCCGATGACGATCCCGGCGAGCAAACCAACAAGCGGGATCATGAGGCCGCCCTCCCCGCATGACGGAGCACAATGCCAGGATCGGCTGCCAGATCGAGTTGCTTCACGTCACTGATCTCGTATCTCATTCGCCGGTTCTGGGCCAGGTCATTCCACCACGCGCCCGCCGAAGACTCAACAAAACGAGCCTGCAGCGTACGCACATCTCCGATCGCTTCCACCCGATACGGCCGGGTCAAGGATCGGTAGTCGACCGTGATGGCATCACCGGCGCTGCGGATGGCCGTCAGATTTGAGAGCCGATGCCCATTGATCGAAATTGCCTCCGCGCCGCCCTCCCAGAGGCCGTTGGCCAGCACCTGGAGGTCGATGTCGAGCACCCGATCGCGAGCATCAGCTGCTGCCGACGGTGAGTCGTCCACGACGATCAGTACTCCGGGACCAGTTACCGCGGTATTGCCGACGACTGGATCGAGCGTGCTGATCTGGGCTTCCACGAGCCGTGCCGCATCGTCGTCCCCCAGCGCCGCGGTGCGCAGCGTTGCGATGTCTTCCGTCAGGGACGTGACTCTGCCGCGTAGCTCATCCTGCTCGCGTTCGGCGGTCTGGACGCGACTAATCAGTTCAGAACGCTCGGACTGCAATGCAGGCGCGGCGCGGGTGGTCTGAAGTGCCGCCACCGCGAAGAGCGCGCCGATGATCATCGCCAATACGCCAAGCTTCCAACGTCCTTGCGGGGACTCGTTTCCTACCGCCGCGAACGCGTAGTCGGGATCCATAGGCTGCCGGATGATCTGATTGAGCAGATCCATGCTGGCGTCCGGCGCGTGACCGGTCTGGGCTCGACCGGTCTGGGCTCGACCTGTCGGGGGCATCGGCGCTGGTGCGGACGCGCCGGGAGCTTGGCTGCGACGCTGTGCTCGACGCCGCGCGGATGTAGTCGTCATCCGGTTGAAGAAGACGCTCCCCGGCCGCTAGCCGGTTACGCCGCGACTGTTGTGGCGGTCGAGGGGCGGCATGGTGCGGACAAGCTGGACAGTCTGGGCAATATAGAGGCCTCCTGCATACCAGTACAAGGCTGTGCCCCAGATCGCGAACGCCCATCCCAACACCCAGGCGAGCTGCAGCCAGCCCTGCTCACCGTAGCCGAGCAACACCAGTGGGAAGGCGTACAGCAGGCTGAACGTGGCGGCCTTGCCGAGGAAGTGCACCGGCAGCGACGAGAAGCCCCTTGTCTTCAGGATTGGCACCAGACATGCGATCACCGCATCTCGACCTACGACGATCGCCACCAGCCACCACGGAATGATCCCTCGCAGCGCGAGCCCTAACAAGACCGCAAGGATGTAGAGGCGATCCGCGATCGGGTCCAGCATCTGGCCTATTCGAGAGGTCTGATGCCACGCCCGCGCGAGGTAGCCGTCCAGCCAATCGGTGAAGCCGCCAAGTGCGAGCACGAGTACGGCCAGTCCATCCGCCTGCGGGCCGATGATGAGCCACAGCACGAGCGGAGCGCCCGCCAGCCGCAGGAAGCTCAGCACATTCGGCAAGGTCCACACACGGTCCGTGTCATACAGCGGAGGGCGTGCGGAAATCACTGCCGATGCCACCGACTCTGGAGTAGCGGCGATCGGCGCTACTCCAGAGGCGGCCATCGACCCTCCACCGGAGGCGGCCATCGACCCTCCGCCGGAGGCGGCCATCGATTCTGCTGCAGCATTCTGCGGTACGCCGGTGACCGAGGTCGGCCGCTCGCTACCTGTCACACGGCCAGCCTAGTTCTCGACCGCTCGCACTATGCCGGTTGGCCAGTTTCGCCGATTGCCGGAGCTCGCGGCTCGGCGGCGGAGACGATTGGACGCACGTACGGGAGCGACGACGGAGGCGAATCTGGCGGGCCAGCCGTAAGAGTGCACATGTCACCATCTGCCATTTCGAAGGGACGTGGTTCTATCGCCCGCCCCGCCAACTTCAGGATTCTTACGGTGCGTCTGCGTCGTAGCGACAGGGCGGTGGCCACCGCATCATTGTGCAAACGGCGACAGATGCTGGCTCGGGCGCATTCGGCCTCAAGCCTGCTCGAGCTGCCAGGGAGCATCGAACCGACGGCATCGAGGACATGGCTCAGGTAGCTCTCAGCGTGTTCACGATCGTGACGGGACAGATTTGGCTCCAGAGCGGCATTCGCCGCGTCGGAGACCAGCAAAGCCGTAGCCGGGTCAATGCCGGTCATCAAAACAAGCTCAAGAGCTCGCTGGGCGCGTCGCACCAGGGCTGCGTCCAGGGCGGCCCAGGTGCGCTCCGCGCGGACGTTCGCTCGGTCCACTCGAGTTGCCAGCCACGTAATGCGCCATCCGATGATCAACGCAACGATGATCACCAAGTCCAGGATCTCTAGGCTCATCACCCGATGCTCATTTCAGCCCATGGAGCAGGCGCTGCAGAAAGCGCTGCTCGGTAGACCGCAACCACCGTTGCGCCAACGGCCGACCAGTCGTAGCGCCGGGCGGCTTCTCGAGCTCGCAGAGTGCGCACGGGGTTGGGCCGGTCAAGTACGCGTAGCACCGAAGCAGCCAGCGCATCAGGATCGCCAGCGGCAAAGACCTCACCGAGTCGGCCCTCGTCTCGTGGTGAACCGAGCACGTCGAGAAACGACGGAAGCTCCGAGGCTACGATCGGAACGCCGCTTGCCATGGCCTCGAGGAGCACAATGCCGAAGCTTTCTCGCGCGAGGTGTGGGGCCACGAAGACGTCGGCGGAATTCAGCAGCGCGATCTTGGCTTCGGGATTGATCATGCCAAGGCTGCAGCACCACTCCGGAAGCGGGCGGTTTCCCTGTCCAGCAACGATTACCTCAAGATCGGGTCGAGTCTTCATGATCAGCGGAACGGCCGCCAGTAGCACGTCGAGGCCCTTGCGCGGCTCATCCAGCCGACCTAGGAAGATCAGTTTGGGATGATCCGAAGATCGCGGCGAACCAGCTAGCTGCTCTTGACCTGTCGAAGGGCGCCAGCGGGCGAAGTCGTCGAACTCAATGCCATTGGGAATGACGACCGCGTCTCGACCCAGATGCTGCACGACGACATTGCGTGCTGATTCAGATACCGCGATGCCCGCGTCGATCTTCTCAATCGCTCCGCGCAGCACTCCACCGGCCAACTGCATAGACCGCGATCGTGGAGTGGCGGCGTGAAACGTAGCCACTACTGGTTGTTCGGCTGCCCAGAGGGCGAGTAAGGAAATGCTCGGCGTAATGGGTTCGTGAATATGCAGCACGTCGAATCTGCCCTTGCGGAGCCAGCGACCTACCCGTGCAGCACTGAGCGGTCCGAAGTTCACTCGGGCCACAGACCCGTTGTAGCGGACGGGCATCGCAGTGCCAACACTGACAAACTCCTCGACGTCGAGTCCTTCGGTTGCAGCTCCGAGCTCACCGGGGGCCAGCACATAGGGCCGATGCCCGGCCTGGCGCAGGTAGCGCGCGAGCCCAAGAACATGATTTTGTACGCCCCCTGGCACGTCGAAGGAGTACGGGCACACCATTCCGACGCGCAGGGAGGTGCGCGGAGCTGTCACCGAGCCTCCTCACCCGAGGTCTGCTGATCGAAGAAGAAAGGCTGCATCATGTGCCAGTCTTGCGGGTGTTTGGCGATCGTGTCGGCAAAGAAGTCAGCAACCTGTTGCATCATGGCAATCAGGCCATCTCGGCCCGGCCGTGGCTGGATGGGATTGCCGATGATGATCGCCATACCGTCGTGGGTGAACTGGCAAACCGCGGGTAGCAAAGCCGCACCGGTACGCCGAGCGACGAGAGCCGGGCCAGCCGGCATGGTGATGGGCTGCCCTCGCCAGGACACTGGGACGCCGGTCCCAGCAAGGTCTCGATCCGCCACTAGGCAAACCACTCGCCGGCGGCGGATCGCGCCCATCAGTGTTGTAAGAACCTCGGGATCGCGATGGGAGAGCACCTGCATACCAAGGCGTTCCCGAAAGGCGAGGAAGGCTGCGAACTCGTCGGGCGGCAGTTGCTCGACCACTGTCGTCACCGGCATTCCAGTGACGCAGGCCCAGGCGCCGGCCAGATCCCAATTCCCGCTGTGTGGCACGGCGACGACAGCACCCGAACCCGCGTACGCGTCGCGTAGGACGTGCTCATTGACGACGGAGATACGGCGCCGGATCTCGGTCGCAGACCAGGCTGGCAGAGCCAAGACCTCATAGAAGCTACGGAAATAGGACTTGATGGCAGCTCGTAGCAAGTCGTCGTTGACCGGTGAACCGGTCGCATATGTCAAGTTGCGACGCAGGTTACGGATATGAGTGTCACTACGCTGCCAGGCTACCCAGCTGACGACCGAGATGATCACTGCGACTAGGCGGGTGGGAAGTCGAGCGGCCACCCGCCATCCAAAGCGATAAATACCACGCACCAGCGTGTTGCGCAGCAGCTCACGCCGCCGGGCCTGCGGCAAGCGTGTGACTGCCTCAGGCCGAACGCGCATCTGCGGCCTTGGCTTGCCTACGGACCTGAGCGATCCGCTGCAGCACCGTGATCATGCTCGTCACGGCCAAAGCCGCCACCGCGATGTTGAGCACATACGGGACTCCCAGACCGGCCAACAATGCGCCGGCAAGGATGATCACCAACCGGTCGGCCCGCGCCGCCAGACCGCCCTTGCACACGAATCCGAGACTCTCAGCGCGAGCCTTGACATAGGAGGTCCATTGGCCGAATACCAGTCCGGCGAGAGCGATGCCCGCCCAAAGGGTGGAGTCCTGCCGATACACGAAATAGAGCAGGATGCCTCCGAAGACGGCAGCGTCACCGAGCCGGTCAGAGGTCGAATCCAGGAAGGCACCCCAGTTGCTCGCCTTGCCGGTGATGTTGGCCATCAGGCCGTCGATCATGTCCGAGATCACAAACAGGGTCACGATCAAGACGCCCTGCCAGAGCCAGCCTTGAGGAAAGCAGATCAGTGCGGCGAGTACGACCCCGAGAGTGCCGATGATCGTGACGACGTCGGGTGAAACTCCTAGCTTGATCAACAGCCGTGCTATCGGTCCCAGCAGGCCGGCGGACAAGCCCCGAAAACGCTCCAGCATCAGCAATGCTCCAGCATCAGCTGTGGCCCGAGGCGGCGTAGGAGTCCCAGCTGTTGCGTACGATCTCCCACGTTTGATCCAGTAGCTGTGGCAGTGCTTTGGTTTGCCCAACAACGGGAAGGAAGTTCGCGTCGCCCGCCCAGCGCGGGACGACGTGCTGGTGCAGGTGGGCGGCGATTCCGGCCCCTGCGACTGCGCCCTGGTTGATTCCGAGATTGAAGCCGTGTGGGGAGCTCGCGGCCCGTAGCACGCGCATGGCGTCCTGAGTCAATACGCCGAGCGCGAGCAGCTCGTCCCGGTCCAGTTCGGTGAGGTCCGCGACATGGCGGTACGGGCAGATCAGCAGGTGGCCGGGTGAATAGGGATAGAGGTTGAGCACCGCATACGCCAAGTCGCTGCGGTGAACAATCAGTCCTTCCCGATCTTCGCGAGACTGCACGGCACAGAATGGACACTCTTGTTGTTCAGTGGTGGCCGGTTTGTTCTCACCCTGGATGTAGACCATCCGGTGCGGAGTCCACAGCCGTTCAAATCCGTCGGGAGTGCCGGGATGAGCAGCCGAATCCTCAGTCACTCCACTGCTCACCTCTCAGACCTGACGGCGCGCCGCGATGTCGCCGGTGATCTCGTCGATGGCCGCATCAATGGGCACGCCATTCTTCTGCCGGCGGTCGCGGTAGCGGAACGAGACGGCGTTAGTAGCAGCGTCCTCCCCGCCGGCGATCAAGATGTATGGCACCTTGGCTCGTTCGGCATTGCGGATTTTCTTCTGCATCCGGTCGTCTGAGGTGTCGACCTCGACCCGCACCCCCGCCGCCCGTAACCGGTCTGCAACGTTCAGCAGGTAGGCGTTGTGCTCCCCCGCCACCGGGATGCCGATCACCTGCACCGGCGCCAGCCAGGGTGGAAATGCTCCGGCGTAGTGCTCGACCAGCACACCGATGAACCGCTCGACCGAGCCGAATAAAGCCCGGTGGATCATCACCGGCCGCTGCCGACTGCCGTCTGGGGCAGTGATCTCCAGGTCGAACCGGTCCGGCAACATCAGATCGACCTGAATGGTCGACATCTGCCAACTCCGGCCGATGGCGTCGCGGGCCTGAACCGAGATCTTCGGCGCGTAGAAGGCGGCGCCACCCGGATCCAAGACAAGATCGAGACCTGATGCCGCCGCAGCGTTGCGCAATGCGTCGGTGGCACGTTCCCAGTCCTCGTCGGAGCCAATGGATTTCTCCGGGTCTCGGGTAGACAGCTCCAGGTAGAAGTCGGTCAGCCCGTAGTCGGTAAGCAGATCGAGCACGAACTGCAGCAGGGAGATCAACTCATCTTGCATTTGATCAACGGTGCAGTAGATGTGAGCGTCGTCCTGCGTCATGCCTCTGACACGGGTCAGGCCGTGCACAACACCAGACAGCTCATAGCGGTAGACGCTGCCGAACTC
>Ga0307294_10000074_pt1 | contig 22279 bp, 20 predicted proteins | sample ER_DNA_151_FD_194468 | JGI IMG/M metagenome (GOLD analysis project Ga0307294, IMG submission 194468) | Bulk soil microbial communities from the East River watershed near Crested Butte, Colorado, United States - ER_DNA_151 | ecosystem: Environmental > Terrestrial > Soil > Floodplain | place... | reverse complement strand
GTCCGGCTTCGACGACGACTCCGATTGGAACAAGCCGCCAGAGCGCGTTGTCGAAGAAACCAGCGAAGATGATGTTGATTCGGCTGAGGCTGATCGAGTGGCGGGCTATGACGACGAGGATGACGACGACACCGTTCAGTAAGTCCGAATAGCCACTCACCAGCGGCCCGGGAAATCAATGCCCGTGGAGCGGAGATGTGGCATGTGTGCGCATTGCCATCTGGCGCCGCAATAAGTACCAGCAGTATCTTTCGAGCAACAAATTTCCAATGTGTCACTGCGCCTCGACACGCCCAGTCTGTCCGATGAGCAGCTGAGGGTTGTCTGCCCCCGCATTGATCAATTCATCTTGGGAATAAGGAAAGGACTGCACCGATGGCGACTACACTGCCAACCCTCACCCCGGTTGAAGACAGTCTGCTTCTCACGCTGTACGCCAGGGCACTCGACAACCGCTTGCCGAAGCCAATCCTCTCCGACGCAATGGCTGACGAGATTGTCCGCAAGATCGATTACGACTTCGAGCAATTCAAGGTAAACAAGAATTTCGTCCTCAACGTCGCACTCCGAGCCAAAAAGCTCGATGAGGTGGCGTCGGGGTTCATTCGGCACCATCCAGACGCCGTGGGGCTTGACCGGGTTGGACACCTGGCGTTCCGTATTGCGGCGCCGGCTCCCGATCAATTATCTGGTGATTCGAGCGCTCCTGCAGTATGACCAGTTTTTTGGCCCGGAATTCACGATCGAATATCCAACCGGATCTGGCCAGCAGCTGTCTCTGCGTGATATTGCCGGGGATCTTTCCGATCGGCTGATCAGCATTTGGCTCCCCGGCCTGGATGGCCGGCGGCCGGTCTACGGAGGCGTCGAACGGATGCAGACCGACCCAGCTTGGAAAGACAACCTGTTGTTCTACGAGTACTTCCACGGCGACAACGGCGCCGGCTTGGGAGCCATGCATCAAACCGGCTGGACCGCGCTGGTGGCTGATCTGCTGCTCGACCCGCCGCGTCGGGTACGCCGGCTGGTCTTCTACGACGATGCCAGCATTGCCCCCGATCTGACTGATGTCGCCGCGGGCCCAGCCGGTTAGTGGCGCAGGTTCCGCATCGATCCGAGCTGGTTTGTCGGAGGTCCGCGGTAGCTTGCCGGGATGAGGAACAGCACATGAAGTGGGGCCGAGCCGGGCTCGTTGCTGCCGCGGCCATGGGCTTGACGGCTGCCGTCCAACACGCCCTGACAGTTCGTGATCGTCGGCGTTTCCCACCGCCCGGGTTGCTCGTCAATGTGGACGGTCATCCCATCCACCTGCAGGCTAGAGGGCCTGACTCCGGCGGCCCGACCGTCGTGCTCGAGGCGGGAATGGGATCTTTCTCGCCGAACTGGCATTGGGTTCAAGATGAGCTTGCTCCGATCGTCCGAAGCGTGGCGTACGACCGGGCAGGGCTGGGCTGGAGCCGGCCAAGTCGGCGCCAACGCGATGCCCAAACGATTGCGATGGAGCTTCGTGACGCTCTTCGCGAGGCGGGCATTGAGCCGCCATATGTGCTCGCCGGGCACTCATTCGGCGGCCTGCCCGTCCGTGCGTTTGCTGATCTTTATCCGAAGTTGATCACCGGGCTGGTGCTGGTGGATGCGTCTCATCCCGATCAGTGGGTTCGCTGGCCGACGCCGCATGCCGATCGGATCCTTGAGGTGTCGCAGCGAATATTGGGCTGGCTCGGCTGGACTGGGCTGCTGCGTGTCCTGAATCTTTCGCGTGGAATCTCGGCCGGGTTGCCGGCGCGCCAAGCGGCCGAGTTGCGTGCCGGCGCCGCGTTGCCGGGCTCCGTCGCGACCGAGGCCGCGCAAATCCGATCATGGTCGGTCAGCCGGGAGCAGCTGAACGCTGCCGCGCCGCTCGGCGACCTGCCGCTAGCGGTGCTTGCCGTCAGCGAGCAGCCAGTCGGAGCCGAGCTGCTGACAGCCCTTCAGCGCGACCTGGCCGAGTTGGCCGAGAACGCGAGCTTCGAGATCGTGCAAGGTGCCAGCCACGAGTCCTTGATCTCTGATCGCGAGCACGCACGCGTCGTGGCCAAAACAATCTTGTCCGTCGTACACGCAGCGCACGATCGCGAGCGCCAAGCCGAATTTTCAAGGGGGCCGACCGCTTGACCACCTAGTGTGCACTCAGCTTTGCCACAGGGTGATGATTGGAAGCTCGCATAGGCTCGATTACCCGGCCCGAAGCTTGGAACGGTGAAGAAACCAACAGCGCGGCGAACTGCCTCTGCTGACCTCACAGCAGCCAACCAGTCCAGTATCGGTCGACTTTCCTGGTCGCCGTGGCGTACCGTCGTGGGCTTTGGTGTGGTGAGCCTGGCTGCCGACATGGTGTACGAGGGCGCTCGGTCGGTCACTGGACCGTTGCTGGCATCGCTGGGCGCCTCGGCAGTCCTGGTTGGCCTCATCAGCGGGGCCGGTGAGGCTACGGCGCTGCTGATGCGGCTGGTCTTCGGCTCATGGGCAGACCGCAGCCGGCGGTACTGGACCCTCACCTTCGCCGGCTACGGCCTGACTGCCGTTTGCGTACCGGCCCTGGCCGTCACGCCATTTCTCGCCGGCGCCGGCCTGGCCTTGGCGTGCGTTCTCATCTTGGGAGAACGGCTTGGCAAGGCGGTCCGAAGCCCCGCCAAAACAGCGTTGCTCGCCCACGCCGCCGCCGCAGTCGGACTCGGACGCGGCTTCGGCGTGCACCAAGCGCTTGATCAAATCGGTGCCGTTGCGGGTCCGCTGCTCGTCGCCGCAGTCGCCGCTGCGGCCGGAACGATCTGGCCGGCAATGGCAATTTTGATCGTTCCAGGCGCGTTGGCGATGCTCATGCTGGCTCGCATCTGGCGCAGCATGGGCAATCCCGTCGCGGGCGGTGAGGACGCAGTGACAACCGAGCCGATCGCAGCTCCGGAACGCCGGGAATCATTGTTCTCCAGGTTGCATGGCCGATTGCCTCGTGTGTTCTGGCTGTTCGCCGCTGCCTCGGCTGCGGCGAGTGGAGGACTCGTCACTTTCGCCGTGATCTCTTTTCACCTCACCCAAGATCATGTCGTATCTGTGGCGGCTGTTCCGGTGATCTACGCGGCGGCTATGGCCGCAGAAGCGTTCGCTGCTCTCGGATCCGGCTGGGTTTTCGATCGCACCAGAGGCGCCGTTCTCATAGGCCTGCCGTTCGTGATCTCCGCAGTCCCGGTTCTGGCGTTTGCCGGTTCTCCACTGACGGCTATTACCGGCGCAGTGCTGTGGGGTGCCGCCGGAGGCGTACTGGATTCCACCGTCAAGGCGCTGGTTGCCGACCTGGTGCCGGCTTCCAGGCGCGCCACCGCCTACGGGGTCTTTGCCGCTGTGCAAGGTGCCGCGGCTATCGGGGGTGGAGTGATGGCAGGTGCGCTGTATGAGCGGTCACTGCCGATACTCGTTGCGGCCGTGGTGATCACGCAGATCATCGCGCTGGTCCTATTGATCGCGACTCTGCGGCGATATCACAGCATGGCGTTCCAAGCGTTCGATGCTTCGTGACAGCCGACTTAGTCTTCGCCCTCAATGGTGTCTTCGGGATGATCTTGTTCGTCATCTTGTCTGGTAAACGGACGGCGCCAGCTGGTGCCGGGTGGAAGTCCGCGGAGCGATGGTCGGTCGGGGTGCGGAAGAGCAGCCTGAACGATCGGTGGCAGCTGGGAGAGGGGCTTGGTCCGTTGTTGGTTCTTCCACTGCTGACGAGCGCGTGCGCGATCCTCGAGGTTCAATTGATTGAGCACATGCTCTACCGCCGCCAAGATCGACCCACGTAGCAGCCATGATGACTTGTTCTCTTGGGCGTTGACCATGATCAGTTCACTCAAGATCGCCTGCGTCTCGCGAAGGATCTCGAGGCTTTCATCGAGTGACCGCTCAGCCTCCTCTTCTCGCTCTTCGACTTCGGCAAGTACGAGGCTCCCGAACGCTCGGATGCAGTCCGCGACGTCGTGTAGCACGACGGCAAATGCGCCGCGCAGTTCCTCACCGTAAGGATCGTCAGGTCGGTCCTCGGTGGGAACCTCGGCGAGCAGCACCACGAAGAGCGCTCGAATCGCCAGCTGACAGCTTTCCAACGTATGAAGTCCGCTGGCCAAGACTGGCTCGATGTCATTCGTTGCTATTGCGCGGGGATTGAAACGGCGGCTGTCCTTCAATGACGCCACAGTTTCAGTGGCAGAAGTCAGTCGCCGAGCGGCAGCGCGTACCCGGTCGAGCCAGTCCTGAACCTGTTCGCCCCTGATAGGTCCCTCTGTCAACGCCGCACTGGCAGCGTCAAGCGGCGTTGCCGTTGCTTCGGCGACGTCAATGATCGCGCGACCTGCTCGTCGGGTGGGTAGCGCAGGCGGGTAGATGAAATTGAAGGCGATGCCGACCCCGGCGCCGATCAAAGTGTTCAAGACTCTGATCTCTGCCGCAACATCTGGACTGGTCACGCCCAAGATCAACATTGCGCTGATGGGCGCCTCCACTGCCTGTTCGCCCAGCCGAAAGATCTTGGCGAGCACGAGGGAGGCCGCTATCGCTGCGCCGAGACTCCACCACGTCAGGCCGACCCAGAGGGAGAACAGGATCGCAACAAAGACGCCTGCTAGCACTGCGCCAACCCGAACCGCACCCATCTTGAGGGTGGAGTACGCCGAGGCTTGCATGACCAGCAATGCGGTAAGAGGCCCCGTTAGGTCGACTGCGCCACTGGTAATGGCCAGGGTTAGCAGGTAGGAAAACACCGCCGCCGCAGTCAACCGAAGGATGTTGACTGCGCTAGGCCGCAAGCGGCGCGGCACGTCGCGCCAGCGGCTGGGGTGGCCGGGCCACACAAGGTTGGCCAGATGTCGCAGCCGGAAGTAACTGACTGCGGACTCGATCTTGCTCACTTCAGCCTCACCTGGCTCCCGCCGATGTGACGTCAGGCTGGGTCGAACTTCGTGAGCCATGTCAGTTGTGATTCACCCTCTTCGATAAGGCTGCTGAGCCGCTCGTTGAAGATCACTCCGTATTCAGCGCTGATGTGCGCCTCGAAGCTGGCTTCATCCAGATACTGCTCGAAGACGAAGAACTTGCGCGGATTGTCGCGTTCCCTGTACACGGTGAACTCAGTGTTGCCAGGTTCGCGTCGGACGTCTTCGGCCAGGCCGGAGATTAGCCTTCCAACCTCAGCCTCAGAGCGGGGCTTGGCCGTGAACTCGGCGTACAAAATTATGGGCACGACCGACTTCCTATCATGCTTGACCAGGTCATTACTCGACGCGAGCATGGCAGATCTCAGCCCCAATGCTTCGAAGGAGCCGCAATGACCGAAGCGGCCGTACGCACCAAGACCAAGGTGCCGCGCGCCTGCTCGGATATCTTCCGGTTCTGGATATCGATTGCGATGGGGCTTCTTGTCGCACTCGGGTTCGAGATCGTCGTGATTGCACTGCAGGTCACGGGGGCTCGGACAGTGCACTCTGATGAGAAGTTCGAGCTCGACCTCGGGTTCGGTGCCAGGCTAACTATCTGGCTGGGGTTCGCGATTACCTACCTTGCGCTGGGATTGCACGCTTTCGCTCGAAGCGATCGGGCGGAGCTTGTGCGACGTGTCCGAGCAACGCCGCTGCCGCCATCACGGATTAAGAGATGGTTGCTCGCTGGGGGAGGCGGTATCGGTTGGCCGATCGTCATCGCATCGGTGGCATTTTTCACGATCATCACTGCGGTGCTCAAACGCAGCCAAAGTACGGCGCTTGTTCTGGGGCTTGCCGCCCTTACCGTCGTGACCTGCTGGATGGTGATCACTTTCAGCTTTGCTCTGCAATATGCGCGTCGGGACATCGAGCGAGGCGGGCTGAAGTTCCCCGGTTCCAGAGAGCCGATCTTCACTGACTACAACTATCTGGCGATTGGCTGTTCGGCGACATTCGGGACTACTGATACGACCGTGGTTACTAGCTCGATGCGACGGATCGTCAGTGTGCACAGTGTGCTCGGCCTGCTGATGAATACGGTCGTTGTCGCCGTCTTGTTGTCGATCATTGTTGATGCGACCTGACCGTGATTGTGCCCTGAGCTTGTCGAAGGGCACTCATCTCTTGGCCGCGGGCGCTTCCATGCGTTCAACCACCGATTCCCCAGGCTCCTCCGCCACCACCCCATGGTGAGGTCCCTCTGTCTCGATACGCGTTACAACGTACGCAGACTTGGTAGTGCTCGTGTGTCTCGTTGTTCTCGCGATACTCCCATGTGTGGAGTCGCACGCGGCACCTCAATGGCTTGCCCATGGCGGCGATTGTCCTCGTTTGTCAATGACCGGGCCAAGGGTCAAGTCAGTGTCTCTGCGAATGGCACTTGCGGCAGGATAAACAGCGACGGGCTACCCGAATGGATCCCGCCCCGCTGGATCGGCCATGATCAACGACCCCAGATCAACGCCCGCATTAGGCGGCTCAACGCTCAACACAACTCGACAGCAACCGACGGCGACAAACACCAACCGCCGCCTGACCGCATGCCTTCTGCCACCCACCGGTTAGAAACGGTCCTCAAGATTCGTCATCGAAGCTAGCTGCACAACCGTGAGAGAATTTGCCAAATATCGAGCGTCGGGGGACGACCCGCTTGTCCCGTATTCCGGGATAACTGGAGAGCGAGCACATATGGCTGTTGATCTCAATGCCTCAGCGGACCGTACGTCCGTCGAAGCTGAGTCGGCTGCACGAAAACCTGCTCTAATTCAAGCCATTCGCGATGATCGCTGGCCTGACCGGCTCGCGACGGCCATGTTCATCTTTTCGGCACTCGTTGTGGTGGCGACTTTTATTCCACCGCTGCGGCGGTACTTCAGGCAGTGGCACGACATCGTCTCGATGTTGACGATCCCCATTGTGCCGAATCTGGTTTACGCGGCAGTGCTCATCGCGGTGGGCGTCGCGCTACGCCGCAGGCTTCGGGCTGCTTGGTGGATCTTCGTCATCTGGTGGATCATCCTGCCCCAGCTGGGGCGGATCTTTTCGATCATCAGCGGTGGTCCTGTGCTGCCTCAGATCGCCGGCTTTGTGATCATGAGTGCGGTTCTGGTGGTCCTCTGGCGTGCCAAGCCGCAGTTCCAGGCGCGTGGCAGGGCAAAGGACCTCCTCGCCGCGATCATCTGCTTCGTGGTCGGCAGCCTGGTGATCTTGATCCTGGGCACCTGGTTGGTGAGCACGTTCGGCACCACACCGGATCTGCTCACGGCGACACTCCACGTAATAGACAAGATGTTGGGGGAGGTCGGTCTCGTACGGACCGACGTAGTGCGGTCTCCGCTCTGGGTCACGATCTTGTTGGATGTGCTGGGTGCGGCCGTCATCCTCACCGCTACGTATCTGTTCTTCAGGCCTCCGCCTGAGACCCACATGCTCAGTGCCGCGGATGAGGCACGGGTACGTACGCTACTGCGCTCATTTGGCGAGTGGGATTCACTGGGCTACTTCGCCACTCGGCGGGACAAGTCCATCGTGTGGAACACCGGCAACCCAGCGACGGCACAAGCCGGGGTCTCATATCGGGTGATCGGATCAGTGAGTCTGGCCAGTGGAAACCCGGTGGGGGATCCCGAGCACTGGCGATCTGCCATCGATCAGTGGCGGTCGAAGGCTCGCACACACGGATGGTCGCTGGCAGTGATGGGAGCCGGCGACCTAGGCGCGGAGGCATATAACGAGGCGGGTCTGACGGCATTCGAGATCGGCGATGAGGCGATCCTCGACATGCGGTCATTTTCGCTCAACGGGCCAGGCATGAAGTCGGTCCGCCAGTCTGTCAGCAGACTGCAACGCCGCGGATACACCACCATCGTGACCCGTCACGGTGATGTGGACGCCGCACACTTCGAACAGCTGTCCAACTCCGCCTCCCTGTGGCGAGGAGATGGCGGCGACGAACGCGGGTTCTCGATGGCGCTCGGCCGCCTGGGCGACCCGCTGGACTCTGAATGCGTGCTTGTCGAGGCACACGACGAAGGCGGCAGACTGCGTGCCTTTCTGAGCTTTGTGCCCTGGGGTCGCAATGGTCTCTCACTCGACTTAATGCGCCGAGATCCGACCGCTGACAACGGTCTAGTGGAGCTGATGGTGGCATCGCTGGCGGAACGCGCTGCCGTGTTCGGCATCGGTCGAGTGTCGCTGAACTTCGCCATGTTCCGCGAGGCCTTCGAGCGTGGCGCTGAGCTAGGTGCGGGCCCAATCGCCCGCCTCTGGCGCCAGGCGCTACTCCTCGCCAGCCGCAACTGGCAGTTGGAATCCCTCTACCGATCCAACGCCAAATACCAGCCTGAATGGCAACCGCGATACATCTGTTTTGAGTACACCTCCGACCTGCCCCGGGTCGGCACGGCGGCTGGCAGCGCCGAAGGCTTCCTCACGCGACCATCGCTGGCGATGTTGAGCCGACACGGCAAGGAACCAGCAGCAGGTTCCCTGGAACGCGCAGGCGAAGAATATGTGGCCGAGGTGACGGCCAACATTCCCGAAGAACCCGACGCTTTAAGCGAGGCCTTGGCCATCGAAGGGCTGCCCGAGCAGGTCCGGGTACGCCGCGAGAAGCTCGAACGGCTCCGGGAGGAGGGCGTCGATCCTTATCCAGTCACCTTCCCGCGGACGCATACGCTGGCGCAGGTCCGAGCAGAGGCCGGTGAGCTACCGCCCGATACCCGTACGGGTCGCCGCGCTTCGGTCGCCGGCCGGGTCATTCTCAATCGTGACGGCGGCAAGCTTTGCTTCGCCACCCTGCGGGATGGCACCGGTGACCTCCAGATCATGATCGCCCTCGACGCCGTCGGACCCGAGATGCTCAAGCGCTGGCGGCAAGATGTCGACCTCGGTGATCACGTAGGCGTGACAGGCGAGGTGATCACTACCAAGCGCGGCGAACTGACGCTCCGGGCCGACTCGTTCAAGATCACCAGTAAGTCGATCCGCCCGCTGCCGGACAAGCACAAGGGCCTGACTGATCCCGAGGCCCGGGTCCGGGCCCGCTACGTCGACCTCATCGTGAGACCGGAGGCTCGCGATATCGCGTACACCCGCGCCACCGTCGTTCGCAGCATCCGGGAATCACTCCACGGTCGAGGCTTCACCGAGGTGGAGACCCCCGTTTTGCAGCTGATTCATGGGGGTGCAAATGCGCGGCCCTTCGAGACCCACATCAACGCCTACGACCTCGAGCTGTATCTGCGGATCGCCACTGAGCTGCACCTCAAGCGTCTGATTGTTGGCGGTATGGAGAAGGTGTTCGAGATCGGCCGTCAGTTCCGCAACGAAGGAGTGGATTTCAAGCACAACCCTGAGTTCACCTCCTTGGAGGTCTACGAAACCTACGGCGATTACAACACCATGCGGGTGCTCACTCAGGGCCTCATTCAAGAGGCCGCGACAGCGGTATACGGCTCACCGATCGCCCGCAGGGCCGACGCGGACGGCAAGATCACCGAGTACGACCTCGCTGGTGATTGGCCGGTCAAGACAATCTGCCAGGCGGTCTCGGAGGCACTGGGCGAGGAGATCACCGTCGATACTCCAGTTTCGGTGCTCCATAAGCACGCTCAGGCGATCGGGCTGGAGATGGAGCCCAACGCGAGCTGGGGCTACCTTCTCGAGGAAATCTATGGGGAGCTGTGTGAAGGCCAGACCACGACGCCGGTCTTCTACACCGATTTCCCCAAAGAGAACTCACCTCTGGCGCGCGCGCATCGCGACGATCCGCGGCTGGCGGAGAAGTGGGACTTGGTGATCTTCGGCTCGGAACAGGGAACTGCCTACTCAGAGCTGACCGACCCTCTCGAACAGCGCGAGCGACTGGTAGCCCAGTCTCTTCGGGCGGCTGCCGGTGATCCTGAGGCGATGCAAGTTGATGAGGACTTCCTGCAGGCTTTGGAGTACGGCATGCCGCCGACAGGTGGTATGGGGTTGGGCGTCGACCGCCTGGTGATGAATCTGACTGGTCTGGGCATTCGTGACACGATCTTGTTCCCGCTAGTCAAGCCGCAGATCTGAAACCGCAGCTTCGTCAGAATGAGGCCGATCGAGCGATGGCGTCCGAGAGCCGGCCGGCTAAGCCTTTGTCCTCTGCGATGTCCGTGCGCTCCGTTACGGCGAGATCTGGTCGGTCGGTGATGATGCCGTCGACTGCAGCATCTATGTAATCGCGCATCTGTTGCTCGTCGTCCACCGTCCAGACGATCACGTTGTAACCGTCGGCCCAAGCCTGCCGTACAAATCTGCTGCTATATGACTGTTGTTCGATGACGATGAAGTCGGCATTGACATCGGGTACGCCACCGAAGTTGACCGGCACGATGAAGCCCACTATCAACTGCGGCCGAAGTCGCTTCAGCTCCTCGACCACCTCACGGCTGAGCGTGTGGTAGGTGTAGTGCTCTGTCACTCCGGCCCGATCAAGTACCGCAAGCAGCCGAGGCACCAGATCAGGAGTCTCGCCGCCATGCAGCTTGATTTCCAGCAGCTGTGGCAGGTTGAGCTGAATAGACAGTTGGATCCACTCCTCGAGCGAGGGGATCTTGGCTTCCATCCCTCCAGCCCGAACGGTGATCTTGGTCAACTCATCCTGGGTGAGGTCTTTGACGTTGAGGTTCTTGCCTGCCAGCCGTTTCAGATTCGTATCGTGCATCACCACAAATTTGCCGTCCTTGGTTTCCATGACGTCGAATTCGACGCGGTCCGCCCCTGCTTTAGCCGCGGCCTGCAAGGCGGGAAGCGTGTTCTCCACTCCGCCCTGGATGAAGCCGCGGTGCGCCAACACCTCGGTTTCGTCGCTGTTGACTAACCTGACCATGGTCTTGTGGTTCAGCACAGCTGTAACACCAAGAGCCACCACCACGAGACCTGCGGTCAAACCCCACAAGATCTTCTGGCGCCGAGCCCTGACGTCGGAGGGTTCGGAGTACGAAACGGTGGCCGAGGCCGGCCGATGATGTTCGGAGAGGCGGTCCAGCCAATCGCGCATCATCGCGGTCAGGGACTGCACGATCATGATTGTCAACATCGCCGTAATGACAAATATGCCAATCTGCCAGACACTGAGCCCGAACGCGGCAAGCCACGGTGACGTAGCAGGGGCCAGCATGTCGGTAGCAATGGTGGGCACCAAAGTCACCGCACCCAAGATGAATGCGGCCAGCCCCGCCAGGAAGGTGACGACGAAGACCAAACCGAGAATCCGCAACGAGCGCCACCGCGTCAGGCGCCAGCTGGTGACAAAGGCGCGCCAGACGCCCGCTGTTGTGGTGCCCAACAGCGGCAGGGTGAAGATCAACCGAAGATTCAGGTAGCTGATCACCAGTAGCACGGCGCTGTAGAGCAGGCTTGACGACGGACTCTTGCTGAGCTCCTCGCTGACGAATGGTGGTACCGCCACTTTCTTGGTCAAGATCGACGTCAGGCCCAGTTGGCCTAGCGGTAATAGCAAGATCAAGTAGACGATCATCAGCAAGGCTTGCGGGTGCACGAGTTTCTTGATCACCTCCCAGATCTGCCACAGCACCAAACGGAGCGAGATCGCATTCCCCGCTTGGTGGTGCGATGCAATGATGAACAAGGTGACGAGCTCGGCAATGATCGCGATCACCGCGACAATAGCGATGATCAACAGGGTGACGTCGGCCAGTGGATTGCGCAGCACATGGGAGATTCGGTCGTACGCGATGCTGCCCAGACCGGTTTGGACGAGGATCAACCCATAGAGCAGCCGGATCACCGGAATGGCGATCACGACCAAGAGCAGCTGCATTGCGCCGATGACTAGTACGTAGAACTGAGGACTCTGCCACGTGGTCCGATGTGCGATACCGATCGCGCGGAAGATGCCCACGGGCTTGTCAGCGGGCTGGGTGGCTGGCCTCTTTTCCCCGAGCTCGCTTACGGCCACCTACATCACTTACGTTGACTCCGCATCTGCCGATCATCGCAAGTCCGAGTGAATAATGCGAGGTTACTTGGCCGGTCAGCTCGTAGGCACCCTACGATGGCTCAGGCCGCCAGCCGGGAGTCAAGAGCCAGGCTGCGGCGGCCCACGAACTACTCGATCAATGACGTCGTCATCGGATTCGCCGAGGCCGTCGACCAGTGTGTATCTTGGTCCGTTGGTGCCGCCCCGTCGAGCGCCATTTATGCGCCCCTATAGCTCAGCAGGCAGAGCGTCTCCATGGTAAGGAGAAGGTCTGCGGTTCGATTCCGCATGGGGGCTCGGACTCTGCCTCCGGTGCCACCGCGCATCGGCGGAATATGCGGTCTATTCAGATCGTTACCCGACCGGGAAACTGGTAGCGGAGACCACAGCGGGATAGCTCAGGCGGTAGAGCAAGCGGCTCATAATCGCTGTGTCGCGGGTTCGAGTCCCGCTCCCGCTACCCGGCACGACACGCATCGAGAAGATTCTGAGGATACGACTATGGCCAAGACCGTCGATGTACGGCCAAAGATCACTTTGGCCTGCACCCAGTGCAAGGAGCGGAACTACATCACCAAGAAGAACCGGCGCAATGACCCGGATCGCCTTGAGCTGAAGAAGTTCTGCCCCCGCTGCAAGACCCATACGCCACACCGCGAGACCCGCTGACCAAGCTGCGCGATTCAGATCCCGCGCTAGTCGGACTTGCCCACGGCAGCCGGCATGCCGAGGGCAGCCACGACATCGAGCGGCTCATGGCAGCCGTTGCAGAGCTGGCGAACATCACCGCGGTGCCGGCGTACCTTGATCTGGCGCAGCCAGACCTTGGTGCAGCCGTACGCCGACTGGCCGAGGCCGGCCACACCCGGGCAGTTGTCGTCCCGCTGCTGTTCACCGAGGCCTATCACGCCACGATTGACGTCCCCCAGACGGTCGCCGAGGTCGCATCGTCCCTTCCGCTTCAGCTGATCGTTGCCGACATCTTGGGTACCGGCGATGATGTCGCAGACCTGCTTCGACAGAGCATGGTTGCGGCCGGCATTGCGGATCACAGCTCTGTGCTGCTTTTTGCCGTCGGCTCCTCGAATCCCGCTGCCAACAAGGCCGTTGTAGATCTTGCGGCGCGCCTTACCGACGGTCCGCATGGTCTGGTACGAGCGTGTTTCGGGACCTGTCGTCCGGGAGTGCTCGATGTCCTCGACGGATTGCCTGAACCGGTGGCGGCTCTGCCGCTGTTTCTGGCCGACGGATTGTTGCTCGCACCCCTGCGTACTCTCGCCTCACAGCGCGGCTGGCAGATGGCCGAGCCGCTGGGCGAACGGGCTGCCGACCTGGTCCGGAAGCGTTACCAGACCGCGTACCAGCAAGCTCATCTCCGTTAGCGTTGCATCTATGGCCATCACCGAGGCTCACGCCGGGCGCCGCTATCCACCCTGCGATCCGTACCAGGTCTCGGCAGCCAAGATCGCGGAGTTCGCGATGGCCTTGGGCGATGACAACCCTCGATATCACGGAGATTCGCCGATGGCACCGCCCACCTTTGCTGCAGTCATCTCAGCGCGGGGCTGGGACCAGCTGTTCAGTGACCCTGAGCTGGAACTCTCGCTAGAGAGGACTGTGCACGGCGACCAGCGCTTCACCTTCATGCGCCCGCTGCATGCCGGCGACGCCGTCATCGCAACCGCAACAATCGACAAGGTGAGGGTGCGTTCGGGTTCGGAGCTCATCTCGGCAACCGTCGACATCACAAGCCGTGACGGTGAGCCGATCTGCACGGCGCAGGCCACCTTCGCCCACGCACGGGAGGCAGCGGCATGAAGGCCACCGTTGTGGACGGCGTGCAGGTCGGCACCGACTTGCCGTCGCTGAGTGTTCGATTCACCAGGGAACGGCTTGTTCGTTACGCCGGTGCCTCGACAGACTTCAATCCCATCCACTACTCAGAGCACTTCGCCAGGCAGGTTGGCCTCCCAGGTGTCATTGCGCACGGGATGCTCACCATGGGAACAGCGCTTCGGGTGGTCACCAATTGGGTAGGGGACCCCAGCCGGGTGATCTCCTACGCTGTCCGGTTCACCAGGCCAGTGGTAGTGCCCGATGACGCGGACGGTGTTGAGGTGCAGTTCAGCGGCAGTGTCTCGGCCATCGAGGGGTCGCTCGTCACCATCAGCATCGAAGCGACCAGTGATGGGCAGCGGGTCCTGGGCGCCGCTCGAGCAGAAGTTGATCTTGGGGTACGAGTTCCGCAGCGTGATCATGAAATCTGAGCTCAGCCGGGCGGAGCAGGCGACGGATGTTGCGTTAGCTGATCACACGACACTCCGAGTAGGCGGCCCAGCACGCCGCATGATCATCGCTGAGACCGAGACCGAGTTGATCGAGACGGTGCGCGAGCTGGACGCCGCTGGTGAACCACTGCTCATCCTTGGCGGAGGCTCGAACCTCTTGGTCGGCGACTCCGGCTTCAACGGCACGGTGATCAAGATTGCCACTCGGGGTGTTGACGAGGACACCGCAGCATGTTCCGGTGCGGTGATCACCGTAGCGGCCGGCGAACCATGGGACCCGCTTGTGAGCTACGCCCTGGAGCGCAGCTGGAGCGGCCTAGAAGCTATGTCGGGGATCCCAGGTCTGGTCGGTGCGACGCCAATCCAGAACGTTGGGGCGTACGGGGCCGAGGTCAGTGAGCTGATCTCCACCGTGCGTACGCTCGACCGGTCCACAGGGCAGCTCAAGACCCTGTTTCCCACCGAATGCGGCTTCGGATACCGGACATCGCGGTTCAAGTCCGATCCCGGGCGATTTCTCGTGCTGTCGGTAACCTTCCAGCTTCCGCTCGGCTCGATGTCACAACCGATTCGTTACCCCGAGTTGGCACGAGCGCTAGGCATCGAGGTGGGGCAGCGAGCTCCGGCGCCCGAGGTTCGCCAGGCCGTTCTTGCGTTGCGCACAGCCAAAGGCATGGTGCTCGCCGAGGATGATCATGACACCTGGAGTGCCGGGTCCTTCTTCACCAACCCGCTGATCAGCTCAGCCCAGGCTCGCACCTTGCCTCCCGACGCGCCGCGCTTCAACCAGGCCGACGGCATGATCAAGACCAGTGCCGCATGGCTGATCGAGCGCGCTGGCTTCGGCAACGGCTATGGCAACGGCGCGGCTCGACTGTCGCGCAAGCACACGCTCGCGTTGACCAACCGAGGCGGAGCCACGGCAGCCGACCTGCTCAGCTTGGCGCGGGAGATTCGAGCCGGTGTGCAGACCAAGTTCGACATCGAGCTCGTTCCCGAGCCGGTTCTTGTGGGGTGTGAGCTGTGAGCCTGGCACGGTTCGTTATTTGGGCCCCGCGGCAGTCGTCAGTCACATTGATGATCAAGAAGGTCGGCGATCAAACGCCTATCAAGGTCGCAATGGAACGCGACGAGGTGGGCTGGTGGGGGCCATCCGAGCCGTTGCCCGATGAGGGGATAGGCGAGTTCGACTACGGCTTTCTGCTCGACGACAGCGATACCGTGCTGCCCGATCCGCGCTCCCGACGGCAACCTGGCGGGGTCCACGGCTGGTCGCGAACCTTCGATGCCGACGAGTACGTCTGGTCAGACCAGAAGTGGACCGGTCGCCAGCTTGCCGGCGGCATTATCTACGAGCTGCATGTCGGGACCTTCACTCCAGAAGGAACCTTGACAGCGGCGATCGAGCGGCTCGACCATCTCGTCCAGCTTGGCATCGACTTCGTGGAACTCATGCCGGTCAACGCCTTCAACGGCCCGCACAACTGGGGCTACGACGGGGTGCTCTGGTACGCCGTTCATGAGGACTACGGCGGCCCGCTTGCCTACATGCAATTCGTCGACGCGTGTCACCAGGCCGGCTTGGCAGTGATCCAGGACGTCGTCTACAACCATCTCGGGCCGAGCGGCAATTACCTGTCACAATTTGGGCCCTACCTGAGAAGCGACGCCGGTCCCGCCATCTGGGGGGATGAGCCGAACCTCGACGGCGAGGACTCCGACGAGGTGCGCCGCTACATCATCGACAACGCCCTGATGTTCCTCACCGACTATCACGTGGATGGACTGCGCCTTGACGCTGTGCATGCCTTGCACGACACCAGAGCCACGCATCTACTCGAGGAGCTGAATATCGATGTCTCCGTGCGCAGCACCTTCTTACGCCGGCCCATGCCGCTGATCGCCGAATCCGATCTGAACGACCCGCGGCTGATCACCGCCCGGGAAGGCGGTGGTTACGGTTTGACCGCCCAGTGGAGCGACGACTTCCACCATGCGCTCTACGTCAGCCTCACCGGCGACACCAGTGGCTACTACGCCGACTTCGGCTCTCTTGCTGCCCTCGGGAAGGTGTTCGAAAGTGGGTTCTTCCATACCGGTACCCGTTCCAGCTTCCGCGGCCGCACCCACGGACATCCGATTGACACCTGGCGCACTCCGACCTGGCGGCTGGTCGTCTGCTGGGACAATCATGATCAGATCGGCAATCGCGCGACGGGCGAGCGACTTTCAAGCAAGATCAGCCCGGCCCAACAGGCCCTTGCCGCAATGTTGACCCTGCTTAGTCCGTTCACCCCGATGATCTTCATGGGCGAGGAGTGGGGAGCCTCGACGCCGTGGCGGTTCTTCACCTCCCACCCCGAGCCCGAGCTCGCCGAGATGGTCCGCGCTGGCCGACTCGAAGAGTTCTCGCAGATGGAGTGGGAGACCAGCGACGTACCCGACCCCCAGGACCCTCGGACGTTTGAGGCCTCGAAACTGGACTGGTCAGAGCTGGAGCAGCCTCGCAACGCGGATTTGCTGGCCCTGACCAAGCAGCTGATCGCCATCCGGCGTACCTATCCGGACTTCACCGACCCGCGTTTCGATCAGGGCCGGGCACTGTCGGATGACGAGGCTGGCTGGCTCGTGCTGGAGCGTGGCGACATGGTCATGGTGATCAATTTCCATGATCGCCCAACCGAAGTAGACCTCGGGCGGGCGGTGGATCCAGTGATCACCCTCGGAGATATCGAAGTGGCCGGTGACGTAGTCCGGCTAGGCTCGCACAGCGCTATCGCAGCCCTTGCAGAACCGACACCGGATCTGCTTGTCCCGCTTACGGCTCGAACTTGATCTCGCGCTTCAAGATCTTCCCCGTCGGACCCTTAGGGATAGGCCCGAAGCGAATCATCCTGGGATACTTGTACGCCGCGATCCGCTCCTTGACGTAGTCGCGCAGCTCATCCTCGGTGGCCGAGGCGCCTTCCTTCAAAGTGACGAGCCCCGCGACCTCCTCACCGTACATCGCGTCCGGCACTCCAAAGACTGCTGCCTCAGCGACCGCAGGGTGCGCATACAAGATCTCTTCGACCTCGCGGGGGTACACGTTGTAACCACCGCGGTTGATCATGTCCTTCTTGCGGTCGACGATGAAGTAGTAGCCATCCTCGTCCCGACGGGCCAAGTCACCGGTGTGAAACCACCCGCCGCGCATGGCTTCGGTCGTTGCATCCGGTCGGTTCCAATAACCCTTCATCACATTCTCGCCGCGGATGACGATCTCGCCAATCTCCTCATCGGCAACCTCTTGGTCATTCTCATCACGCAATCCGAACTCCACACCGCGAATGGGCGTTCCGATTGACCCCGGCTTGGTTGGCCGGTCGGGATGATTGAACGAGGCGACTGGTGATGTCTCGGACAGGCCGTAGCCTTCGAGCAGCGTGATGCCGAATGCCTCCTCGACACCGTGCAGCACCTCTACCGGCAGCGACGCTCCTCCTGAGGCCGCGGTCTTGAGGCTCGAGGTGTCGAACCGTTCCCTGTTCTTCACTGCGAGCAGGCCCATGTACATGGTCGGCACGCCGAGGAATACGGTCACCCGATCGTTGGAAAGGATCGAGAACGCCTGCTCCGCATCAAATTTCGGCAACAAGGTCAAGCAAGCCGCGCCGGCCATTGCGGCATTCAAGCCCACCGTCTGACCGAACGAATGGAACAGCGGCAAGCCACCGAAGACTACATCGCCCGGTCTCATCGGCAGCAGCGTTTCGACCGTCGTGCGAACGTTGCTGCTGAGGTTGGCGTGGGTGAGCTCGGCACCCTTGGGCTGGCCGGTGGTCCCCGAGGTGTACAAGATCACTGCGGTCGCATCGCGAGTTTGCTCGGCAACCTGCTCCAATGGCTTGGCCTGTGCCAGCTCAGCGTCGAACTCACCGGGAACAGTGATGATCGCCTCGGTCCCCGTCAGACTCGCCGCCTTTGCGGCTTCCTCGGCAAAGAGCGGGAAGACCACTGCGACTTGGGTGCCGCAGTCGTTCCAGACGTAGGAGATCTCGCCCGCCTTGAGCAGCGGATTCATCGGGACGGCGATCGCCCCGATCCGCAGGATCGCGTAGTAGACAATCGGGAAGTAGACGACGTTCGGCATGATCATCGCGACCCGATCACCGGCTTGCACACCGCGATCACTGAGGATAGTCGCGAACCGCGCTACGGCTGCGTCGAGGCCGCCGTAGCTCAGTGTGGTCTCACCCTGCTTGATCGCTGGTAGCTCCGGGTTGCTGGTCGCTCGCTCGCTGACCCAGCTGGCGATGTTGGCGGATGGGAGCCTCGACGTCGTTGTCATGACCCGACTCTATGCCTGCTCCACTGGCTGCCCAGGAGGGTCAAAATGAGATCGCGACCTGAGAACCCGGCACTAGACTCGCGGACGGCCCAATCCTCACAGGAGCGGAACTGATCATGTTTTTGTCTGACCTCAGCCACGACGAGCTGGCAGCGCTACATGCGGAGCAAACCGAGGCGTACCACACGCTGCTCGCCAAAGGGCTGAAGCTTGACCTGACCCGCGGCAAGCCGTCACCGGCGCAGCTTGACCTGTCCAATGAGCTGCTCACCTTGCCGGGCGAGGGCCACTACATGGACTCCACCGGTACCGATTGCCGCAATTACGGCGGCACGCAGGGCCTGCCCGCAATCCGCACCATTTTCGCGCCGCTGTTGAATGTGCCCGTTGATCAACTTGTTGCGGGGGACAACTCCAGCTTGTCGATCATGCACGACACGCTCATCTACGCCCTGCTCAAGGGAACAGTGGATTCGGCTGACCCATGGTCAAAGGCCCCGATCAAATTCATCTGCCCAGTTCCTGGCTACGACCGCCACTTTGCGCTTTGCGAGCAATACGGCATTGAGATGGTCCCGGTTCCACTCAGCCAAGCTGGTCCCGACCTCGACCAAGTACGGCAGTTGGTCGCCGATGATCCATCGATCAAGGGCATGTGGATCGTGCCGGTGTACTCCAATCCCACAGGCGCCATCTATACCGCAGAGGTCACTCGGGCACTGCTGGAGATGCCGGCGGCCGGGGACTTCCGGATCTTCTGGGACAACGCGTACGCGGTGCACCACCTCACAGAGGTTGAGACGCCGCCGCTGGACGTGCTCACCATGGCCGCCGAAGCCGGACATCCGAATCGCGTGTTCCTCTTCGCTTCGACATCAAAGATCACGTTCGCGGGTGCTGGAGTCTCGTTCTTCGCAAGCTCGGCCTCCAATGTCGATTGGTACCTGAAGAACCTCAGCAAGCGGAGCATCGGGCCTGACAAGGTCAACCATTTGCGGCATGCGCTCTATCTGAAGGGCGCAGACGGCGTAACTGCGCTGATGCGCCGGCATCGGGAGATTCTTGCGCCCAAGTTCGAGCAGGTGATCTCAACCCTCAACAAGCGGCTGGGGGACTACCAGGGGACGACGTGGACCGATCCCGACGGTGGCTATTTTGTCAGCCTTGACGTAGCCGACGGCACGGCGACTCGGGTGGTGGAGCTGGCCAAGGGCGCGGGTATTGCGATGACAGCAGCAGGGGCAGCCTTTCCTTACGGGCAAGACCCACGCGACCGGAACATCAGGATTGCGCCCAGCTTTCCCTCTCCGGACGAGGTCGCCGCTGCTATGGAGGGCCTGGCCACCTGTGTCTTGCTCGCCGCCACGGAGAAGCTGCTCAATGACGGTGACTCACCACAGCAGGAGACCGACCGCGAGGCCCAGCATGATAAGAGCCGAGCAGGCTGAGACTCCAAGCTGACCTCGACGCCCGGTGAAGAGCCGGCTTAGCAGGTTTCCTCCCCCCGTTAGCAGCAGTTGCCAGATGGCAGACGCGGCAAAGGCGCCGATTGCGAACACCACCACGACCGGCAGCGTCGAACCGCCCTCGCCTGCGGATCGGCCGACCGCGACTGCAGCGAACGTCATCAGGGTGGCAGGATTCACGGCCGTAAGGGCGACCAAGCTCAAGTAAGCCCGCGCTGGAGTGAGGTCTCTCTGCCGGCCGAGAGCCTCGCGGTTACTCCGATAGCGCCGAACCGCCACCAAAACGGTACGAATTGAGACAACGACCAGGACGCTGGCAGCAATCCATTCCAGCCAGCCAGATACTTCGCTCAGCACAAGCTGCAATCCGGCTCCACCGAGAACGGCGATGACCGCGTACCCGCCATCCACCGAGGCCACTCCAAGCGCGGCTGCTGCGGCGACAGAAATGCGCTCGCGAGCGCCGAGACCGACGAGGTAGCTCCCCACAGCTCCGATGGGCATCGCAACCGCCAAGCCGGCCACACTGCCAGCGATAAAGTCGCTGATCATGGTCGTCGGGTATGCACATGACCGCGTCGCCGACTGGTCTGCTGGCAGCACGCGATTGCGCGAGCCAGCAAGTCCGAATCGGTCACGGTGGTCATGATGTGCACCATCTCACTGCTGGGCTTGACCGCCAACCGATTTTTGGCTCACCGGCCGGTCCTGCCGCGGATCGGAATACAGTGCTTGATGGCGCGCGTTCGGTCATCGATCGCGAACTATCAGCGTCTTTGTATGAGGGTTCCGACGTCGCTCGCGGGCGTTCGACTCTCGTCGTAATCCTCAGTAGACTCTCTTGTTTGGTGGCCTCTCACCATTGTTTTTGTGCGCCCTGCTAACGGATCGAAGGTGTACGAGAGCAAACTGGCGAAGGCTCCGGAGGGCAATAGCTCAATTGGCAGAGCATCGGTCTCCAAAACCGAAGGTTGGGGGTTCAAGTCCCTCTTGCCCTGCAGGGGCGAGGTAAAAGCAGATCACAGCACGGAAGGTCATAGCGTGGCAGACAAGGAAGAGGTGGAGCCCGAGGCGAGCTCTGCCGAGTTGTCAGGCGCTAACCCGACCAGCGCCGAGCTGAAGTCCTCGCCGACTGGAATGAACGGCAGCGAGGGGAAAGAGGACACCAGCAACGACTCTCAGTCCGGAAAGGTCTTGGAACCAGCGGGAGTCGCTGCCGCTACTTCCAGTGCCAGCGCCAAGACTGCGGGAACACGTCGTCCAACTCGTGCTCCGAAAGGGGCTCCCACGAACAAGCGGGACCAGCGAGTCAAGCGGGAGCGTACGACGCCGATCAAGTTCGTCAGGCAATCGCTCGGCGAACTACGGAAGGTCGTCTATCCCACTGGTCCACAGCTGATCAACTACTTCGTCGTAGTGCTGGTCTTTGTGCTGTTTGTCATCGCCTACGTAAGCCTGCTCGACCTCGGCTTCGGCTGGGTAATCTTCAAAATCTTCAGCTGATGACCGCTAACGAACCAAGCAACGGAGATATTCACGTGCCCGAGAACTTTTCAGCCGACAGACCGCAGCAGGATGCGGAGGAGCTGGAAAGCCCTGCATTCGCCACCTCCACAGAGTCATCACAAGACGACTTCGATATTGACCTCGGAAGTTACCCCGCGAACCGTGAAGACGATGTCGACATCAACCTCGACTTCGGCACGGCTACTGCCGAGCGAGCGCCCGAGGACGACTTCGATATTGACTTCAGCAGCCTCCCAACAATTGAGGAGGAGGAGCCTGAGGCCGGAGAGCCTGAGACGGAGGAAGAGTCAGACGCTGCCGAGGATGCTCTTGAGGCGTTCCGCGCAGAGCTGCGTGCTAAGCCGGGCGACTGGTATGTTGTGCACACCTACTCCGGCATGGAGAACCGGGTGCTGCAGAACCTGGAGAACCGGGTGTCATCCCTCAATATGGAGGACTACATCTACGAGATCGTCGTCCCGACCGAAGAGGTCACCGAAATCCGCAACGGTCAGCGAAAGCAGGTCAGGCGGACGGTGCTTCCGGGCTACGTCTTGGTACGCATGGATTTGACTGACGAATCTTGGTCGACTGTACGACATACGCCCTCGGTCACCGGCTTCGTCGGGCACTCGAACTCTCCGGTGCCACTCAGCCTTGATGAGGTGGAGAAAATGTTGGCGCCGGCAGTGGTCGCGGCTGCCACAGCGTCCAGCGAG
>Ga0307294_10000067_pt1 | contig 23853 bp, 18 predicted proteins | sample ER_DNA_151_FD_194468 | JGI IMG/M metagenome (GOLD analysis project Ga0307294, IMG submission 194468) | Bulk soil microbial communities from the East River watershed near Crested Butte, Colorado, United States - ER_DNA_151 | ecosystem: Environmental > Terrestrial > Soil > Floodplain | place... | reverse complement strand
CTGGCTCTTCAACAAGGAGCGGACCAACCCGGAGCGCTTCGCGCCGGACCTGCTCAAGGACCCGGCTATGGTCTGGCTCGACAAGCACTACGGCTACATCGTAGCGTCGACCTTCCTGCTACCTACCTTGATCGGCGGGTTGTGGTCCTGGAGCTGGCAAGGCGCCGTTACCGCCTTCTTCTGGGCGGGACTGGTGCGCGTTTCGCTCCTGCACCATGTGACGTTCTCGATCAACTCGATTTGCCACATGGTAGGCGACCGTCCATTTGACTCAGGCGACAAGGCTGCCAACTTCTGGCCCCTGGCGATCCTTAGCTTCGGCGAGTCGTGGCACAACTCACACCACACCGACCCGAGCTGCGCCCGTCACGGCGTTTTGAAGGGACAGATTGACATCACCGCGAGGTTGATCTGGATCTTCGAGAAGCTGGGCTGGGCCTGGAACGTCAAATGGCCCCGGATGGACAAGTTCGACTCCAAGCGTCTGGCATCCGCCTAGACCATTCTCTACTAAGCCGGTGAGCGAAGGGGAGGCTATATGCCCCTTCGCTCACCCCGAGCTCTTTGAGCCTATCGCGGCGACGGTTGTGCGATGGATCTGGAATTCAACAGCGAGGGCGGCAGCGGTGGCCCCACGTCGGTATGCAGCGATCAGCTCTTCGATGCGTGTGGGGCCGAGCCTGTGCCGGACTTGCCTCACGGGGCGTGGTTGGCCGGGCGCAGCCTCGCCCTCGCTCGATCGCGCAGCTCAGCGAGCGTCTCCGGGCCAGGCAATAGGTTCGAGTAGAGGTGCCTAAGCTCATTGCGATAGACCTTCGCGGTCGTCCGCATGTTGCTGACCCAGGTGAGTGATGTCCTCGATGGCCGATGGGCCGGGTGAGCAGCGGGGCAGCGGTGCGCCCTGCCGGTGTCCGATCTGGTGATGTCTGGGCCCGGGGATGGGTCGCAGTCAGATTGCCATCCTCCGATGATGATGGGGAGTCGAAGCTGGTGCCGAGTGCAAGAACGATGCATGGCGCGTTCTTAGGGACGGTCCTTACTCTTTCTCTATGGACCCCGCCGGGGCTGAACGACTGCGCGGTTTCCGCGCGCCCGGCGCCGACGTGGCCGTACGCAGCGCATCGTCCGCGGCTCCAGCACAGCCCGAGCGTCCCGGATCGGCGCAACCGCCCACGACGCGAGTAGACGGGCGGGTCCGACGGGGCACCGGTTGGGGCTGGGCCGTCTCAGCCGCGGGCGTTCTTATCGTCGCCATGGTGATCATCGCCGCGCTGGCGTTCAATCTCGGGTCCGGCTCTGCCACCTCGGCCGACCGGGCATCGCCGACCCCGACCCCGGAGGCGACGGCGACCCCGCTGCCGGTCACCGATGTGTACCGCCAGGTCGTACCGTCGGTGGTGCTGGTCACCACCTCTAAGGGCTCGCTCGGGTCCGGCGTGATCGTCACCGACACCGGCACGGTGCTCACCGCCAATCACGTCATCTCCGGCGGCGGTCGCATCTCGATCCTGTTCGCCGACGGCACCAAGTCGGCCGCGAGGGTCACCTCCGCCAACCCGAAGATCGACATCGCCACGCTGGCTCCGACGAAGCTCCCCGAGGTCGTGGTCCCGGCAACCCTCGGCGGCAGTGTCGCCGTCGGTTCGGACGTGGTCGCCATGGGCAACCCACTCGGGCTGCGGCACAGCACGACCACGGGGATCATCTCTGGTCTGAACCGTACGACGAAGACCGAGGCGGGCCCTTTGTCCGGGCTGATCCAGTTCGACGCGGCGGTGAACCCCGGCAGCTCCGGTGGTCCGCTGCTGAACACGCAGGGGCTCGTGGTCGGCGTCGTCGTGTCGATCGCCGACCCCGGACGGGACGACGCATTCGCCGGGATTGGGTTCGCCGTCCCGATCGGTGCGGCGCTCGGCGGAGACTTGGGGCCGGGGCAGGGCAGGGGCCCGCGGCTGTGAACCGGACTTGTCCAGATACGTGGAACGATCGAGGGAACGTGATGCCATGACGCCGAACCCGCTCGAACCGGTGCTGTTTGAGGTCAAGCGCACGATCGTCGGTCAGGATGTGCTGCTCGAACGGATGGCGATCGCCATGCTCGCCGGCGGTCACCTGCTGGTCGAGGGCGTGCCGGGGCTGGCCAAGACGCTCGCGGTCAAGTCGCTGGCCGGCGCGATTGGCGGGCAGTTCCAGCGAATCCAGTTCACCCCCGATCTTGTGCCGGCCGACCTCGTCGGAACGAGGGTCTACCACCAGCGGACCGGCGAGTTCGAGGTCTCGCTGGGGCCGGTGTTCACCAATCTGCTGCTTGCCGATGAGATCAACCGCGCTCCCGCCAAGGTGCAGAGCGCATTGCTCGAAGTGATGCAGGAGCGGCAGGTGACCATCGGACGGGAGACCTTCCCGGTACCGGAGCCGTTCCTGGTGATGGCGACCCAGAACCCGATCGAGTCGGACGGCACCTATCCGCTGCCGGAGGCACAGGTCGATCGATTCATGATGAAGGTCCTCGTAAGCTATCCGACCTCGCCGGAGGAGCACGCGATCGTTGGGCGGGCTCTGCTACTGCCCGGTCCGCCGCAGGTAATGCTGACCCCCGAAGACCTGATCCGTATGCGGGAAAGCGTCGCGCAGGTCTACGTCGACCCCGCCGTCGTCGACTACGCCGTCCGGCTCGTCGCCGCCACCCGATCGCCGGGCGGGGTCGGCCTCGGCGACCTAGACCGGTACGTGAGCTACGGGGCGAGCCCGCGGGCCACGATCGCGCTCGTCCTCGGCGGCCGGGCACTGGCGTTCCTGCGCGGTCGCGAATATGTGCTGCCGTACGACGTCGATGAGGTGGCACTCGATGTGCTGCGGCACCGGATCGTGCTGTCGTACGAAGCGCTGGCCGACGACCTCGATGCCGACAGCATCCTGATCCGGGTCCTGCGCGCCGTGCCCGTGCCGGACGTAGTGCTGCAGCCATGATCTCGGCGCCGGACCGTCTGCTGCTCCGGCTGGAGTGGCGGGTCGTGCGGCGACTCGACGGGCGTCTCCAAGGCGACTACCGAACCCCACGGCGGGGAAGCGGCCTCGACTTCCACGGACTGCGGCCGTACGTCGAGGGTGACGATGCCCGGCACATCGACTGGAACGTCACTGCCCGGCTCGATGAACCACAGGTACGCGAATTCAACGAGGACCGTGAGCTGACCACGTGGCTGGTCCTCGACCGATCGGCGTCCATGGTGGTCGGCGGCCCAGGCCGCGGGAAGCAGGACGTGCTTGCCGAACTCGCCCTCATCCTGGCCAGGGTGCTCGGCCGAAACGGCAACCGGGTCGGCGCCATCCTCTACGACGGAGCCCCGCGAGCTCTGCGAGCAGCAGAAATGAACGCCGACGCCGGCACCACCCGCGTCGTCCCGCCCAGCACTGGACGCAGCCACGCGCTGCGCATCGGACGGGAACTCGATCGCGCTTCCGACTCCCGGGCAGCAGCCACCACGGACCTCGCCGCGATGCTCCATACTGCCGCGTCGCTGGCGCGGCGCTGCCTGGTCGTGGTGATTTCGGACTTCATCGGCACGGGCGAGTGGGAACGTCCGCTTATCCAGCTCGCGCACCGAAACGACGTCGTGGCGTTGCGGGTGGTCGACCGTGCGGACGAAGCGCTCCCCGAGGTCGGTCTGATCGTGGTCGAGGACGCGGAGACCGGCGAGCAGCTCCTCGTCGATTCCGCCGACCCGTGGTTCCGCGCCCGGTTCCGCGACGGGGTCGACGAGCGCGAGGCCGGACTTCGGTCTGGCATGCGCCGGGCCGGGGTGCCGTTGCACCGGGTCGACACCGGCAGCGATCTCGTCGAGACGCTCCTGGCGATCATCGCCGAGACCCGGCGGAGGCGCCGATGAGCCTCTCCTACCCACCGCTGCTCATCCTGGGCCTGCTGGTCGCCGCTGCGCTGATCATCGGCGCCGTGCTCGCGAGCCGGCGCCGGTCCGCTGCCATCGCCGCAGCTGGGGTCTCGGTGGCCGGCCGACCCAACAGTCAACTCGGGCTGTGGCTCTCCCTGGGCGGGATCGTGCTGCTGGCGGTTGCCGTGGCCGGGCCGGCCGCTGCGCTGCCGGTCGGCCGCAGCGCCGGCACGGTCATCCTGGCGATGGACGTGTCCAACAGCATGACCGCCGATGACGTCGCCCCCAACCGGCTGGCGGCCGCACAGCAGACCGCCCTCGCGTTCATCGACGCCCAGCCCGACAGCCTCGACATCGGCGTGGTCGGGTTCGACCAGGGTGCGTTGACCACGTCACCGCCCAGTGCGGATCGCGCCGCGTCAAAGGCAGCGGTGCAGAACATGCGGACCGCCGGCGGAACCTCGCTCGCCTCGGCGATTCTCGGTTCGCTGAGCGCAATCACCGGCAGGTCAGTAACGATCGGTGAGGACGGGGAGCTGCCCGACCTCGGCCAGTGGGGCTCGGCGACCATCGTGCTGATCTCGGACGGCGAGGACCAGGGCGGCAGCAGCGACGCGGTAACGGCGGCAGCGACGATCGCCCAGAACGCCGGCGTGCACATCGAAACGGTCGGCGTAGGTACGGCCAACGGAGCAACTGTCGAGATCGACGGATACCAGCTGCATACAGCCCTCGACACTGAGCGGTTGACCGCTATCGCGCAGATCACCGGCGGCCACTACCACCCCGCCTCCGACGCGGAGCAGCTCGACGATGTCGCCTCCACTATTGACCTACGGCTGACGGTGGCCAAGCAGGACGTACCACTGGCCGGCGGGTTCATCGCCGTCGCGCTGGTGCTGCTGGCCGTGGGCGCGCTGCTGACCGGTGTTCGGACGGGGAGGCTCGTCTGATGTCGTTCAGCTGGCCGTGGGCGCTGTTGTCGCTGCTGATCATCCCGATCCTGGCGGGAGTCGTCTGGTTGCTGCGGCGACGCCGGCGGCGCGCGGCGGTGCGGGTGACCTCGATCGCCCTGGTACGCGCCGCGCTGCCATCCCGTACGAGGTGGACCCGGCTCATCCCGACCCTGTTGCTCCTCCTCGGCTTCGCCACGCTCGGCGTCGGAGCGGCGCGGCCGCAGGCGACCGTACCGGTGCCGTCCAACTCCACGACGATCATGCTGGCGATGGACGTCTCCGGATCCATGTGCTCCACCGACGTCGAACCCAACCGGCTCACCGTTGCCCAAGAGGCGGCCGTCTCCTTCATCGAGTCCCAGGACGGCGAGACCAAGATCGGTCTCGTTGCCTTCGCGGGCGTCGCGGGTCTGCAGGTGCCGCCGACCACCGACAAGGATGTGTTGATCGAGGCGATCGACAACTTCACCACGGCCCGCGGTACGGCGATCGGTTCGGCGATCCTCACCTCGATCGACAGTATCGCTGCCATCAACCCGACCGTGGCCCCCACCGGGGTCGATGCGGAATCAGCTCAGCGGTCGGGATACGCGGCGGATGTGATCGTCGTGCTGACCGATGGCGCGAACACCCAGGGCGTCGAACCGGCGACCGCCGCCGAATCGGCGGCCGTCCGGGGCTTAAGGGTGTTCACGATCGGGTTCGGCACGACAACCCCCTCGCGGATGGCCTGCACTGGCCGGCAGGCCGGCGGATGGGCCGGCGGCGGTCCGCGCGGCGGTTTCGGTGGGGCCGGGGGCCGCAATCCGCGGGTCATCGACGAGGCCACCCTGCAGGCCGTGGCCGAGATCACCGACGGCCAGTACTACAAGGCCGAGAGTGCCGACCAGCTGCAGGAGGCGCTGGGTGATCTGCCCGGCCGAGTGACGGTGGCGAACAAGCACGTCGACATCGCGTCGTGGTTTGCCGGCGCCGGGGGATTGCTCGTTGCGATCGCCGTCGGGCTCTCGCTTCGGTGGAACCGGGTACGCGCGCCGCGTTTGGGACGCTGAGACCCTGCCATGCTCGGGATCGGACCGGCGGTGTGGCGGCGCATGTCTGGCCGGGCGTGTCTTGACAGGGTCTCCTCCAGTCCAGCGAATGAGGGTTGACTGGAGATCACGGACCGCGGCGACCAGCGGGTCCGCTCGTGCGCAAGGATGCAGACGCCACCCAAACCGAAGGGCACCGGCCGCCTCGCGTAGCACGCCCTGGGACCTGATGGTGTTCGAGATCGCACTGCGTTCCAGGTGCTTGACAAGGCTGAAAGCCAGAGTCACAGAAGGGGCAAGGATCAGCATGTTCAACCGTCTCAGTGGCGCCACGCGGCTGTTCCCGATCGGTGACCCCATCAAGTACGTCGAGTCTCCGATGCACCTCACCAGCACCTTCGGGGCGCGCGACTACAACGGCATATGCGTTCCGATGCAGGTGCCGGCCGATGACCTCGACGCCGTCATGGTCGGTCTCGTGGCCGCGCGGAACGTGGACGGGATCCTGGTCACCATGCCGCACAAGTTCACTGCCTTCGCCCTCTGCGCCACCAGCTCCGAGCGCACCAAGATGCTCGGGGTCGTGAGCGTCATCCGCCGCAATCCTGACCGGACCTGGCACGGCGACATGCTCGACGGACTCGCCTTCGTGAAGGCGCAGAAAGACCATGGAGCCCAGCCGGAGGGAGCGCGGGTACTCCTCGTCGGAGCAGGCGGCGCGGGCAGGGCGATCGCCATCGCCCTGCTTGAGGCACGGGTCGGCGAACACATCACCAAACGCCGAACTCGCACACCACGTCGGTGGACGCAAGTTCACCCCGACCACTGTTCGGCCTTGTCAGAGCGCATTTCGACAGTGGCCGAGTTGCTCACCAAAGGCCTCAGTCACCAACGTCGCCGAGAGGCTATTGTGCTCGCAGGCAGATCCACTCCGGGATCTGTTCGCGCGCCCGCTAGCGATGGCTGGTGCGCGACCCGGTGCTCGGGCGTCGGCATTCGACGCTGTGCCGGATGCTGGGTCGCAGTGCTGATGCGCTGCTCGCGGCGGGCCAACAACTTGCGCCACCAGCTAACTCGGCCGCTCAGTGCCTGCCGGACCTGCCAGTTGCTCTCGGCCAGTCGGGCGATGTCGCGCTCCTGCTGATCCGTCATGGCCTGGTAGGTGTAGTGGTGGATCCAGCTCATTCCGGGTTTCCTTCACGCTAGCCACTTCTCGGTCGATCGACCGAACTAGACGAAATTGTTGTCCTGCTGGTAAGTTTTTGTCAAGTCCGATCGAACGATCGAACGAGAAATTGAAAGTTGGATTCTGGAGAGGAGTCGAATCGTGGCGGATGCCGCAGTTCGCACCGTAGACACCCGCGCGTTCATCCTTGACGCGGCGCGGAGCCGGCTGCTGGCCGACGGCTACGGCGGCCTATCGACCCGCAAGGTGGCCGATGAGGCCGGAGTGCCACTGAGCCAGCTCCATTACCACTTCGGCTCCAAGCAGGGCCTCATCCTCGCGCTGCTGGAGGAGGAGAATCAGCGCCGTCTGGCGCGCCAACGGAAGATGTACGGCGCGGATGCGCCGCTGTGGCAGCGTTACGAGCGCGCCTGCGACTTCCTCGAGGAGGACTTGGACTCCGGCTACGTGCGGGTGTTGCAGGAGATGATCGCGGCAGGCTGGTCCAACGAGGAGCTTGGCGACGCGGTCCGTGAGCTCGTGGGCGGATGGTTCGCCCTGCTCGCGCAGGTAGCACGCGAGGCCGAGCAACGACACGGCCTGATCGGTCCTTTCACTGCCGGCGAGCTGTCCACGCTTGTTGGTGCCATGTTCATAGGTGCGGAGGCCCTGCTGCTTCTCGGCTTCGACCGGGAGGCGCTGCCGATCCGCTCGGCGCTACGACGAATCGGCGTGGTCATCCGACAGCTCGAGGAAGGGTCCGGGAGGGCGGACGATGCGCGCATGCCAACCGATCAGTGACGGCTACGTCGAGCGGGACGGTGTCAAGGTCTACTACGAGGTGTTTGGTGCCGGCGAGCCAACGGTGCTGTTGCTGCCCACGTGGACGCTCATGCACTCTCGACAGTGGAAAATGCAGGTCCCGTACCTCGCGCGGCATTGCCGCGTACTCACCTTCGACCCGCGGGGCAACGGCCGCTCCGACCGACCGACGGAGTTCGAGGCGTACGCGGAGAGCGAGTTCGCGGCCGATGCGATCGCGGTGATGGACGCGACGCAGACCGACCGGGCGATCATCGTCGGCTTCTCACAGGGCGTGCAGCGCGGGCTACTGCTTGCCGCAAACCATCCGGAGCGGGTCGAGGCTGCGGTCTTCATCGGTCCGACGTATCCGGGCGGCGGACACCCACGGCCGGAGCGAGCGGTGTACTCGTGGGAGGACGAGCTCGACAGCGATGAAGGCTGGGCGCGGTACAACAAGCACTACTGGCTGCGCGACTACCGGGGGTTTCTAAAATTCTTCCTGTCGACAATGTTCCCCGAGCCGCACTCGACCAAGCCAATCGAGGATGGCGTTGGCTGGGGCCTGGAGACCACGGGCGAGACGCTCGTGCTCACAGACGGGGGCCTGGAGGCTGGCGAGGCACGTGAGCTCGCGCGACGCGTTCGCTGCCCGGTCCTGGTCGTGCATGGCGACCGGGATGGGATGTCCGACGTGTCCCGCGGGATAGCCCTCGCCGAGCACACGGGCGGTCAGCTGGTTGTGCTCGAGGGCTCGGGCCACGCGCCGCACGTCCGTGATCCCGTCAAGGTCAACCTGCTCGTCCGAGACTTCCTCAAGCCGGCGCCGCCACCCCGGCGGTGGGTCCGCGGGAGGTCCCGTCGCAAGCGAGCGTTGTACATCTCCTCCCCGATCGGGCTCGGGCACGCCCAGCGGGATGTCGGGATCGCCGACGAGCTGCGCAAGCTGCATCCCGACCTCGAAATCGACTGGCTCGCCCAGCACCCGGTAACGAAGGTTCTGCAGGCTGCCGGTGAGCGGATCCACCCGGCAAGTGCCCTGCTTTCTAATGAATCGAGCCATATCGAGAGCGAGTCTGCCGAGCATGATCTGCACTGCTTTCAGGCGATCCGCCGGATGGATGAGATCTTGCTGTCCAACTTCATGGTGTTCCACGATCTCGTGCGCGAGGAACCGTACGACTTGTGGATCGGTGATGAGGCGTGGGAGTTGGATTACTACCTGCACGAGAATCCGGAGCAGAAGCGCGCCGCGTACGTCTGGCTCACCGACTTCGTCGGGTGGCTGCCGATGCCGGATGGCGGGGAGCACGAAGCCTTCCTGACCGCGGACTACAACGCAGAGATGATCGAGCACATCGCGCGCTTTCCGCGCGTCCGCGATCACGCGATTTTCGTCGGCAATGACTCCGACATCGTGCCCGACGCCTTCGGCCCCGAGCTCCCCCTGATCCGCGACTGGACCCGCGAGCACTACTCCTTCGCCGGCTACGTCACCGGGTTTGATCCCTCCGATTTTGCCGATCGCGCACGGCTGCGGCATGAGCTCGGCTACCGAGACGACGAGCAGATCTGCATCGTCACCGTCGGCGGTTCCGGGGTCGGCGGACATCTCCTGCGCCGAGTGATCGAGGCATTTCCGGAGGCGAAGCATCGAGTTCCAGCACTTCGGATGGTTGTCGTCACAGGCCCAAGGATCGATCCCGACACGTTCCCCAAGCACGAGGGTCTCGAGGTGCGCGGCTTCGTCCCCGAGCTCTACCGACACCTTGCCGCCTGCGACCTGGCAGTCGTGCAGGGAGGGTTGACGACATGTATGGAATTGACGGCAACTCGTAGGCCGTTCCTCTACGTCCCGCTGCGCCACCACTTCGAGCAGAACTTCCATGTGCGCCACCGGCTCGAGCAATACGGCGCCGGCCGCCTACTCGACTTCGACGTGGCGACACCCGAGAGGATCGGAGAGATGATCGCGCAGGAGATCGGACGGCAGGTCGACTACAGGCCAGTAGAGCATGACGGTGCCACAGCTGCAGCAGCGCTCATCGCCGAACTCCTCTGACGGCGAGTGTCGTCAGCATCATCTTGAAGCTCAGACCGCTACTCCGACCTGCCACGGTGAGCGTGAGCCGACTCGGCCCGAATCGTCGCCGGTCATCTCAGTACCCGTAGGTCACCTCATTTCGTCGGAGGGTTACCGATCAGCGGGAGTCCTTCCGGGGAGAGCAGCGGCTCACTGGAGCACCTAGGCCATCGTCTTGCTCATCGGGAAATGCTGTCTAGGTGGAGCATCTGCTTGAGCACGTGGTCCAGCTCGTCGTCGTTGAAGATCGACTTCCAGTCCTCGTTGATGATCTTTTTCCGGCCGTAGTCCATGGCGATCAGGCAGGCGTCGGAGAACGGGTTGTCGCCCCGAAGACCGTTGGCCAGCGCAACCTGCACATGGCCCAGCAGCATGGACTTGGCCGCCGGTTCCGGAACGCCGACGGTGTTGACCGTCTCTTGCAGTGCGTCGTTGAGCAGATCACCGACCATGCAGGCGACGACCTCGACCAGGATCGGTTCCAGATAGGCGAGCTGCTTCACCGTCACCCAGTGCACCTCGACGACTGGGGTGTACATCAGCCGGATCACCTCTTCGGCGATCTTGATCTTGTCCTGGTTGCCGGACTCCAACGCGGCCACCACGTCCTGCGGGGCGGCAATGCCGCCGAACGTGTCGTTGAGCTCGGCCTCGGTCCTGCGCTGCAGGAATACCGAGGGATGGCAGGGGTGCGCGACGGCGTACTCGACATCGGCCCGCTGGTACAACAGGTTGGCGTAGGCGGCGGCGGGGTCGAGGGTGAGCACTATGGCGCCCGGCTGCAGCTGGGGGACCAGGTCGCTGGAGACGGGGCCGAGGGCGACGTCTGGGACGGCGAGGATCACGACGTCGGCGTTGACGACGGCCTCAGCGGAGTCGGTGACGGTTCGGCCGGCGTCGGTGGTGCGCTGCTGCCCGGCTGGTGAGTTCTCGGCGTAGAGGACATTGTGGCTGCTGCGCTGCAGGTTGTCCGACACCCGCATCCCCATCTTGCCGCCGGCGCCGATCACGGCGATGGTCAGCTGCTGTTCGGTCATGCGGTCTGGCTCCTTAGGTAGTGAAGGTTGTGGAGGGTCCACTGGTCTTCGGTCTGGATGGTGGTCGCGCTGTCGCCCTGCCATGGCAGCCAGTGTTCGATGATCTGGTTGATGCCCCGCTGGTCGGGGCGGACGGTGTCGATCATGAAGTCGTAATCAAGCAGGCCCTCGCCGAGGGGGGCGCCGGCGAATGTGAAGCCGACCCATCCGTCCTTGCGGCTGAAGGCGAAGTCCTTTACGTGCAAGTTCCGCACGTACGGCGCGGCGCGCTCGATCGTGCTGGTCGGCGTCTCCAGCGCCGCAACGCAGTTGCCTGGGTCGAGGCAGATCCCGAGAGCTGGGGAGCCGACGGTCTCTACGATCCGAACAAGGTCGCGGACTGGGATCTGCTCGTAGGTCTCGAGCGCGACCGTCACGCCGGCTGCCTCGTAGTCCGGGATGACCTGCCTGAGCAGTTCAATCGCCTCCTCAATGGTCGGTCGATGGGCGGCTGAGTTGATCATGCTCCGCACCAGGGTGACGTCGAGGGCTTCGGCGATGTGCAGGTAGCGGGTCAGGTGCTCGGGTTGCACGCCGCGGGTGCCGAGCTCCAGTTGGACATCGCGGTCGGCGGCGTGGCGGCGGAGGGCGCCCAGAGCCGCGTCGTCGTAGGTCTCGATGGGTGGGTAGTCGCAGATCTGGAACAAGGTGACGTCCCAACCGGCGGTCTTGTCAATCATGTCGGTTAGGCTCAGCGGCTGGCTTGCCGTGGTCTGCCACTGCCAGAAAAATGCATAGGTTCCCAGCCCAATGGTCATCGCAGCACCTCCTGTGCCTGTTGGGTGAGGCCGTCGGCTCCAGCGATTACTGTGGCCAGGGCATGCGGGTCGTGGGCGAACCGGCCGAGGAACACGTTGCCGATAGCGGCCCGGTTGGCCATGCCAGGTCCGACCAGCCCGCTAAAGGCCGGGTAATGGCCGGAGGCCCCACCCACCACCACCGCAACGTTCCCGGGAGCGCCGAGGGCGGCACGGACAATACCGCCAGGAGCGCGACGAACCATCGACTATGCGCATGGACAAATTTGTCTAAGGCCTCGCTCGCGAAATCTGCCGGATCATTGAAAAGTCTGGTCATCGGACAGCAGCCTCTTGCTCCTAGGGAACAGCGATGAAAATCGACCGAAGGACGCCAGAAACGGCTCACTGCTCTAATGGTGCCATCTCGGGATCATGCGTGACCGGTCCGAAATCTGCGACGTGCGTGCGAGTGCTGATGGCCACCATCAAAATAGCGGACAAGAGCAGCAGACGACGACTAGAACCAGCCGCGGCGCTTGAAGAAGGTCACCAGGATCGCAACGGCCACGATCTCCGTCCCGATGCCGAGCCCGACGAACGCGGGCCAGCCGCCGATATTCCGCACGAGCCAGCCGAAGTTTTGGCCGAAGAAGCCGGTGATGAACGTAAGCGGCAAGAAGACGGTCGCGATCACCGCAAGCTGTTTCATCACGACGTTGAGTCGGTTGGAGACGGTCGAGAGAAAGACGTCCATCGAGCTGGTAAGCAGGTCGCGGTAGGTGTCAATCAGATCGCTGATCCGGATCAGGTGGTCGTAGATGTCACGAAAATGGCGCTCTGCCTCGGTCGTCATCCCGGGCAACTCGGCGACACCACCCATCAGACTGGCAAACAGATCTCGCTGAGGAGTCACCGCCTTCCGCATTCCGACGAGTAACCGCTTCATGCCGAAGATCTCCTGCAGCTGCGCGTCGCTCGCGTGCAGGAACGTCTGGTTTTCGAGCTCGTCGATCCGGTCGTCAAAGTCAGCCAAGATGGGGAAGAAGCTATCCACCAAGGCGTCGATGATCCGGTAGAGCAGCAGCGCAGGATCATCGATCGGCGCCTGACGCTTCTGGTAGCGATGCCGTACGTCGGCAAAGGCCGGCGCCTCGTCCCGGTGGACGGTGATGAGGAAGCGTTCGGAATAGAAGCAGTGCACCTCGACCAGTCGGTCTTCGTCGGGGACGGCGCCATAGACGACCAGGAAGACGAAGTCGTCGTAGTCGTCGAGCTTCGCCCGCTGGCCGAAATGCTCGGAATCCTCGAGGGCGAGCGGATGGAACTGAAAGACATCGCGCAGTACGGCGAAGTCCTCCACCGTCGGCTGGGGTAGGTCAATCCAAAAGAAGTTGCGGCTCGCGAGCAGACGCTTGACAGTGTCGCGGCTCAGAGTCATCTCGCCAACCTGTTCGTCATGAACGACATGACAGACAGAGGCAGCAGTGACCGTTTGATTGCCCTTTTCATCGTTGGGGCTTTCATCCGTTCTGACAATGCCGCGGGTACCCGTGGTCGAGTCGTCGGCCATATCGGCACGATCGCATGTCAGATCGTTTACGTCGAGTCGCTTGCGTAGCCGCCGCCGCGTGGCTTGACGGCCGCGATGTCTGTGGAGCTCTGCAAGACGCCCTGCACGATGCTCGGCATGGACCTAGGAGACGACCGTCGCACCTGAACGCGAGGAGACAACGGCCATTCCTCGTGACAGCAAATTTGTCATTTGCCTTGCCAGCAGCGCGGCGATGAATTGTTCGCTGCTCCTGATGAGAGGCTGTCGAGCAAAGGTCGCTTTGACCGGCATTGGAAGCTTTCGCCCCACAGTGGACACAAACGCGGGTCACGTCCGCCATACCCAAGGAAGACACTATGAGCTCCTCCGCCTACCCCCTCTCCGTGCGAGCCTTTTTCGACCAGCCCAGTCGGGGGTTGTGGCTGGTGAAATGGCTCCTGCTGATCCCGCACTACATCATTCTGGCTTTCCTGTGGCTTGCGTTCCTGATCGTCACCTGGATCGCTTTCTTCGCGATCTTGTTCACTACCAGATATCCGAAGGGCCTGTTCGACTTCAACGTCGGAGTGCTTCGGTGGTCTTGGCGGGTGAGCTACTACGGCTACACAGCCCTGGCGACCGACCGGTACCCGCCGTTCACTCTCGCTGACGTCCCGGACTACCCGGCGCGGCTGGAGATCGACTACCCACAGCAGCTGAATCGTTGGCTGCCGCTGGTCAAGTGGTTGCTCGCCTTCCCGCAATACATCCTCGTCGGCGCGCTGGTCGGCTCCGGGTATGTCGTGGCCACAACCATGCAGGACGGCCGTGCCGTTACCTATTCCACGCCAAGCTTGATCGGCGCGTCTGTGTTGATCGCGGCTATCGCGTTGCTGTTCACTACGCGTTATCCCACGGGCCTCTATGACTTGGCGGTCGGAATCAACCGGTGGAGCTACCGGCTCGTGGTGTACGTGGCATTGATGACCGACCAATACCCGCCGCTCCGGCTCGACCAGGGCGGCAACGACCCTGAGGGTCTGGCGGAACCGGTTCCGGCCAGCGACACAGGCCCGTAGCGCAGCCCAGGGCTTCATCTCCATCAACAGCCAGTGGGTGGGACCTGCGACCATGTTCACGTCCAACGGGTTCACATCCAAGGGCGTTGTTTGAGTCGTGGGAGTCGCCGATGGTCTTGGCTTTGACCCTGCTGAGTGGTGCTGCCTGGACGGTGGTCTACATCGTCGCAATTCGCATCGGCTTTCAGCAGAAGACGTACGCGATACCGGCGGCCGCGCTCGCGCTCAATATCGCCTGGGAGTCGATTCATGCGACGCGCGGCCTAGCCACCGACCTCTCGGTGCAGACTTTCGTCAATTTAGCTTGGACTGTGGCCGACGTGCTGATCATCTACACGTTCCTTCGTTACGGGCGAAAAGAACTGCCGGGCTTTGTGAGCCAGCCGATGTTCATTGCGTGGACCGTCCTCCTCTTTGCCACGGCCTACATCGTCCAATGGCTGTTTGTTGTGGAGTTCGGCTGGATGGACGCGTCAAAGTACGCGGCGTTCCTGCAGAACCTGCTCATGTCGGGCTTGTTCATCGCGATGTTTGTCGCGCGCGGAGGCCCCCGCGGTCAGAGCGTCGTCATCGCTGTTGCGAAGTGGATTGGGACTCTTGCTCCGACCATCGCGTTCGGTGCCCTGGCAGGATCAGCGTTCATTCTTGGCCTCGGCATCTTGTGCAGCATCTTCGACCTTGCCTATCTCGGGCTACTTCTTTGGGCGCGCCATAGCTTGGCGAGACTCGATGCTCCGGAAACGGACGCGGCCAGAGGTCAGACTTCCTCAGAACTCCGGTCCTAAACTTCGGGCAAATTGCATCTCTAGATCGAGGCGGATTCAGTTCTGCGGTTCGCTTGCAGTTTCTCGAATACGGCCGAGCATCCCGACTGGTCGCTCCTGGAATCACCAGCGCGAGCGGGGCGCCATCACCCCGAGCGGTTATGTGCCTAGCCTGGTGTCATGGCCGTCGGAGAGTGGGGTGACCGGCCGCTGCTGTTGGCGGTCGACGCGGATGCTCGTCTGCTCGGAAGGATCGAGGGTGAGCTGCAACGCGCATTCGGAGCTGATTTTCGGGTGCGTGGGGAGCTGCTTCCCGAGGACGCGGTGAGGACACTTCAGGGCGCCAGGCAGCGGCAGGAGAGGGTAGCGGTTGTCCTGGTGGACGACTCGCTGCCCGACAACGCCCGAGCCGAAATCTTTGAGACGGCAAGGAGTCTGCACCCAAATGCACGGCGCGCACTCCTCGTGCCGTGGGGCGCCTGGGCCCATCCTGAGTCGGCACAGAGGATCTTGCGGAGCATAGCTGTTGGCGACATCAGCTACTACATACTCAAGCCTTGGATAACGCCCGACGAGTTGTTTCACCGCGTCGTTGCTGAGTTTGTTCAGGAGTGGTCACGCAGCGAGCCAGCGAATTTTCGCGAGGTTGTCGTCGTTGCAGCCCAGCACAGCGGACGAGCGTATGCGGTAAGCGACCTGCTGAACCGCAACGGCATCCCGCATGCCTTTCGTCCGCGTGCCTCCGAGCTCGGCCAGACTGTGCTAGCTGACCTCGGGCACCCCGAGGGTGAGGTCGTGGTATGGATGCCAGCGATCGGCGGCACCCGTCTCATCGATCCGACCGACGCCGAGATCCTCGAGGCGTGGGGCATTCCCACCACGTTGAAAGATGTTGATCGCGACTTTGATCTGCTGGTTGTCGGGGCCGGTCCTGCGGGCCTCGGGGCGGCCGTTTACGCCTCGTCGGAAGGAATCCGCACCGTCGTCGTGGAGCGCGAGGCGATCGGCGGCCAAGCCGGAATGAGTTCCCTGATTCGGAACTATCTAGGTTTCTCCCGAGGGCTGAGTGGTGCCGATCTGGTGCAGCGCGGGTATCAGCAGGCGTGGGTTTTCGGTGCTCGTTTCGTTGTCACCAGGGAGGTGGAACGACTCACTCTCCAGGAGGGCGGCGGGTTCGCGGCTCAAATCGGAAACGTCGGGGAGGTCTGCGCGCGGGCTGTGGTGATCTCGACCGGGGTCTCGTACCGACGCCTCGGTGTCCCGAGCTTGGAGGAGCTCAGTAATCATGGCGTGTATTACGGAGCGAGCGTCTCGGCTGCTCAAGCGCTGACCGGGCTGCGTGCCGGTGTGGTGGGTGCCGGCAATTCTGCGGGCCAGGCGGCCCTGCACCTGGCAAGGTATTGCGCATCCGTGCACATGGTCGTTCGAGGGTCGAAGCTGGCGGACAGCATGTCCGCGTACTTGGTCAATGCCATTGCTGCGCAGCCGATGATCAAGGTGCACCTGAATACGGAGGTGGTCGGCGGGCACGGCGACGGACAGCTGGAATGGATCACATTGCGCGACCGCAACAGTGGACAGGAGCAGCATCTACCTCTGGAAAGCCTGTTCGTCATGATCGGCGCAAGGCCGCGGACGGACTGGCTTCCGGCAGACGTCGACCGCGATCCGTACGGCTTTCTGTACACCGGAGCCCAGGCAGCGTCCTGCCCGTCGTGGACACTGCCACGCTCGCCGCATCCACACGAAACGAGCGTTCCCGGGGTGTTCGCTGTCGGCGACGTGCGATCGGGCTCGGTCAAACGAGTGGCCTCCGCCGTCGGCGAAGGATCCGTCGTCGTCTCCGAAATCCACCAGTTTCTGGCTGCGCGGCAGGCCTGACGTGACTAAGTCCACGCGCGCCACAACGCGGATCGGTCTTACCGCCGCTGCGTTGGCGGTGCCCCTGCTCGGGTTGGCTCTGCTGCTGTGGCGGCCAGACCTTGATGTTCGGTTGGAGCACCATCCTGCGCACTTCTGGCTTGTATTGAGCACGGCGGTTATCTCAGCGGTTCTGGCGTACGCCACTGGTGAGGCGGCTGTGCGGCGGGGCGATGCGCGGCTGCTCTACGTCTCGCTTGCCTTCTTGTCCTCGGCCGGTTTCCTTGCCCTGCATGCGCTGGCGACTCCGGGCGTCCTGCTTGGCAGGAGCAACGTTGGTTTCGCGATTGCTACTCCGGTTGGTGTGGCTATCGGTTCGGTGTTCGCGGTGCTGTCGACGCGAGAACTCTCCGGCGATAGCGCGGTGCGCAATGTTCGGATCGGTAAACGTCTTCGACTGGCTCTGCTTGGCCTGATGATCATCTGGGCGGTGTGGTCTCTTGCAGCCCTGCCACCGCTCAACCGGCCGCCACAGTTCGCGGAGGGCTTGCCGTTGTGGCTGGCAGTGCCGGGTGTACTGCTTTATACAGGCAGCGCCGTGCGTTACATCCAGTTGTGGCTACGCCATCCCTCTTTGCTGCTGTTGGCAGTGCCATCGGCGTTCGTACTCCTGGCGGAGTCCATGATCGCAATTGCATTTGGCCGCAACTGGCACCTCTCGTGGTGGGAGTGGCACGTGTTAATGCTTGCTGCATTCGGCCTCGTGGCATTGAGTGCGCGGGCCTCCTGGCATGAAGAGAGGTTTGCCGAGCTCTATCTTCAGCAAACGAGTGGTGGCAGCCGTGAGATCAGCGTGCTATTCGCCGACCTACAGGGATTCACCAGTTTCTCCGAAAACCACGCGCCTGAGGAGGTGACGGGGATGCTGAATGAGCACTTCGCGGTTGCAGTCCCTGCGGTCATGACACCGCACGGTGGCGAGATTGATCGCATTATCGGAGACGCTCTCATGGTGACTTTCAACAAACGTGGTGATCAACCTGATCATGCTGAACGCGCGGCCGGTGCAGGACTTGCCCTGCAAGAAGCCACCTCCCGTCTGGCCGAGGAGCATCCTGAGTGGCCGCGATTCCGAGTGGGGATCAACTCCGGACCGGTCTCGGTCAGTTTGCTGGGTGCCTCGGGAGGGCGCACCCACACAATCGTCGGCGACACCGTCAATATCGCCTCCCGTATTGAGGGTCAGGCACCTGCCGGTGGCGTGGCGATCGGTCCGGATACCAAGGCGCTGCTGCCCGACGCGGTCACAACACCGCTGGGCGAACTGCAACTCAAGGGAAAGCGGGAGCCTCTCCAAGTGCACGTGTTGATCTCACTACGGCAGAATCCGTGAGCGTACGCCGGACAAGAACCGCCTCAATCGCCGCTTCCACGACCGCGGAGCGGTCATGGCCTTGTGACCCCAGCACGGCGGATCTGGCGTACCGTCAGAACACTGCCGATCGAGGAAGGCGCTTCGATGTTGTCACAGCACACAGCCGTAGCCACGCTGCCCACGAAGGACCTGCCGAAGGCCCGCAGCTTCTATGAGGACACGCTTGGGTTGACGCCAGAGCGTGAAAGCGTGGCCGGCGTGTCCTACAAGTGCGGCGGCGGGATGGTGTTCGTCTACCAGTCCGAGTACGCCGGCACGAACAAGGCCACCGCGGTGAGCTTCGATGTTCCGACGTCGGCGTTTGATGACGAGATCGGTGCGCTGCGCGAGAAGGGCGTCTCATTCATGACGTTCGAAGCGGAGGGCCTCGACTGGAACGACGGCGTGGCCTCGATGGGCGAAGAAATGAAGTCGGTCTGGCTCACCGATCCGGACGGCAACATCATTAACGTCTCCGCCGGCGAGATGTAGTCCACTGAGTGCTTCGGCACTCAGCCCACTTCGTCACCTAGCTCTTTTTGTCACTCGGGCGGCTCTGGCGACGGCACCGCCAGGCGCCCAGTGCGAACGGCCCGGAGCGGCGATTTCTCATCATTTTCTCACGAGAAGGTAACGGTGTCGCCCAGACAGTATTAAAAGCCCCTGTTCGTTGCTCTCTGTTGACGTGCAAGCCAGCACCGTTGAAGTGCACGAGGATCTGTGCTTTGCGGGGATCTCGTTCGGTGCCATTCGGGGGTTGGCATCCCATTCCCGTTCAGCTGCGCGGACTTGTCGTGCGCCGTTCCATCGACTGGACAATTTCAGAGCTGGCATTCCCGCGCCAGCCTGGCTCCGTGCGGCGGCGCGCAATCCCCGACGCAGGCAGCTCGCGAGCAGGAGATCTGTCTCTCGCCATCCATAAGGAGCCCGATGATCAAGTGGATTGTAGGTGCATCGCTGAGATTCTCTCGGCTCGTAGTAGCAGCCGCGATCGGGATCCTCGGAGTGGGTCTGTTCCAGCTCCACAACGCGGCCGTCGATGTTTATCCAGAGTTTGAGCCGCCGGACATCCAGATCCAGGCCGAGGCCCTCGGCCTGTCGGCCCAAGAGGTCGAGCAGCTGATCACTGTGCCCTTGGAACAAGACCTGCTGAATGGAATTCCATGGGTCGAGCAGATCAGATCGAGATCGATGCCGGGCCTATCGGCAATTGATCTGCAGTTCGAGCCGGGGACCGACCTGCTGGCGGCCCGCCAGCTGACACAGGAGCGGATGTCTCAGGCCAAGGCGCTGCCGAATGTCGGCACTCCGCCGATCATGGTCCAACCGACCTCCTCGACCAGCCGGATCGCCATGATCGCGATGCGCTCGGGCACCGTTTCCGAGGTGCAGATGTCGGTCTTGGCACGTTGGATCATCAAGCCTCGGCTGATGAGCATTCCTGGCGTCGCCAACGTCTCGGTCTGGGGCATGCGAGATCGGCAACTGCAGGTTCAGGTGGATCCGCAGCGCCTGCAATCCCGCAAGGTCACGCTTACCCAACTCATTGAATCGACGGGCAACGCGCTGTGGGTGTCCCCGTTGAGCTTCGTCGAAGCCTCGACACCGGGGACAGGCGGTTTCGTCGAGACCCCGAATCAGCGGCTCGGCGTGCAGCACATTCAGCCGATCAGCACTCCTGAGCAGCTTGCCAATGTCGCGGTCGGGGGCACCCGGGCCTCGCCACTACGGATTGGTGATGTGGCCAACGTGACTGAAGATCACCAGCCACTGATTGGGGACGCCAGCCTGGACGGCGCACCGAGCCTGATGCTGGTCGTCGAACGATTCCCGGACGCCAACACGGCCCAGGTCACCCGCGACGTCGACGAGGCGCTCGACGCCATGGCGCCCGGCCTGGCGGGGATCGACATGGACGCCAACGTCTTCCGGCCCGCCTCCTACATGACCACGGCGCTCCGCCATCTCGGAGTCGCCGGCCTCGTGGGCGCGGTGCTGCTCGTTGCTGCGGTCGGCCTCCTCTTCATCTCATGGCGAGCCGTCCTGATTCCCGTGGTGGCTGTTCCGCTGTCCCTGGTCTCGGCGGCGTGGGTATTGCATCTGCGCGGTGAGACCCTCACGACCATCACGCTGCTCGGTCTTGCCGCCGCAACAACAGTGGTGGTCGACGACGTCATCGGCGACGTAGCGGCGATACGCAGCCGGCAGCTGACGTTGGGTCCAGATCGGCCGCGGCTCAGCTCAGTCATGGGCGATCTAGTGACAGCCAGGCGGGGGCCGCTGCTGGTCGCCTCCGTCATGGCGATCCTGGTTTTGGCACCTGTACTGGCAATCGGTGGCGTGTGGAATGCCTTCAGCTGGCCGCTCGCCGCAACTTACGTCCTCGCCATGGTGACCTCGCTGCTCGTGGCGTTGATCGTGACTCCAGCGCTGGCTGTGCTGCTGCTTCGAGACGGCCAGCAGGAGCTACGAGCCGGCCCACTCGATCGCTGGGTACGCAGCGCAGCTGATCGCCTTGCCGCACCAGCATTCGGTAAGCCGGGCTGGGTCGGGCTCGCCGCCGGTGTCCTGGCAGTGGCGGCCGTCCTGGTGGGCACGCTTGCTGCCAGTGGCCCGGTGCTGCCAACGCTGCGAGATCGCAACGTGCTCGTCCGGGTCCAGGGCGCGCCAGGCACCTCCTTGACCGAGATGAACCGGATCACCTCCGCCGTCGCTACGGAGCTGCGAGGCGCGCCGGGCATTGAGTCCGCCGGAGCGCACGTCGGCCGGGCTATTACTTCCGACGAGATCGTTGACGTCAATGCCGGAGAGATCTGGCTTACCGTCGCGCCGGGCGCTGACTATGACGAAACCCTCGCCGGCGTACGCGACATCGCCGCCGGATACCCAGGGCTGCAGACCAGCGTCCGGACCTATGCCGAAGATCGTGTCGCCGCCGTGCGGGAGAAGGTCGGAGACGAGCTGGTGGTACGCGTCTACGGGGCAGACTTCGCAACGCTGCAAGACACCGCTGACGATGTCGCCAGCATGCTGAGTACCGTCAGCGGCGTCCTGACACCCAGGGTGGAACCACAGGTGACCGAACCCACCTTGGAGATTGAAGTCGATCTTGCGGCGGCGCAGCGCCACGGCCTGCGCCCAGGCGACGTGCGCCGCGAGGCCACCACACTAATCTCAGGCTTGGCCGTGGGAAACCTCTACGAGGAGCAGAAGGTCTTCGACGTCGTAGTCTGGGGCGGCCCCGCTATCCGACAGAGTCTTTCTGATCTTGAGGCGTTGCGCATTGATACGCCTTCGGGTGAGCAAGTACGCCTAGGCGAGGTGGCCAAGGTACGCATCGCTCCTGATCCGGTCGCCATCGACCACAACCGCGTTTCCCGAAGCCTGGATGTCACCGCCGTCGTCAATGGACGCAGCCCTGCGGACGTGTCGCAGGAGGTGACCTCGCGGCTACGCGGCATCTCGTTCCCCTTTGAGTACCGGGCCGAGGTGCTCGGCGATGCGGTGCAGCAGCAGGCCGATTATCGTCGGGTCGCTGCGATCGCCGCAGTCGTCGTCCTGCTGAGCTTCCTGATCTTGCAGGCGGCAACGGGCAGTTGGAGATTTGCGGCGGCGCTGCTGGTCACCTTGCCCGTCGCTGTGACCGGCGGTGTGCTGGTTGCGCCGCTGGTCGGCGGGGTCAGGTCGATCGGCGTCCTGGTCGCCCTGTTCGCGCTGCTCGCGCTCGCCATACGCCAGGCTCTGGTGTTCGTCCGCCGGGCCCGCGAACTCGGCGAGGAGCCGGGGGCCAGCCCCGACCAAGCGGTCCGCCAAGCCGTCGGGGAGGTCGCGCCATCAGTCATCGGCGTCGCGCTCGTGATGGCAGCGCTCTTGGTCGCACCCGCTGTGATGGGCACGACCGCCGGCCTGGAAGCATTCCATCCCTTCGCGGTCAGCATGCTGGCCGGACTGGTGACGGGGACGGCCGTCTCGCTGATCGCAGTCCCCGCCTTCTACCTGGCGATCGCCAACCGGGCCCTGTCGAAAGAAAAGGAGCGTCCGGCGACGACCAGCCCTGTACCCGGATTTGAAACTGAGGTGAATTCATGAAACTCCATGGTTTGGCGGCGTCTGTGGCGGCCCTTGCGGTGATCACTCTGGGGGCCAGCGGCTGCAGCGAGGCGGGTGCCTCAAATGAGACGAACTCCGAGACGGCGGTTACCGTCGAGAGTGCCGGCGAAGATCAGCCGGCGCGGCTCACGGTCAGCGAGCGCGCGGAGCAACGTCTCGGCCTCCGCACCGAGCCGGTCCGTCCGATCTCTGGTCAGGCCAACGGGGCAACTGAGGCCATTTCCTATTCCGCCGTGATCTATGACGCAGACGGTAAGTCCTGGGCGTTCTCCGCACCTTCTCCACGGACCTACATCCGGGTGCCCATTGTGATCAGCTCAATCACCGGGAAGACGGTCCAGCTCAAGAGCGGCCCACCAGTGGGGACCCAGGTTGTCGTCGTCGGTGCGCCAGAGCTGGTGGGCGCCGAGGCCGGGATCAGCGGTGAGGAGTGATGGCCGAGCCGCGTAAGACCTTGATGCGGTGGATCGTCGGTACGAGCCTGAACTACCGCTTCCTGGTCGTGGCGATCGGTGCATTGCTGATGGTGTTCGGCGTTGCCACGCTGCCCTCGACAAGGGTGGATGCCTTTCCGGAGTTTGCGCCTCCACGCGTAGTGATTCAGACCGCCTGCCTCGGTCTTTCGACCTCCGACGTGGAGCAGTTGGTCACCGTACCGCTGGAGCAGGCTCTCAACGGGGTCGATGGTCTCGACGTTATGCGGTCCAAGTCAGTGCCGCAGCTGTCTGCGATCGAGCTGATCTTCAAGCAAAACGTCGACGAGCTGAAAGCTCGCCAGCTCGTCCAGGAGCGGATGACGGCGGTGGCTACCACGCTGCCGACCTGGGCAGCACCCCCAGTCATGCTGGCGCCCGTCTCAGCCACCGGCCGTGCGATCCAGATCGGCATGACATCGAAGAACCATTCGCTCATTCAAATGTCGATGTCGGCCTACTGGACAATTCGCGCACGGCTGCTGGAAGTCCCAGGTGTGGCCAACGTCGCCCTCTGGGGTGAGCGGCTGCAGATGATGCAGGTTCAGGTCGAACCACCCAAGATGGAAGCCCAGCACGTCGCACTGAACGAGGTCATGGAGGCGACCGCAGATGCGGTCGATTCCGGTCTCCTCCGCTTCTCCAGCGGTTCGATCATTGGTACTGGCGGCATGATCGAATCACCAAACCAACGGATCGATGTGCACAACGTGCTGCCCATCGTCACTCCCGATGACCTAGCCAAGGTGCCGCTGCACGTTGACGGCAACGGAAAGGGTGTCAAGATCGGCGATGTCGCGCATGTGGTGGAGGACCACCAACCACTCATCGGCGACGCGGTGATCAACGACAGCCCTGGCCTGCTGCTGGTGGTGGA